>CXWL01000997.1_pt2 | contig 75161 bp, 74 predicted proteins | sample 590931 | NCBI WGS metagenome assembly CXWL01 (sample SAMEA3498368, study PRJEB10139) | groundwater metagenome | biome: water well; material: biofilm material | place: Germany | collected 2015-04-27
TAACAGTCTACTGTTTCTCATCATGCTGGAACCAACTCTTTCTCCATCTTGAGTGAGAGTTACGCCTGCTTTGTTATAGTTTACAAGATTTTTCTCATTTAATTTTTTGAGCATTTGTACAACACTTGGTTGTCTAACATTGAGCATTTTTGCAATTGTGCTGATTTTGACAGCTTCTCCCCTTTCTTTAATGTGCCAAATTGCCTTTAGATACATTTCAACATGCTCAGCTTCAGCAGTTCCTACAAATAGAGTCTCATCATTTATTTCGTCCATATTATACAGCCTTTGAATCTTTTAATAAATATTCAAAGTATTGTCGTGCAAATCCAGCTAATCCTGTATGATCTGCCCAAATTGCAACTAGATCAGATGTATTCATCTCTCCCATTTCTGGACCCAGTAAAATCACAACATATCTTTTATCTGAAATTATTCCTCCACCAAAGAGTCCTTTTTTGATTTTTACAGTTGCAACTCTGCTTATTGCCTTGAGGGACTCTTTGTCAATTTTATCTGAAGTTAGTATTGTAATGTCTACACCCTTATCATGCAGTGATCTTAATTTTGGTAATGCCTGTCTGACTAATTCCTGTCCTGCTTCAGGTAATGCAATCATTACCTCATTTCTGCAAGATTCAACCATCTCCAAAATTTTTGAGGCGATATTTATTGCACCTGATAATACCCATATGTCTGGTTTCTCTCTTGTTCCACTTTTTTCATACATTGGTACCAGTTCATTTAAAATGATACTCTGATTTTGCGAAAAATCGTTTTGCATTTTCTGTTTTGTAGTCTCCAATCCTGTAGATGGAGATTTTGCAAAGTATTTTGTTGGTCTGGAATCATCAGAGCCAATCCANNTTTCTTGTCTTATCTGATATGTTCATGCGATCTAGTCGATCAGTTTTGATATTTAAACCCGATATGCCTGATTCCTAAATTCCACACGGGGCCAAGTGTGAAATGCATTATATACCATTTCGGAAAAATTCTCAATATAGTCATGGCATTAATTCAGATTTCTAATCAATCAAGTAAAAGCTTAGGAAAGAAATCCACCATTAGATTCACTCAAAGCATCTGTCCTGACTGTAACATGATTTTAGATGCTGAAGTATTTGAGAGAGAAGATAAAGTCTACATGTCAAAAATTTGTCCAACTCACGGTGAATGTGAAGAATTATACTTTGGTTCTTATCAAATGTACAAGAAATTCAGTACATATTGGGTAGATGGAAAAGGTGCACATTCTCCAAACGTAATGATTGACAAATGTTCATGTCCAAATAATTGTGGATTATGCTCAAATCATCTGTCTCACAGTGGATTGGCAAACATGATCGTAACTAACAGATGTGATTTGACATGCTGGTATTGTTTCTTTTATGTAAAGAAAGGTCTTGAAGGCGCTTACATGTACGAGCCAGATCATACCCAAGTAAGAGGAATGATGAAGACTCTAAAGGCTGAAAGACCAATTCCAGGTAACTCTATTCAGATTACTGGTGGTGAGCCAATGCTCAGAGAAGACATTGCTGATGTTATTAAAATAATGAAAGAAGAAGGTGTTGACCATGTCCAGATGAATACCAATGGTATCAGACATGCCATGGATCCAGAAGCTGCAAGAGAAGTAAGACTAGCTGGATGTAACAACTTGTATCTTTCCTTTGACGGTGTAACTGCAAGAACAAACCCAAAAAATCACTGGGAAATTCCATATGCACTTGACAGTTGTAGAAAGACCGGTACAACTGTAGTATTTGTCCCAACTGTAATCAAATCAATCAACGACCACGAGCTAGGTGGAATTATTCGATATGCACAAAAGAACATGGATGTAGTTCACGCTGTTAACTTTCAACCAGTATCACTAACTGGAAGAATGGGTAAGGGAGAACGTGAAAAATACAGAATTACAGTTCCAGATTGTATTCAAAGAATTGAAGAGCAAACAAACGGTGAGGTAACTGTTGATGACTGGTTCCCAGTACCAAGTTGCATGCCACTAACTAATGTTATTGAAGCATTCTCTAGTAAACCAAAATATGAATTATCAATCCACTTTGCTTGTGGTGCAGGAACATACATCTTTGAAGATGCAGAAACAAAGAAATTTGTTCCATTAACTAAATTCTGTGACATTCAAGGAATGCTTGAACTATTTGAGGACAAAGCAGAAGAGATTCGTTCTGGTAAAAACAAATACTTTACAATGCTAGAAGTTGTAAGAAAACTAAAGGGCTTTGTTGATACAAAGAAACAACCAGCCGGATTAGACTTGGCAAAGATGTTTGGCAATATACTCATGAAGAGATCATTTGAATCAATTGGTTCTTGGCATGTCAAGGGATTATTCTTAGGTATGATGCACTTTCAAGACAAATACAATGAAGATTTGGAAAGATTACAAAGATGTGATATTCACTATTTGACTCCAGATCTTAGAATTGTTCCATTTTGCGCATTTAACGTAATTCCAGAATGGTATAGAGACAGAATTCAAAAGAAATATTCCATCACTGTAGAAGAATGGGAGCAAAGGGAAGGAGTAAAACTAGAAGATGGTCTGTATCGTGGTCTAATGAGACGTGGAGCAGGAGATGAACTTGCTGCTGGCTGTGCAAAGAGTCAGATGTTCCATGATGCAGCTCAGGCAACAATGTAAAATAGTAAAACCTCCAAGACCTTAAATTATCTGCAACTAATTCTGTTTTGTGAAAATCCTCTTTATCTCTCCAAGATATGAAGGAGGAATTGGAGGTCACGCATTTCGAGTTGCAGAAAAGCTCAGAGAACAAGGCTATGATGTTAAACTAATGCATGTATCACATGTGCCTATAAAAAATTTGAAAAACCCAAGCTTTGCATTATTTGGGGTAATCAAAGCATTGCTTGATAGACAGAAATATGATGTGGTGCACGCTTGGAATGTTCCATCCGCATTTATTATGAAATTTATCCGAGCAAAGAAAAAAATTCTTTCAGTTCATGGAATTTATTCTGATCAGGTGGAGATGCTGCACTCCAAGATCACAAGTACTGCAATAAACATCGGCGAATCAAATGTACTAAAATGGGCAGACAAACTCACAACGGATTCAAAACTCGTGCAACAAGCATACAAGGAAAAATATGGTTTAAATTTTGTTTATCTGGCAGCACCTCTAGATACTACAAAGTTTAAGCAAATCAAGGAAACACCAAGAAAAGAAAATCAAGTTGTTTATATCGGAAGAGACAGTTTTGAAAAAGGCACTGATATTTTACGAAATATAGAGTCAAAAATCAATGGCAAAGTGGTATACTGTACGAATATCTCTTGGAGTGAGGCTATGCAGACTCTTAAAGAATCGAGTCTGATGGCTGTACCATCCAGAATGGAAAGCCTTCCACAAGTAATCAAGGAGGCATTTTATCTTAAAACACCAGTTGTAGCAACAAGTGTGGGTGGAATTCCAGAAATAATAACACACAATGAGAATGGAATTCTAGTACCGCCAAATGAACCTGAGAAGCTTGTTACTGCAATTAATAATATTTTGACAAACAGAGAACTGCGAGACAAATTAGTTGAAAACGCGCATGATTACATAATTAAAAATTTTACTTGGGAAGTATTGTTGCCAAAATACATCGAACTATATGAGAAATAAAATAATTTCAACTTCATTATTAGTTTTTATTAAACGATAAAAAATTGCAAATCATTCATGAAAGCAAGTCTGGTCTCATATCTAGTATGTCCTGTGTGTCACAAAGATCTTACCATCAAAAATGCAAAAAAAGTGAAAGATGAGATCAATGAAGGAAGCCTTGTTTGCCTCAACAAACACAAGTTTGCAATAACTGATGGCATTCCACGATTTGTGGTGGATACGACTAAAGATTTTGTTAGAACTGAAGATGCATTTTCAGCAAAATGGACGCATCATCATGAGAATCATCACGCAAAAGACTGGATTGATTTTCAAACAAAGTGGTTTTTAGAAAGATACAACTGGAAGACACTTGAAGAATTCAAGACATTTCTAAACACAAAATCCACGATTCTTGATGCGGGTACTGGCATAGGAAACAGTGCAAAGCTCCTTTCTGCAAATCCCAACTCTCAAGTGTTTGCCCTAGACGCAAGCCAAAGCATCAACTTTGCGTACAAAAAATATGGCAATCTTCCAAACGTTCATTTCTTACAAGCTGATTTGCGACAGCTACCATTTAGAAAAAGATTTTTTGATTTTATCTATTCTGACCAGGTTTTACATCACACAAAAAACACCGGTACGTCATTTCAGTATCTGACAAAGTTTCTAACAGATTCTGGCTTCATATCCATATACGTTTACAAAAAGAAGGCACCCATACGAGAATATGTAGACGATCACATAAGAAAAATAACTATTAACATGTCTGTAAACGAATGCATTGAATTTTCAAAGGATATGACATACTTGGGAAAAAGTCTTGCCGGACTAAAAAAGAAAATAACAATTCCAAAAGACATTCCAATTCTTGGAGTAAAAGCTGGAACCTATGATGTACACCGTTTCATATATTGGACATTTTTAAAATGCTTCTGGGATGAATCTGATAACTTTGAGAGAAGCGTTGGGGTAAATTTTGATTGGTATTATCCCAAATTTGCATATAGGCATACTCCAAAAGAAGTACGTAAATGGTTCCACGACACAAAGATCAAAATTGTTACCTTTAAGGAAATTGAAAGCGGAATAAGCGTAACTGGTAAAAAATAAAATTTATTTTATAATGATAAATGTTTTTTAGTTGTTTCTAAAAACTTCTTTCCAATAATTTCCCAGCTAAAGTTATTTGCGACAAATTTTCTTCCAGCCTTACCCATTTCTTTTGCCTTTTTGGTATCTTCAAGTAAGATGATTATTTTGTCAATCAGTTGTTGATGATTTCCTTTTTCGACTAAAAATCCAGTCTCGCCATCTTTCATAAGCTCTGAAACTCCCCCAACATTTGTTGCCACAACTGGTTTTTCCATTAACTGTGCTTCAAGTAACGTTAATGGTGACATGTCTATTCCGGTAACCAGTGCATAGATGTCTATCTCACTGAGATATTCTCTTACTTTGTCAGGATATTGTAATGGCCCTAACCATTTGAAATTATCATATTTTTTTAGGGAGGAAAGAACGTATTTACGGTACGGACCATCTCCAACCCAGTAAAATGTTACATGGGGTAACGCTATGAGTACCTTTTCTAATATCAGCATTTCTTTTGCTTTCTCAAAAATTACTGCACCCTGCAACAAGCCAACACATGGATGATTCAGATTCATTCCCTCTGCATGATACCAGCGGGATGGTGTTATTCCTTGATATAATGTTGCGACGTTTTTTGTAGGATAACGCTCTATCACTATGTTTTCTAGGTGTCTACATATGGGCAAAATCAAATTAGCGTTTTGAAAACATTGCTCTCCAATTTGGTTCCATTTCCAAAGCGCAAGCCTTTTTGGGAGTGATTTGTACAATGTTTCTTTTGCCATCTTCATTTCTTTCCAATAATCTCCTCTCAAATGTACAATCAAAGGTATGTGTGTCTTAGTGGCGGCCAATCCAAAATGTCTTTGTCTGTCAACAAAGATTGCATCAGGTTTGAATTCATTAATTAATTCATTAAATTTAGAGCGTGTTTGAAACCAGTTTTTTATTTTTCTGCTTGGAAAACCATCCATAATATCTACATCAAGTACAACCTTACATTCAACTCCAAATTTTTCTAGGCAAAACGAAAATTCTTTTAGATGCAATAATTTAGAACTGGCTCCTCCAATCAATAATCTCAAAAATTTTCTCCTGTCAAAGATCTCATTTTAATCAACATCTAAATCAATCTGGAAGGAATAGCTATCTTCAACCATTCTCTCAACAAAGTCTTAGGTTCCCAGCTTAGTAGTCTTTTAGCTAAAGAATTATCAGCTTCTGATTTTTCCACATCTCCTTTTAACGGCGATACATGAATTGGATTTAAAGATAATCCTGATTCTTTTATCACAAGATTTGCTAGTTCTAATATTGAAATACTAGAATTAGAACCAATATTAAAAAATTCATTTTTAATATTACTTTTCATAGCCATGATATTTGCCTTTACAACATCTCCAACAAATACAAAATCTCTCGTTTGTAACCCATCACCATTAATGATAGGAGGTTTGTTATTGTACACATTCTCTAAGAATTTTTTAAGAACACCGGCGTATTCTTTTGATTGTCTCTCACCAAAAACATTAAAGTATCTTAACCCAATTATTTCTGTTCCTTGGGTTGCATATCTTTGTGCTAACATCTCATCCTCTAACTTTGTCTGTGCATAGGGATTGATGGGTTTTTTAGGATGATCTTCTCTTATTGGAATCTTTACTGGATTACCGTAAACACTAGAAGAGCTTGCGTAAACAACTTTACATTTATGTTTTTTTGCCAGTTTGAAAATGTTTTCTGTACCTATTACGTTTACATCATAATATTCCTTAGTGTTTACAAATGATTCTGGCACCGAAGCAAGAGATGCTTGATGATAAATGCTATCTACATTCTTAATAATTTGTTCTAAAAGATTGTAATCTCGTATATCTCCCTCAATAAAATCAATTTTATCAAATACTGAACTTAGATTCTCTTTCTTACCAATTCGTAGATTATCTAATACCGTAACCGAATTTCTTTCATGACTTAATTCTTCAACTAAATGACTTCCTATGAATCCAGCTCCGCCAGTTACTAAAACATTCACTAATTTACTTTTTTCAATACATCTTTAAATCTTGAGTAGATTGAAACAAAACTAAATAAAGAATCACCATTAAACATCATATAACTAACTGAACGTATATGACTAAAAATACAAAAATAATGGAAATGACTTCAACCGAACTAACCCAATCTATTCAGTCGGGTAAACTCAAAATTTGTGTAATTGGTATAGGTAGAATTGGACTACCAACCGCCTTATCATTCGCAAATTCAGGATTACCAACTATCGGAATAGATATCAATACACAACTAGTTTCAATGATAAACTTAGGAACATTTCCTCTAAAAGACGAACCAGGTTATGATACGATATTTGAAAATGTGATAAAAGACAAAAAATTTACCGTTACAACAAAAATTGAGGAAGGCGTTCCCACATCTGATGTGATAGTGTTATCATTACCAACACCAATGGATGAAAATAATATTCCTAGTTATTCTGCCCTAAAATCTGTCGGTAAACAACTTCATGATCTATTGACTATAGGCTCACTTGTCATAGTGGAAAGTACGGTAGAGCCTGGATTTATAGAAAATGAATTAATCCCAATCATAGAAGGCAATGATGGTAAACTAAAAGCAGGAAAGGATTTTGGCATAGGTGTTTGTCCTGAAACTGCTAACCCAGGTCAAATCTTAAACGATTTTGAAAGACTGCCAAGACTTGTTGGTGCAATAAATGATAAAATTGCAAATATAATTACAAAAATTTACAAGCATGTTTTCACGGTTGATCTAATTCATATGCCAGATTGTAAGACAGCCAATGCGGTAAAATTAACAACAAACGTCTTTCGTGACATTAACATCGCATTTGTTAATGAACTTGCTATTTTATTTGAAAAAATAGGTATTGATATCATGAAAGTACTAGAAGCAGCAAAAACCAAGTACAATTTTCAAGTTCATTATCCGGGAGCGGGTGTGGGTGGTCCATGTCTCCCAGTTAATTCATATCAAATGTTGAATCTAGCAAAAAAAATAGATAGTAATTTACTCAATATTGTGAAAGTAGCTCGTAAAGTAAATGAATCAATGCCTCAACATGTAACTAGTCTTTTAGGTGAGGGATTTATTGAGGCAGGAAAAAACATAAAAAATTCCGAAGTTTTGATTCTGGGAGTTTCATACAAGCCTGATGTAAAAGACATTCAAATAACTCCAGCTGAACAAATAATCAATAAATTAAAAGAACTACACGCAAATGTGAAAATCTATGATCCTTATTTCAAATCAACTCAGGTATTTGGGATAACAACTGAACACAATCTAGTTGACGCATTAGAAAATACTGACGCCGCTATTATTGTAACTGCACATAAGGAATTCCATGACTTAGAGCCAACATTTCTTGTTGCAAAGATGAGAACACCAATAGTTATTGATTCAAGGGGAATAATAGATCCACATACGGCAAAGCAAGCAGGCTTGATTTTCAGAGGACTTGGACGTGGTAGAGTATAAAACCATACCAGATCCACAATCCATCAAAAACATACTTACTCTCAGATATGATCCTACACAAAAAACATTTCTACCTAAATTAACATGGAAAAACTTTGTAGAAAAACCAATTACTAAACCTGATGTTCATATTGAAAATATTATTATAAATACAATCAAAGAAAATTTTGATAATTCAAAATTAACTAAAACTACAATTGCACTTAGTGGAGGAATAGATTCTACTTTAACTCTTGGCCTACTTAGAAAGACATACCCTCATCTTAATATCCATGCGATATCTGTAAAATTTGCTGATAGCATTGATGAATCTACACATGCAGCCAATATAGCGGAAAAATTTGGCGCTAATCATCATATTATGTATGTAGAAAACTATCTTAAAGAATTACCAAAGGCAATTAGCGTTACAAAGCTTCCTTTTTGGGACTTACATTGGTATCATGTTGCAAAACAGGCAAAATCACTTTCAAACACTATTGTATCTGGAGACGGAGGTGATGAACTTTTTGGCGGATATACTTTTAGGTATAAGAAATTTTTATCGCTTATCAAATCAAGTTTTTCACCTACAGAAAAAGTAAAAGCGTATCTAGATTGTCATGAAAGAGACTGGGTCCCAGATCAGGCTGATTTATTTGGAAAAAAAGCCAATTTTTCATGGAATGAAATTTATGATTACCTAAAACCATCCTTTGATAATGCCCTCCCTCCAATATCCCAAGTTTTTCTAGCTGATTTTAATGGAAAATTATTATATAATTGGATACCACTCTACACAAAAATTCACAAACATTTTAAGCTAAAATCAATAACTCCTATTCTATCAAAGGAACTAATTTCTTATGCTGCTCATATTCCTTATACATTAAAGTATGACAATAAAAAAGAAATTGGAAAAATTCTACTTAGAAAAATACTTAGAAAATATGTAAGTGATAAAATGATGATCAAGAAAAAACAAGGTTTCTCAGTTAACACCAAAAATTTCTTTAATTCTTATGGATACGAAATGTGTAATTATTATTTATCTGATGCAAGAATAATAAAAAATGGATGGATAAAAAATGATTGGGTAAAAAAACATCTCAAAAAACTTGATAAGAATGATGATGTGCGATATGCAAATAAATTTTTAGGATTACTAGCATTCGAAATTTGGTTTCGATTATTTGTTACTAAAGAAATAAAGTCAAACACTTTACTAGTATAGTTTTTTAATAATTAATTTCATACTAGTTATGAAAAAGATTCTTTTTGTTTGTAATAACTTCTAATTCTAAATCTTTTTATCTATCATGCTTAAACTTCATAAATTTATTTCAAATTACTATTTACTATTGTTAGAAATTTTTTTGCCATTTTATCCCAACTGAAATTATTTATTACAAAACTTCGTCCAACAGATCCCATCAGTTTTGCTTTTTTATTATCATTTATTAAAATGGTTAATTTTTCTATCCAACCTTTGTAATCTCCTTTTTCTACTAGAAACCCTGTCTCGCCATTTTTCATTAATTCTGGTATACCCCCAACATTTGTTGCAACTACGGGTTTTTCCATAAGTTGCGCTTCTTGCAGCGTAAGGGGAGACATATCAATTCCACTAACAAGTGCATAAACGTCTATTTCTGAAAGATATTCTCTGACTTGATCAGGGTACTCCATATTTCCTAACCATTTGAAATTTTCATACTTACTCAATATTGGAAGAACATGATCTCTGTATTGTCCATCGCCTACCCAATAAAACGTCACTTCTGGTAATGCCTTCAGTACTTCTTTTAGAACTAACATCTCTCGTGTTTTCCCCCATATTGTTGCACTCTGCAATAAACCAACACAAGGATGTTTAAGCTTCATTCCGTCTACATGATACCATCTGCTAGGATCTATTCCTTGATAAAATGTCTCTACCCATTTGTCTGGATAATGTGATTTTACAATTTTGTTGAGGTAATTACAAATTGGTAAGATACATGCGCTATCTCTGAAACATTTTTCAGCAATTCTGTTTTTCCACCATAAAACATTCTGTTTTATTGGATCCTTGTACAATGTTTCTTTTGCCCACTTCATTTCTGACCAATAATCACCTCTTAGATGTACAAATAACGGAATACCTGTTTTTAGTGCAGATAAGCCAAAATGTGTCTGTCTATCCACTAATACTGCATCTGGCTTAAATTCTTCTATTAATTTATTAAATTTTTTACGAGTTTGAAACCAATCACTAATATTTCTACTGGGAAAACCATTAGAAATTTCTATATCGTGAACTAATCTGTAATCGACATTAAATTTTTTAAGAGTTTCACCCAGTTCCTTAAGATGAAAGATTTTTGTTTTAGCTCCTGCTATAAGTAATTTCAATTTGAATTAGATTATGAGTAAATTCATGATCATATTAAGAATTACTAATTGCCTAATGAAAATCTGTATTTGACTCAACTAATCTGTAATCTATTTTTAAATTTCTTAGTGTGTAAATGAAGTTGATTTAAACATAAATTTGTAGCCAGATTGATATATCTGTAATACATACAAAATTTATGCGTATGAAGAAATTAGCTTTTCGTAGTTGGTATTATTTTAGACAAGGTTGGAGTGTTTATTTTGCCTTTATTTTTGCTGCTGTAAATACATTGGTAACAACTTACTACTTGGCAATTAAAAATATCCCGTCTCTTGAATACATTTTTCCAACATTTTTTGTATATGCTGGAACTTTTATAGCAATTGGCATTCCATTACTTGTTGCTATAGGTTATATTCACTTTAAAAGAAGTGCGGCATACTCATCAGAACAAGATGTTACCGTAGAATCTCATCCATATAATTTTAAACTTATACCTGGTTATAATGTTGAAGTTATATTTCCTGTATATCTAGCTCTTACTAATTATATGATCAAATGGTCAAAAAATGAAAAACTGACAAATGAAGAAATTAATGAGATAACTGAATTACAAAAAAAAATTAATATCCTAATCAATGGTGGATTTGTCGGTAACCCAAAAAGAAACCCGAATAGTATTTAAACTATAAATTAAGTCCAAATTAGTTAAATTTTCAATTTGTTTCTTATTTTGTTAAAATGTAATCTGTTTGCAAATTGGAAAAACAAAATTCTAAATTTAATTTTAATTGGAGATGAATTTCTATTAATTGTTGCATATTTTTTAAATAAATTTTCAAAAAGATCATCCCATTCTGCTGCTGCTTTATGTGGATCTGCTAATTCCTTAACAAAATTATATTCATCTTCTGCTAATTCATCTCGAAATTCTTTTGATTCAACTATCTTATCTATAAGATTCGCTAATTCTTTTGGATCTTGCGATTTAGGTAAGAAGGGCTCTGAAATTTCTTTTCCATTTATAATGTATTTCATGTTGGGATTGGAATATTGTAGAACTGGTTTTTTACAAAGTGCAGCTTCTCTTTCTACAGCTGCCCCAATCCCAATTCTCATTTGCCCAATAACTGCATCAGCAAATGCGTAGTATTTAGCTAGTTCTTCTCTTTTCATCATTGGAATCAATTTTACTTGCTTTGGTATTGTAGCAAGTAATTGCTGTGAGTTTTTCTGTTCTTCAAGTGTTTTTTTGTCATACCAATTTACTTGAAGCATCTCAAAATCAGATTTGCATAATGATAATGCTTTCCATATTATATCATAACCTTTGGGTAAACCTATTCTCTGTGGGCTGAAGAAAGTGAATTTTTCTTTTTTTCGTTCTATTGGAATCACATTCTCATTAAAAATCGTCGTATCTACACCCATTCTATCCATTCTTATTCCATCGTTTCTATATTTTTTTAAATGATTGAAAAGCTCTTCTCCCCATGTAATACATGCAATCGCGTTATCATAAACTGATTTGTAAAATCGTCTTTCTAAAAAATTCAAATTATAATATGGTTGTTTTAATACTAAATTATCTGTTACATTTTTGACAAACATAGGGGCTCTTATAGCATCCCCTACAAAATACCAAACATAATTCAAATCAGCTAAATACGCAATTCTTGCACCAGCAGGTGATACTACCATGCATAAATCAAAATTTTCTTTAATTTCGTTTATTTGCTTTACTTGATCAGCCGTTTTCAAAGAATTAAAAAATTCAACATCTTCTGTAACATCAATACTTGCACCTTTTCCTTCCCAAGGAAAATTTATTAAATGAATTTTTGATTTTTTTACATATTTTCTCAAAATTATTACATTATTGGCTAAATCGCTTATCGCAAGAATTCTTATGGTCAAGTCTGATGTCTTTTTTAATGAATTAATAAATTAGATATAATTGTTAGTAAGATAAAAAGAATTAAATATATTTTTTATATTTCATAAAAATAATTATTGATTGTATTAGGCCATTTTTTATCCTTTAATTTGATTGAATTACACAAACCATCAACAGAGTTTCTGATATGTTTAAAACGAAATTAATTCTCCATATTTTTCTGTATTGGCATAACTAAAATTAGTGTTTTTAATTTGAATTACATTCTATTTATTTCAATTACAGTTTCATAACCATCTAACCCAATCGAATGTTTCTGATTTAATTCTGTACCATCTTCCTGCTTTCTAATTTTATATTCATTATTACTTAATCCTCTACTTTTAAAGAATTTGTTTAATTGTTCTATTGAAAGATCGTTATAATAACAACCTTTTTCATTATTCCATGTCATCACATGTTCTTTCAAGTCAGTAAAATAACCTCTATATGCACTAATATACGCAAATTTATTTGTAATTTTTAAAATTTTATCTAAAAATTTTTCAATATCATAAACATGATCTATAACAGCATGAGAAAATACCAAATCAAATTTTGAGTCTAAGTCCATATCTATCAAGTCCCCACAAATAAATTTAAACGATGAATGCTTTTTGCAGTATTCTATAGAAGGTTTTCCTATATCCAATCCAACATATTCTTTTCCTTCAAACAAATACTTTAACTCGATTGGATATGTACCTGATCCACATCCTATTTCAAGTACAGTTTTAACATTATTTTTAGATTCTAAATACTTGATAAAATTCTGATGTAATAACGGTCTATAATTATAGATTCGATTATAGAAATCATAATCTACCTTTTGCCAGCCCTTTCCATATTCTACTTTTTTTAGATCTCTAATCCTTTTTTTAATTCCTTTTCTACCGAGATTGTTTTTTCTAATTTTATCTATCAAATTTGTAATAAAACCATTTTTTTCTTCGCTCATCGTAATGAAATTATTTCGTTTATATTTATTTCATACTAGAATTTAGAATAATAAATTTATTTATACCATATATAGTAAATTAGTTCTATGGAATTGGCAAAAGAGAGATTACTTGTCATAGCACCTCATGCAGATGATGAAGTGCTTGGATGTTTTGGATTAATGAACAAAATTAAAGAAAAAGGAGGACAAGTATATGTCCTAATTTTTACAATGGGTGGATATTCTAAAATAGGATCTGGAAGGCTACAAAAAGAACAATGGAAAAAAGAATTTTTAAATGTTGTAAAACTTGTTGGCATTGATAATTATGATATTGTATATTACAAAAATCAAATTGAACATCTTGATAAAATAAAACTAGAGTCTCTTGTCAATACTATTGAATCCAAAAGTAAAGTTTCAATATCTAAAATAAAACCCACTATAGTAGCTATGCCAACAATTTTTTCAACACATCAAGATCATGCAGAAGTGTATAAAGCAACAACAATTGCATTACGCGCACATCCACAAAAAACATCTCATTTTACAAAGTTGTTGCTTTCATATGAATTTCCAGATAACAACTTTTGGTCTCCATATAATGAATTTGGTAGATTCTCACCAAATCTCTATCTACAAATGTCGAAAAAGGAAATTGAAAAAAAAGCAATCGCTATGAATTTATACAAAAGTCAAATACGAAAAGATCATAGGGATGGACAAGAGATTATTGCATTAGCTAATATACGTGGAAATGAAGTTGGGATTGATTATGCCGAGGCATACCATGTTCATCGATTTCTTGTAGAATAAAATATTGATATTAAAAAATAAATAAGTTAATAAAATTTTTCCAAGAATTGTTTTTTATGCATATATTTGTAGTAACTTGAATATTTTTCAATACGTGAAATGTTTGCATCATTAAAAAAATAATTATATTTATCATCACCAATTAATGGCACCTGCATAACTCGTTTATACCACTGTTTGCTAGACTCTTTGTTGACAAATCGTGCTTCAATTAGAAAAGCATAATCATAATTTGTTTTATTATCTATAAAATTTGCAACATCTAAATTAGAATTGCTAGATATGTAGTTTATTTCATAATCTAGATTTAATGATTGTTCTGAAAATTCTATTAATGATAGGGGAATTCCATTTTTTGAGAAATATGCATTATTGTCAAGATCATAAACCACCCATTTGTTGTATTTTTTTCTATATACTTCAATCAATATGTGACCATTGTCGTAACTGTTCCACTGATCTAATGTTAAACTTGATACAATTCTTGACTTAATTCCATTCTCTTGCAATATTTTTTGTGTCCATTCAGATATTGAACCACATGTGGCAAAAATTTTTGAATGCAATATTTTTTTATTTATTTCAGAATATTTTTTATCATCATCAGAATTCCCATGTGAATATATCCATGCAATGCTAGAAAGTAATGCATCAATATTATTTTGATATACTATTCTCTGCTGATTCTCTTTTTCTGGATATACAAATCTATACAATCCTTCTTTTTTTAGATCATATATTTTTCCATAAAATTTGAATATTCCAGGATTGATAATCACTGAATTAGGTAATTCTACTGAATCTGTTACATCATCTATACTGTTAATATTTTCTATTTTGTCTAAAAATGCATAGTATACAAAAGGTACATTACTTTCTATTGAAGGAGGTTTAATGATTTTCTCTTTCAAACCCATATCTCCAAGAATTTTTACAGCAATTTTTTTAATCTGCCAATCTAGTTTTTTATTATTCATTTTTAACACAACTTATTTTTTACCTTTTAGTATATCTTGTGAATTTTTACCCTCGTTAAATAACAAATCTATTGCAGCCATATTTGGTAAAAAAGGATGATAACATTGTCTATACATAGGATGTTGAAATTCTTCAAATTGTACTGTAATACCATTTTTTGTAAAATCGCTGATTTGTAGATTATCTTTTGCCCAAGTAACACCCGAAATATAATGATCACATCCTATCGCTTTACATATATTTAGAACTCTGTCAGAACCATTTCCAGATACGTGTAATTCAGAAGAAAAAACTGTTTTAGTTTTTATTTCTAATTTTTTCATTATGTATTTTATAATCTCAACATCAATTTCAATAAGTAAATTAAATTTTCTTTCATAGATCTCTTCTATGAATTCTTTATGCTCCTCAAAATATGTAGATTTTGAGTAATTTGTTAATATTGATTTTTTATGTTTTAGTGCCCAATTTTTTGTACTATCTATTTTGACTTCATTTATCTTGGAATCAAAATTTGATATAGTTGGAATAGTTAATAATATTGAACCGTTACTTGTTCTAATATAATTTCTATTTTGCCAATTTTTCCTCTCATATTGAACATCATCTAAAATTACAAATACATCTGAGTCACTCATTTTTTTAAAGAATCCTAACCATGGTAAATATCCCGGCTGATGAATTCCTAATATTGTCATAAACTCATGATCACTAAACTCATGAATAGCTATACATAAATAAAATCTTCGGAGTGTTAAAAATACAATTGGCAGTCACAAAAAAATTAACTAAAGTTATTTTTATGAAAAATGTTTTTTCTAATGTAAGATTCTACTTTATAGGTGTTTTTTATTCGATATAATATACTGCTAAACAATACTGTGCTTTGTTTAGTTGCATTTTCAGTCATCTCAATTGCCTTAAAACTCTATTTTATTGATTTTAGTTTACCAATATACAATGATAATATGGATTTAACTTTAAGGGCATTTGCACATCTTCATGGTAACTTTGAAGTTTCTGAGAATAGAAATTTTGGTTGGTCACTCTTTTTAGCTCCTTTTCTATCCGTGATAAATTCTGATAATTGGATTGATTATTCTATTCTTGCAAGAATTGTTAGTCTGTCTGTTTCTACACTAACTATTATTCCAATGTTCTTACTTTCAAGAAAGTTTTTTGAAAATAAATATGCATTAATGGCAACTGGTCTTTTTAGCTTCGAACCACATTTAAACGAAGTTGCAGGTTTGGCACAAACAGAACCGCTCTTTTTATTAGCAATTCTTGGCTCATTTTATTTTATTTTAAGTGAAAAAAACGATAAATTTGTAATTTTCTCTTTCATTCTTGCGGCTATTGCTTATTGGATACGACCTATGGGACTTATCATGATAGTTGTAATTTCAATAATTTATTTTATGCATTCCAAAAACTCATTTAAAAAATATTTGATTTATTTACCAATTTTTATTTTAGTACTTTCACCTGTATTACTAATACGTTCTCAACAATACGGAGATCCATTTTATTATGGAGATGTATCGCGAGGTTTTGTATCTGAATCTGCTATGCTACATGCAGAAAATACACCATCCATTTCAGTTACAGATGTAATTCAAAATAATGGATTGTTATTTTTCGTTAAACATTTCATTATGGATGGTATGTTCAATATAATTAAAGGACTAACGGCTGTCTCTCTTCCGTATTTGATAGTTTTGTGGCCAGTTGGAATTATTGGATTCTTATGGTTTGAAAATTCTGCTAAAAGATCATTGATGTATACTTTGATATTGATAATTCTTTCACTAGGTTCACTCATCATAGTTTTTTCAACAGTATTATCAATAAGATTTCTTTTCCCAATAATTCCATACTTAATCCTTTTTGCAATTGTTCCAATAAAAAAAATATTTGAATATTTACATATTGAATCCACAAAAAAGTCTAACATCTTTCTAACTTTAATATTAATCACAGTATTATTTTCATCTATTTATTTTTGTATTTACAAAATTGAAAAACCAGATCCTGTTTTAGAAAATGAAAAAATCAAATTTTCAAATTATATTCGCACAAATCTTAGTGGTAAAATATTTAATGATGGTTGGTCTACACATTATTTTAATTACGTTGAAATGTCTCAGAATGATATATTCAAAACATACTTCGTTGAATCAAAAGAATCCATTGTATTAAAGAATGGATTTACTGATCTCAAAATTATTCTACTCTATGGGGATTCATTAGAACAAATTATATCTGATGGTGAAAAATTGGGATTAACTCATTTGGCAATTGAGCAACAACAATATTTTCATCCATTTTTAAATGATGTTTACATTAATGAAAACAATTATCCATATCTCACCAAGATTTTTGATTCAGAAAAAGAAAACTATCAAAAACTTAAAGTTAAAGTATTTACAATTGATTATGATTTATTTCATAAAATGATGGCAAAATGAATACCCTTAACAAATTTCTTCTAATTATAATTTGCTCTATTTCACTTTATGTTGCATTTCTAATTTTCTTTGACTTCAAACAGATTTATGATAAATTTTTTACCTTAAAACATGAATATATTATCCCAATCTTAATTCTTGCACCTTGTTCATGGTTTGTCCTTTTTTTAAGATGGCATCTGCTTTTAAAAAATTCTAATATAGATATTCCAAAAAAAGAAAGTCTTAAAGTTAATTTGGCAGGCTATGCATTATCAATTACTCCTGGTAAAGTGGGGGAATTATTCAAATCTCATTTCATAAAAACAAAGTTCGGTATACCTCAAAAAAATACCATGCCAATTATTGTGGCCGAACAATTCTACACATTATTGGGATTAACTCTTGTTGGAATGATAGGAATATGGTATTTTAAATTTGGATTGTATGTTATGGCGGTAACTGTATCAATATTGATTTTTGCATTAATTATACTTTCATCATCTTTTGTCTTTCAAAAATTTTCCAAATTAATGTCTAAAATACCGTTTTTATCTAAATACTCAAAATCGTTTCTTGATTCGTATGTAATTATCAAAGCATCTTTTAGAAAAAAAATTTTTCTCTATGCTACCCTACTGTCTTTTCTATTCTGGGTAATAGAATGCATGATAGTTTATTTTGTAATCTTATCGTTCAATTTAACTATGGAATTTTTTAATGTCGCTTCTATGTATGCTACATCAATCATTTTAGGAGTAATCTCTTTCTTACCTCTTGGTATCGGAGTGGTAGAAGGTAGTTTAGCAGGATTTTTTAACTTACAAGGGATTGATATATCAACAGCTCTGATATTAGTAATAATAATTCGAGTTTTTACTAGATGGTATGGTGTATCAGTTGGACTTATTGCATTAAAATTAATTGGAGGTTTTTCTCTAAAAAACACTGATTTCAAAGCCTAAAAGTATCTAAATATGATTCTGCTGTACCTACATCGATAACTTTATCGTTTTTTTCCATCAAAATAGCATGCACCTTACCACCACGATCAATCAATCTTTGAATGGCATCAGTTAACTGCAATTCACCGTTTCTATGTTTTATTTCTTTTAATGCTGTAAAAATTGAAGGCTTGAATCTATATAGAGCAACAATAGATAAATTCGATTTTGGTTTTACGGGTTTTTCTTCAACATTTATCACTAACAATCCCGTTTTTGTTTTTTTAACAACTGCAACCCCGAATCTCTTTGGGTCTGTAACCTCTTTTAAAATAATTAATGCATCATTTTTTCCCGCTAATTTAGTTTTCATTAATTTATTCATCACATTTTGACTTTCTGGAATTAGAGTATCGCCAGCACTTACAAGAAATTCTTCATTTCCTACAAATGATTCAGCATATTGTACAGCATCTCCAAAACCACTTGGTTTTTGTTGATTTATCCAAAATACTTTTGTCTTTTTTAGCATATCATAAAATTGTTCTAAATCTTTTTTTAAATAATCTTTAGATTTTATTCCTTGTAAAAGTTCTTGGTCTAATGTAAAATGATCTTCAATTGCTCTTTTTTGCCTTCCTACAATAATACAGTATTCTTTTATGCCTAATTTAAAAAATTTTTCAAATAATGCTTGTATTAATGGTTTTACGATTATTTCATCAGATCTATTTTTAAGAAAAATTGGCATCATTTCTTTTGGAATCTCTTTTGTAATGGGTAATAATCTTGAACCTAAACCTGCAGCAGGAATAACTATTTTTCTAATCATAACCAATCTGATATGTCTTTCTTTAAATTCTTTTTATATTGATTATCTTATTTTTACTGTTTGATAACCTAGATGCTTCCATGATTTGTGCTTGATAAAGTAAGTCTTTTTCATAAGGAAATAATGGTGATTTTTCATATTTTAAAACATTGCAAAAATCTTCAATCATTAGTCTTGATTGATTACTTGTACTCAATTCTAGTCTTTTTTCTTTATTTCCAGTCCTCCAATTAATGATGGGTTTTTTATTTGCCTTTATGTTATATGCTATCTCTGACGTGATTGTCCCACTATTGGATATTATTTCATAGTTAGATTGAAATCCATTCTCATAACCAAAAACTCCAAAAGCACATTGATTATTTGGAAACTGTAACAAAATATTACCATATGAATCTACACTGTTTTTTGTCTTTTGAAATAATCTACAATTAACAGAAACTGGATTGCTATTGAATATAATTCTACTAGCACAAATGATGTAGCAACCTAAGTCATTTAATGCACTTCCACCCAATTCTTTTTTAAATCTAAAATTTTGTGGTGTTTCTTTCATTGGAATTAGGAATTTACTGATAAAAATTAAAGTTTTTCCAAATGTTCTTCTCTCAATAATTTTAATGATTTGTTTATGTTGAGGATGAAACCTAAATGCAAATCCTTCAAGTAATCTTACTTTGTTGTCTGCACAAATTTTTACCATTTTCTTAACATCTGTAAAAGATACCGAAGCTGATTTTTCACAAATAATGTGTTTTCCTGCTTTTGCAGATTTTATCACTAATTCCTTTTGTAATCCAATAGGTAACGAAATGTATACTGCATCAACATTTTCATCATTTAAAACATCATCATAAGTACCATGAGAATTACATAAAAATTTCTTAGCAAACTCTTCTGCTTTATTTTCATTTCTACTTCCTATTGATTGAAGAATTGCATTTTTTGCTTTAAGTATTGCTGGAATAGTAGTTCTTTCAGCAATTGAAGAACAACCAATAACACCAAACCGAATTTTTGATTTCAACTAGTTATCTTATATTCAATAACAATTTTTATGTATTGTTTACTACCTAGAAAATAATCTTTCTTTAATCATAATAGAAATAATTCCAATTACGTGCTTGGGACGAATCTTCTTGCCTTCCTCATAAGTTCTACCATAATAAGAAATAGGTACCTCAAAGTAAACTTTTGAAATTTTTACTATCTTACTCAAAATTTCTGCTTGTTGTTCCCAACCCACAGTTTTAATCTTATTGGGATCTATCAAAGTTCGTTTGTATGTAATGTACCCAGTGTAAATATCTGTAAATGTGGTGTTATTTAAAAAATTAAAAACAGTTGTAATGAATTCATTACCTTTCTTATTCCAAAAATAATGAACTCTGGTTAATGGTGGAGCAATTAATCTACTGCCTACCACTAGATCTGCATTGAATTTTTTGATAGGCATCAACAATTTGTTATAATCTGAAGGATCGTATTCAAGATCTGCATCTTGAAATAAAATGTAATCTCCTGTTGCAGCTTTTAGTCCTTCCTTTACAGCTCCTCCTTTACCCGTATTTGCTTTTTGCTGAATTAATTTGGAATAAAGATGAGAGTTCTTTTTTAGTAAATTTAATGAGTTATCTGTCGATCTATCGTCTATTACAATAATTTCGAATTCTACATCATCAATTTTTTGCTCATTAACTTTTTTTAATATTGGAATAATTGTATCTTGTTCATTATACACTGGAATAATCACACTAATCTTGTACTGATTTGTAGACAATTACTGTTCTCCAATGTAGTTTAAGTCAGTCCACGAAAAGAATCGCTTTAAGCCATCTTCTAATTTGACTTGTGGACTATATCCTAAATGTTTCTGAGCTTTTTGAATATCTGGACAGCGTCTGTTCGGTTCATCAGCCGGATAATCATTTGGATAATTGATTACCTCGTAAGGTATTTTATAATCCCGAACTTTGTTTATCATTTCAGCTAAATGAATCATAGATATTTCAGGTTGAGGATTTCCAATATTATATGCCTCATTAGGTAGTCCTTTTAAAATAACTTGGAACAAACCAGTTAATGCATCTGTAATATAACAAAATGTTCTGGTCTGTTTTCCATGACCATATATCTTCAGTGATCTCTTTGCTTTAATCCTGCTTGCAAAATTTGGTAATACTCTGAAATCTTTTTCCTGCATTCCAGGACCATAAAAATTGAAAGGTCTCACTATGTTTGTCTTAACACCGAATTGTTGATTAAAAATATAACATAAAGTTTCTCCCACACGTTTACTTTCATCATAACACGCACGAGGTCCAAGTGAAGATACATTCCCTCTATATTCTTCTTTTGTAGGTATGTTCTGAGGATCTGGATCGCCATAAATTTCACTTGATGAAAAAAAAGTAAATTTTGCATTTTTTTGTTTAGCAAGTTGAAGCATATTTTTAGTACCTGAAATAGCTACTTCTAATGTCTCAAGTGGATACTTTTGATAATATTGAGGACTCGCTATTCCAGCTGCATGTATGACGTAATGTACCTCTTTATCAAAAAAAAATGGTTTGATAACATCATGTTCTATAAATCTAATATTGGAATCATCAATTGATTTTTCTGCATATTTTCCAGAAGTAATTAAATTGTCAACTGCAATCACATGTATAGGTGAACTCAAATGTCTATCATTCAATTGTTTGAAAATTTCGATAAAATATCTTCCAAGAAATCCTCTAGCTCCAGTAATTAACACGGTTTTCCCAGACATTTCTTGGTAAATGTTTTGTATTCTGTTTACAATCTCTAAAATGTCTGATTTGATAAAAAATTCATTCAACTTCTAAATCACCTTCAAAGTAGGTAATGGTATTATAAAATGTCCAATTTCATTTTTATATTTTGCATGTTTTTTCATTATTGATTCTGTAAAATTCCACGCTAATATAATTAAGTAATTTGGTTTTTTTTGATAAATTGATTCAGGAGATAATATTGGTATATGTTTACCAGGCGAATACAATCCCTGTTTTAAGGGACTATCATCGACAATAAAGTCTATGGTTTTATGATCGATTCCAAAGTGGTAGATTAGTGTTGTGGCCTTTGCTGGAGCTCCATATGCAGCTATCGTATTTCCATCAAGCTTCAATTTTGTAACAAGGGATTGAAATTTACTCTTTATTTCGTTAATATCATTAGCAAATTTTTTAAAAGTATCGGCTTTATCCAAATGCAATTCTTTCTCAATTTTAATTGCATTTATAACAGATTTCCCCACTTTATAAGGGCCATTTTTTAATTGTACAATTCCACGAAGTGAACCACCATGAGTATCAACTCTTATCGCTTCAATTAACTCCATACCATTGGACTTAAAAAATGAAATTAGAGGAATAACAGAATGATATGAAAGATGTTCATGATATGTCATATCAAATAATGTCTTTTCAATAACATCTACTAAATATGAAACTTCAAATGAAAAAATCCCATTACTAGTTAATAGACTACGAACATTTGTAACAAATCCTTCTAAATCATCAATATGTGCAAAAACATTATTTGCTGTAATCACATCTGCAGATCTATATTTATTTTGAATCATTTTTGAAACTTTATCATCAAAAAATAAAGGTAATGTCTCAATTCCATTTTTTGTAGCATTATTTGCAATCTCTTTTGCAGGATCTACTCCTAGAACATTATATCGATTTTTTTTAAAAAATTGCAATAATGTCCCGTCATTAGAACCAATATCAACTACAAAAGAAGAATCTTCAGTGATATAATTTTTTATAATATATTTTGAATATTCTTCAAAATGATTTACAAATACAGATGATGTTCCAGAAACGTAAACATAATTTTCAAATAATTCTTTCGGATCTACCACATCTAAAAGTTGAACATGATAACAGTTTTCACAAAAATAAACATCTAATGGGAAAACAATTTGAGGTTCATCTATTTTCTCTTTCGTTACAAATGCATTTGCAGGAGGAGTCGGTTCAAGTTTAAAAACTAATGTAAGATTTTTCCCCTTGCATAATCTACAAGAGTCTCTGTGTTGACAGATTTGATTCATCTAAAAGCCACATCATGATTAATTAATTCGATACGAATTAAATCTGATTCATAATTTTTTTGTTTTCTAGAATTTCTTCCTAACGTCAAAAACATTGTATCTTCTTTGAATACCATTGCATGTTCAACCATAGGTGGAGTAAAAAATAACTGGCCTTGTTTAACAATGACCTTCTTTGGTGGTTCTTTACGTCCTACTGGTCTATGATAATATTCTATATTGCCTTTTAGTACATAACAAAAATGCCAATCTGTTTTATGGTAGTGATTAGCTCTTATGGTTCCTTTTTTTGAAGTGATCAAAACACAACTATTCATAGTTAAATCTACTAAGGGAATAATTTTTCCACGTTTATCGATAAATGGTTTATCTAATTTAATAATGACTTTTTTTGGTAAAAGTGCTTTTTTTTGATTGGTGGTAGATATTGTCATAAAATTTGGTTTTTAATCTCTACATAAAAATTTTTATTTATTGACCTATTCCTAAACCGATATATGATATTTTTTTATTATCTATATGCAGTATTCTTCTAGTATCTATGATGATTGAGTTTCTCATAGTTAACAGGTCTTTTTCTTTGATTGTTTTGTAATCTTGCCATGGAGTCATTATGACAGCACAATCTGAATCTGCTAAAATATTTTTCAATGAATCTGTATATGTTATTCTATCTTTGAAAACTGATTTCATGTTATCCATTGCTTTAGGATCGTGAACAAAAACATTACAATCATATCTTAATAACAAATCAACTAATCTCACTGATACTGATTCTCTAATGTCATCCGTATCTTCTTTAAATGATAAACCTAAAATGCTGATCTTTTTTCCCTTTAAATTTTTTAGTTTTTGTTTAATCAAATCTATAACTGTATTTACCTGAAGTGTATTGGTATGTTTTACAGCATTAAGTAAAATTGACTTGTGTCCTATCTCGTTTGCAAAATTTATCAGAGCTTGAACATCTTTTGGGAAACATGAACCTCCATATCCCGGACCAGCTTTTAAAAATTCTTTACCTATTCTTGGATCCATTCCTATAATCTCAGCAACTTTATCAATATTTGTACCAGGAAGTTTTTGACAAATATTTGCAATGGAATTTATGAAACTTATCTTTGTAGCAAGAAATGCATTATTTGCATATTTTATTACTTCAGCAGTAATATTATTTGTTTCTACAATATTTTGTTTTTTTCTATATGTTATTTTATAAAGATTCATCAATTTTTTAATTGATACATTATTTGAACCACCAATAACAATTGCGTGAGGTGAGATTGTGTCTTGCATGGCTGAACCCTCTCTCAAAAATTCTGGATTAGTTAATAGATCAAAATCTACAGATTCTTTCAAGTTATTCTTTTCTAAAATTGGTTTTACTACATGCATTGTTGTACCTGGAATAACGGTACTTTTTATTATGATGGATGGATTATTTTTTAAATCTGTCATATTTTTTGCAATGGATGTAGATACCGACTTTATGTTACTCAGATCTATCTTTCCATATTTATCGATTGGAGTACCGACTGTAATAAAGACAAAGTCACTTGAAACAACTTCGTTGGTTATCTGATTTGTAAATGTCAGGCCATTTTTTATTGCTTTTTTCAAGTAATAGCTAATCTTTGGTTCATAAAAATATGATTCTCCTTTTTCTAATGTTCTGATTTTTTCTTTGTTAGAATCAATACCTAATACTTTAACCTTATTTCCAAGAAATGCTGCTAATGATAATCCTACATAACCCATACCAATAATTGCTATTTTTCTATTAATCATGATTTTTACATTATGATGAATTATTTAATTATTATAATTGTACTGAATGATTGTCAATTGTAAAGTCTTTAAAGATGAATGTCTGAATTAACCTATTAGACTTTATAAAAGATTTTTTTTAACTATAATATGGATAATGATGACCTATACCAACTTGATATATTAGAGAAAGACTACTTGCCAATTTTACAAGAAAAGTGTAAGATATTTCTTAAAATGCTCAAAGGAAGAAAAATTCTCGAAATAGGCTGTGGTACAGGAAATCTGATTAACTTACTGTCCTCCAAAAATTTTGAATTATCTGGATCTGATTATTCTAACGATTATTTAATTAATGCAAAAAAGAAAAACTCTAATATTGATTTTTTTCAAGGCGATTTAACCGATCCAACATTTTGGGAAAAACACAAAAATCTCTATGATTCTATAATTTGCTCTGAAGTATTAGAACATATTGAAGATGATCTGACTGCACTTAGAATTGCTTATTCAATTTTAAAACCTGGTGGAACATTAATAATTACAGTTCCTGCGGTTGGTTTGCTTTATTCTGAATTTGATAAAAAAATAGGACACCATAGAAGATATTCAATGAAATCCGTATCCAAAGTTGTTAATCAAGCTGGATTTATAATAAAAAAGGCAAGATATTGGAATTTTTTGGGGATGTTTGGCTGGTTTTTTCTTTTTAGATTATTAAAACAAGATATTAAAAAAACATCAAATCCAATTTTGGGTACGATTTTAGGTAATTGGTTAAAAATAGAATCCAAAATAACATTCCCGATAGGTCAAACAATAATAATACATGCAAAAAAACCCAAAGTAGATTGAGCATGCGGTCTTGTCTTAATATTGAACTTGGAGATATTTTGCTTTAATGATTCTCAATAAGAAATACATCATTTGGTTATCTCTCATTAGTCTTGTTTCGCTTATTTTTAAATTATACACCGTCGATTTTTCTCTACCAGTTAATAGTGATGATCTATCTTACACATTTCATTCAATTTCTATAAGTCATGGAAATCTAGCTCAAAATCCTCAAAGAGGTTCTGGCTGGCCAATTTTTTCATCCATTTTTATAACATTTACAAATTCTGATAACCTGATAGATTATTCTGTTATTGTACGTATACTTAGCTTGTCCATTTCCACCATAACAATATTTCCGGTATATTTATTGGGGAAAAAATTCTTTAATGAAAAATACTCACTTGTAATGGCCAGCTTATTCGCATTTGAGCCTCATCTTAACTATCAATCTGGCTTCGGTCTCTCAGAGCCGTTATTTAATCTCGTAATAATTTGTGCGTTTTATTTTATATTGAATACTAACACTAGATACATTTTCATATCATTTCTTTTAGCCGGTCTGGCATGGTGGGTAAGACTTAATGGTTTTATGTTTTTTATTGCATTTACTTTAATTTACTTTATTAATTTTAGAAAATCTACAAATTATTTGCGAAATTATGGTATATGTATCATGATTTTTCTTCTAGTAATTTCTCCAATGTTAATACAACGATATGAACAATTTGGCAATCCTGTGTATGTTTGGTACGCTGAAAAAATTTTTACTGGTAGTTATGTGGCTAGTTTAAGTGAAAATGTACAAACTACAAACAATGGACCGCTTAACTACATTGAGGAAAATGGCATCCCATCGTTTCTTCAAAAATTTGTTTTCGTGGGCATTCATAATATTTTGATTACAATGGCAAAGCTAACTTTGCCTTACTTGTTTATTTTAATTCCATTTGGAATATTCTTCTCATTTAGAAAATGTGATCAAAATAAGAGATTCATTAGAGCAAATTGGATAATCATTATAGTCACCACGATCGTTCTTATAATACCATTTTCAATAGTTGTAGAAAAGAGATTCATATATTATTCATTTCCATTTTTGATCATTTTTGCAACTATTGCGATACAGAAAATCGCTGATTATGGCATAGGAGGATTTTCTTTCTCACATAAACAAAAGAATGCATTTTTAATTATATTTATTGGCATTGTGATAATTCTTTCAGGATTATATGTCATTAAATATGGAAAACCAGATTTAGTTCTAGAGAATGAAAAAATCAAATTTGCTACATATGTGCTAGAAAACCTAAATGGTAAAATGCTTAATGATCCTAGTCCTACTTTTGAATATTTTAATTATGTGAAAGAAAATAAACCTGATATTATTAGAAATATTGGAATCGTAAATAAACAAGATTCTGATACATTCCTAAATTCGTTGAACAGTAATGTTACTAGAATATACATTAATGGTACATCTTTATCAGAAATAATCTCTAGGGGAGAACAATACGATCTGAAATATATTACAAGTGCTAAAAGTGAAAATATATTCTATCCATTCCTAGACGATGTTTATAAAAACGAAAAGAATTTCCCATATTTAATTAAAGTTTTTGATTCTGATACTTCTAAATTTACAAAATTAAAAGTAAAGGTGTTTGAAATAGATTATCAAAAATTTCATTCACTAGATTGATCCAAATTAAATCTTAGCTTGCTATAATCAATTTTGAAGATCTTTGCATGATATTTGTAGTTGTAATCATGAGAATCAAATTCCTTATTCAAGAAAGAATAATTCTGTTCGTTATTGAAGACTTCTCTAAGAAAACCTGGCTGTTTTGCATTATCATCCACAATCAAATACTTCAAGCCGTTTTTCTTTCCAAATTCTAAATATTTTTCAATATTATCATAATCTTTTGTTTCTACAAATTGTATTGGTTTTATGGTGTTACTTAGAACTGGAAATTTTTCTAAAACAGCCATATTTGCACTACGAAAATACTTTGTCTCTTGTATTGTGTATTCATCAGCATAAGAATGATTAATTATTTTTGTTCTTTTAACAACCTCCTTTGCTATATCATATGCTTCTCTTTCATGTTCATAATCAATCTTCTTAATCTCTAAATATACTATGGAGCTTGATAAAATTGCAACAAATAAAATTAACACAATAATTTGTTCTTTTTTAAATTTTTCAAATAATCTTTTTATTGTAAATCCTGCAAAAATACAAAATATTGGATAAATTATGAGCAAATATCTAGTATCTTGTATGTTTCTTGAATATGCATAAAATGCAGGTAGTAACAATGTGAATAAACTAATAATTAATGTGTAATTTTTTAAGCTGCGATTCTTCAGGATAGCATAAATTCCAAATGGAATGAAGCAAAGAAAAACAGGAACCATTGACCATCCAATGTATTTGATTAAATTCGTTATGCCAGTAATGATGAAATTGGAAAATATCTTTTCAGATGGATCATTACTGTACTGTACCACACTTTGATAATATCGTGGACCTGCAGATATATGATTTATTATCCCATCATTACCAATGGTTTCTATTCTTACATAACTCATGGGCAAAATAATTAATGCAAACAAGGATAATGCTATAATGTATTGTAAAACCACTTTTCTTTCCTTTCTAAATCTAATAAAAAATATAATGGAAAATGGTACTACAAGTAAAAATCCCTCATATCTGATTACAGTAAATAATCCAAGAATTATAAATGATGCATAAATTAATTTTTTATTTTCACTTAGAAACAAGAATAATGCAGTCGTTCCTAATAAAATGAAGAGTGGTTCAGTTATACCTGATGTTGAATTGAGAATAATTTTTGGTTCAAAAGCAAATAACATTGAACATATAATTGCAATTTTTTTTTCAAAAAATCTTGAACATAGCAAATAAATTATAATAATTGTAAAAACCGAAAGTAGAACTGTTAAAAATCGTTCTAGATTCATAAAATCCATAAAATTTGAAAAATGAAATATAGAAAAGAAAATAGAAAGAAATATTGGCCATCCATTATTTGGAAAGTCATAACTGGTAGGGAATCTACCTAAAATACTCATATCGATCGCATATGAAAAATATCCTTCTGCATCAAGTGTTAATGGAATATTAAAAGGAAAATTATATAGTCTTAGAACTAATGATATTGTTATTATTATTGATAGGGAAAAAACAATATTTTTTCTAATAAACTCCGTTTTTCTCTGTAGGATGTTTGCTATTTGCATTGCATTAAACAAGTTATTTAATTTAGTCATATATGGCATAAAAGAAGTTATTGGGGAAATTATTCATTAAGACAAAATATTTTTACCTTTCATTTCGAAGAATCTTGATGTTACTAAATAGAAGATACATGTAACTAATGAAGATAAAACAAGGGAAGCTGCTACCCCATTAATTCCAAAAATCTTACCTAAAATTATGATGGTAATAATTTGAACTGTTACATATATTGCTGAACCGATAAGAATTATTCTACTTCTTTCACTTCCAAAGTATTTTGACTGATAAATTATAATTATGGTATCTGGAATTAATGATAAACTTATAATTTGAATAACTTGAACAGTCTCGGTAAATTTAGGAAATAATGAAGTAACAACAAACGGGGATAAAAATATGCCCATAATCGTAAAAACCATTGAAATAACTACTGTTACTCTTTTGAGATTTTTGTTGGGATTGCCACTTGCGTCTTGTGGAAGTATATACTTGTATACTATTGCAGGCAAAATTTGCAGAACAGATAAGAATTGTATTCCTAATTGATAATTTCCAAGAATTCCCAAACCTAAAATTGGTACAATGATTAATTTATCAATTGATCCACTAAATGCACTTGACAGATTTAAAATGTAGCTATTTACCATAAATCCAAAACGAGTTTTTATAAGTGAAAAGTCAAGTTTTGATTCTTTGAATCCTTTGTAAATTACTATAATGTACACAAATGAAGCAGAAGCAATACCTAAAAGTACTCCGTCAGGACCCATCATATAGTAAAGTCCTATTGATAATACAACCATTAGAATTTTTTGTGTAATTATGTATTTTGAATAACTCTTATACAGTTTTTTACCCAGAATTGTTGCATTTGCAAGTCCAATAATTATTCCACCAATTACATAAGCGCTAGTACCAACATCAGATAAAACAAAAAAAAGTATTATTGATGCAATTGACCCTGTGATAATGGTAATAAAATAAATCGTAGATTCAATTTTTACATTTTTTGCTGTATAAACAGCAAGCATATTTGTAGATCCTGTTAATGCGATTGTCGACGTTAGAGTTGCCGCTGCAATAAAATAACTTATTTGACCATAATGTTCTACACCTAATATACTTGCCATATAAAACCAAAAAATGGCAGAAATTCCACTACTAACAATATCTGTAATCCCTATTCTGGCTAACCCTTTAAAATCATAAACAATATTTTTAATTGAATTCCATCTATTTGTCATAATGAACTATTTTGTTTAATTAATGAAATTAATAATTCAATCACTACGTCCTTCTCTTACAACATTTACTAGAGAATAAAGCATTATGGAAGTCATCATTAACATAGTGCCTAAAATAGTAGACGCTACTCCAACTAACACAGCATTTGTAAAAATTACTCCTGTTACAGAAAACACTTGAATTACCCACACTATGAAAATTAATCCTATTGCTAAGAATAACATACCTGGAATCCCATAAAATTTCAAAGGGTGTTCTATTGATATGAATTTCATTGTACTGAGTATGACAGAAATTCCATGAGCGACAGGGTGATGCGTGGACGTATCACCTCCATATAAAATTTTTATTGGAACTTCTTTTATTTTGAATCCTCTTTTATTTGCTTTAATTAAAATTTCAGTCGATACTCCCATACCATGTTCAGATGGAATAATCTCAGATATAACGCGTTTATGATACGCTCTAAAACCACTTTGTGAATCAGTAAATTTTGTTTCAGAGGTAATATTTGTGAGATTTGTTATTGTCTTTATTCCAATCTTTCTGTAGGTAGGAACACCTTCATCATTATTGCCAAGAAATCTTGATCCGATCACGATCTCTGCCTCATTATTAATAATTGGACTTGTAACCTGATTGATATCCTCCACTCTATGTTGTCCGTCTGCATCAAAAGTAACCAAAATATCTGCATCTAATTCAATAAATTTTGTAAAAATGGTTCTAATTGCTGCACCATAACCTAGATTTTTTGGATGGGTTACGACAATCGCTCCCATCTTTTCTGCTATTGAACCAGTCAAATCACTTGAACCATCATTACAAACAATAATTTTATCTGCTATTTTTCCTAACTTAACAATAATTGTTGCTATATTTTTTTCCTCATTATATGCCGGTATTCCTATTACTATTTTCAAATTCTTTGATATTTCAAAAAATCATTGAATATTAAAGTTATAGGTTGATTAATACCTCATTTTAAAGAGATTTAATAATTCAACTCTAGGTCTTCATTATGTTTATTATAGAATTAATAACATAATCTTGTTGTTTTCTTGACATGTTTGGATAAAATGGCAATGAAATTACTTCATCGTATAACAATTGCGAATTTTTTAGATGATTAGCATCACTCTTTAATTTTTTAAAGGCGGTGAACATGTGTAATGGTTTGTAATGAACTGAGGTTCTTATGCCATATTGTAACAAATGTCTAAATAATTCATCCCTTGAAACTTTACCATTTTTTTCAACTCTCAATATGTACAAGTGATATGCATGATCATCATCTGGGGAAGAATGAGGTGTAATGATATATCTAAGGCCTTTTAACCTCTTGTTGTAATATTCAAAAATATTCTTTCGTAATGCATTTAATTTTTTTATTCTCTTGAGCTGGCTTAATCCCAAAGCAGATCTTATCTCATCCAATCTGTAATTATAACCCGATTCTTCCATATCGTAATCCCATGGCTTTCCATGCGAATATCTCTGTGTTAGTGTTTTTGTCAGACCGTGATTTCGTGCTGTCATTACATATTTTGCTACATCTTTAGAATTTGTAATAACCATGCCTCCCTCAATGGTGGTTATATTCTTGGTCGGATAGAAGCTAAAACATCCAGCACTACCAAAATTTCCAACATGTTTTTTGCTATGTCTTGTACCTATTGCATGTGCGCAATCTTCAATTATCTTGAGGTTGTTTTCTTTGGCAATTTTGTTTATCTTGACAATATCACAAGATTTTCCTGCAAAATGGACAGGAAGAATTGCTTTTGTCTTTGAGTTTATTTTCTTTTTTATTGAATCAATTGAAATATTCATAGTTTCTTTTTCCACATCTGCAAAAACTGGAATCGCTCCGCTGAGAACTACAGCATTTGCAGTTGCCACAAATGTCATGTCTGGAACAATAACTTCATCTCCCTTTCCTATTCCTATTGCCTTTAAAGACAAATGCAATGCGGAAGTAGCATTTGATACACCTATGGCATATTTAGCACCCGTAAATTTTGCAAAAGCTGCCTCAAATTGGCGTAGTTTTGGACCATCTGTAAGTAAAACGGAATCCAAGGCATTTAGCACCGCTATTTTATCCTCTTTTGTTATCCACGGTGAGAAAAAAGGCACCTTAATGCCTGTACTAAAGGCGTCGTGTGTTTTCATGAAGTTGAAATAAAGAAATGATCTTATTAACTATCTGTGAGTACTTGTTGGTAAATCTTTAGAGTGCTTTCTGCCATTGATTTTGAGTTGCAAACTCGCTGAACTAGATTGTATCCTGCATTACCATATTCGATCCTTTTTTTCTCATCTTTGAGTAATTTTAAAATGGCATCTGCTAACTGAATATGGTTTTCTGGCTCGACCAAAATTGCATTTTCACCATCTTTAATGGTGTGAGGAATTCCATGTGCAGTAGTACTTATTGTTGGTTTTTTGAAAGCAAATCCTTCAAGAGGAGTTAGTGGAGAAAGCTCCCATCTTGATGGTAATACCAAGAACTGGCATGCAGAATAAGCGGCTAACACATCATCTCGTAGAGGTCTTTTAATTACAATTACACTGTCTTTAATTTTTAATTCTTCTATCATTTTCTGCATTTCTGTTTCAAAACCGAAATTCACTCCCATTATCACAAGTTTTGTGTTTTGAATTTCGGCATTGTCATTAATTAAAGCCCATGCTTGTAACAAAACATCTATTCCTTTAACCTTGTTAAATCTTCCAACAAAAAGTATAAAGTCATTTTTTATTCCGTATTTTTCTTTAAAATCTATCTTACTTTGATATATCTCATCTAAGCTTATGCCGTTTCTGACAACAGCAATTTTTGCACTTGTTGTATATTGAGAAAATATTTCTTTTTCATATTCATTTGGAACAATGATCATTGCTGCCTGATTTACTATGAAATTTATCATAGGACTCTGTATCTTGTACATGATTTTTTTAATTAGGCTATTTTTCTGCAAGTCTGGGTGTGTGATTAATCCTCCCTGATCTGATATTATTAATGGAATTTTGTATTTTTTTGATATCAATGCGGCAACAAATGATTGAAAACTTCTAACTCCTATTGTATGAATTATATCAGGTTTTTCCTTCTTCATCTCAAAATACATTCCTAGGTTTACATAGAACAATTGGTATGAAAACCAGACATGAGTCCGATTTATTGTAAAACCCTGAATGGACTCTGCTCTTGGAAGATTTTTGTTAAATGTATTTGCGTTGTTGGCAAAATCCAAATCTGTAGTAAATATGACTACATGATGATCATTTTTTGCAAGCTCCTTAGCAATATTTACACAAAGAAACATGATTCCACCAAACTGTGTTGCAGGCAATGATGCGGGACAGACAAGCGCTACTTTCATTTGAATACAATTTAGTATGTGATCTTGGTTTTAATTGCTTTTTATCAAATACTATTATTTTACCAACAACTTTATCTAAACTGCGCCTTTGGAAGATAAATTGTAGATATGAATAAACTGTCATTTTTGGCCAGCCTTTTGGCCTATATAATAACAAACCCAAAGGTAGGAAGACAAATACTACAAGCAAAATACCAGTCTTGGCAAGATTCTGGACATTTCGTGTTCAATTATGCAGAAAAAAAGATACAACTTGATGATATAGTTAAAGCACTTTTTCCAGAATCCTCGTACTCAATTGAAAACTTTAGGAAAGATACCAATAAACTGCAAAATCATGTCGATGATTTTTTTAACAAACTAAAAAACGAAACATATCCTTCAAAGAAAAAACCATATCCGCTTGAATACACTCTAGATAACAAAAGCGGCCTTTTCCTATACATCTTGTGTAAAATCATAAAACCTGAAAAAGTAGTAGAAACCGGTGTTGCATATGGTCTTAGTAGCATGTATATCTTACAGGCATTATTTGAGAACAAAAAAGGTACACTCTACTCAATAGATTCGGTGTTTTCACCATGGCAATCAAAAGAAATGATTGGTTCAGCGATTCCTTCACACCTTTGTGAAAATTGGAGACTTGTTTTTGGATCATCATCAGAAAAACTTGAGGAAACATTATCCTCTTTGGGTTCTTTGGACATATTTTTTCATGATAGCTTACATACCTACAAAAATATGCAATTCGAGTTTAAAACAGCATGGCCTTTTGTAAACAAAGATGGTTTTTTGATATCCGATGATATCTCAGGAAACAATGCATTCCATGATTTCTATTTAAAGATGACTTTAGAGCCTTTCATATTACCACAAAATGAAAAGTCATTTTTAGGCATACTCAAAAAACCATAGATTAATTTTTCTTTGCGTACAAGAAACCAATACTTGGCAAAATGTTTCTTATATCTATCCTATATGATAATGATTTTAGTCTTTTAATCATGTCTTGTAGTAGATGTGGTTTGGTATCTACAAAATGATACTCAATACACATTTTATTTATTTTATCAAAATATGGAGTTGGTAGTGAATTAATTATTTTGTATTCTTCTCCCTCACAATCAATCTTTAGGAAATCACATTTTTCCAATTTGTTTGAATCAAATACATCTTGTAAAGAAAGTGATTTTGCCTGTATCTGTTTTGATCCTGTAACGTACATGCTGTGACCCGATTCATCATCATTCAAGTAAATGGTAACAACACCTGTGCTTGTTGAAATAGCTGCATTGGTAGCAACAACATTTCTAATATTGTTAAGTTCCAAATTTAATTCTAATAGATCATAGTTTTCCTTTACTGGCTCAAAACAGTAGATTTTTCCATTTTTACAAAACTGAGATGAAAATAGAGCAAACAGACCAATGTGTGCCCCGATATCGATTACTATGTCTGTATCTCTTATTTCAAAACCGGATCTATCATATTCATGTAATAGCCATACATGCGTAAATGCCATAAGGTCAGTAGAATTCACTCTAAGCTTTATCCTGACACCGTTTCTTGTTTCCAAAATAATATGTTCATTTTTGATAAGATTGAGGTATAATGCAACGTAAAGATGCCAATTTTTAATTGCCTTTATGGCTTTGATCAAAATTCTTGCCTTTTCAAATAAACTCGCACTCAACTAAACATCATACCTAGTATTTCATTAAATAGATAGCGTACGATGACATGAATTTTTAACTAACCAATAAGGTGCTTACATTTAATGAAAATCATGATTACTGGTGGCGCTGGTTTTATTGGAAGTCATCTTTGTGATGAATTTTTAAAAGATAATCACCAGGTAATTGTTTTGACACGAAATAAATCAAAACTTGATAATATATCGCATATTCTTGACAGAATAACACTTGAACAAGTAGATGTTACTGACTTTACTAGACTAGGTGATAGCATTGAAAAAAATAAACCTGACGTAATAATACATCTTGCAGGAGAAACATCACACTCAAAATCATTTGAAAATCCACTGTATGATACAGACGTGAACACTAAATCTACCTTGTTTATACTAGAAAAAATTAGAACCCTGAATCTCAAATGCAGATTCATTCTAGGTAGTACCTTTATTGTAATTGGACGACCAGACAAGCTTCCAATAACTGAAGAAACATCATGTAATCCTACCACGATATATGGTGCAAATCGACTGGCAAGCGAACACTATTGCATTATATACCAAAATGTGTATGATGTAGATGCACTAGTTTTCCGTATTACTAATTCGTTTGGTCCAAGAGAACAATATGTGGCAAACAAAAATGCGATCAATTTCTTGATATACAAGGCATTCAAGGGCGAAGAAATTACGATTTTTGATAAGGGAAACTTTTTCAGAGATGTTATTTACGTTTCAGATGTCGTATCTGCAATAAAGACAATAATGCAAAAAGGACAATCTGGTAACATATACTGGATCTCGTCTGCAACAAAGACCTGGTTTTATGATCTAGGAGACTGGCTCAAAGAGATTACTAACTCTCAAGTAAAATATGTAGAATCCCCACAATATACAAAAAAAGTAGATGTTGGGAATTTTCTTGTAGATAATTCCAAGCTGAAATCGTTAGGATGGAGCATAAAGACTCCAATAAAAGAAGGAATAAGGAAAACTTTGGACTATTTTATATCACAAAACAAGTGACACTAAAAACTTACGATGTTTGAGCTATAAACCGTTCAAATGATGTAAACTTGAATTCTTTGATTATTTTATCCATTTTTAGAAAAGCCTTATCCAGATTATGATATGTAATGAAACTGTCCATAAGAGGTAGTGAAATTTTGGGCATAAATTCAGGCGTTAACTCCCATGAGTGGATGTAAAATGTAGCTGGAGAATCATTTTTGTTACAGTTTCTTATTGCCGATTTGATGATTTTTAATGGTAGACTCCTAAGATAAAAACCACCTCCCGCAGGAATTTTTTTCCCAAATATTGTTGTTGTAAGTAATGGAAATTCCAATATCTTTCCATCCGGATCATTGCCATCTAGTTTACTACTTGAAATCTTGTATGGTTTTGTATCTGCATTTGCAATTCCATATAACTTGGTTTTTGCTGGAACAATACTGCTGTCATATTGATAATTATTTTGGGCAAGAATATCTATTGCCCACGATGTGGAATAGTTCATTGAAAAGCTTGGAGCTCTAAATCCACGTGATTTTCCTTTAGTCAAATCTGCAAATCTTTTTATCTCTTCAACAAATTTTTCTCTAAAGTTTGGTGTATCAAGTCTTGTATGGTACATTGTATGAAATGCAATTTCATGCCCATTACCAATTATTTTATCCAGAATCTCTGGTTTTGATTCAAGTAGTTCTCCAACCATGAAAAATGTGGCATAGGTATCATTTTTTCTTAACCAGTCAAGTATCTTGTCTATACCTTGTACTACCGTTGGTTTATTTTTTTTGTCTGTTATGTGCCGTTGAATTAATTCTGGATGAAACCAATCCTCAAAATCAATACCTAGCAAATTCAATTCATATCACCACAAAATATTACAACACAAACAATTGAAACACTAATGTTCAATTTTTTTTACTACCCGTGCAGGATTTCCAACTACAACACAATAATCTGGAACATCTTCAGAAACTACACTACCTGCACCTATCATTGAATTTTCGCCAATTGTAACTCCAGCAGTTATTATACATCCGGGAAATAACACTGCGCCTGATTTAATATTTACTGGGTCAATTTTTCTTGGATATAGTTTTTTTAAAAAGAGATTTGCAGTTGGATTGACATGTGCAAAAATCAACGTATTACTTCCAATCGTTACATTATTACCAATTTTTACAAGTTGAGGATACAGTAAATCTATTAGGACATATGGTGATAAATGGCAGTTTTTTCCTATTTTGACCCCCCTACCTCGTTGCATTTTAACCGCAAAGCCAGAATCTGGGGATGAATATGCAAGAGAATGTAATATCCATGTTCGTAGAAATTTTAAGCGTAATCTAAACTTCCCAAAGCCTCCTTGCAAACTATAATATTCTAAAACCTCTGCCTCGTTTGCAGAAAAAGCATCTAATTCATCTGTCATGAGTGTATAATATATGAAGCAGAACTCTTTGTCTAAAACCTTTCTGAGAAATTGCTTCGAGTCGTAATAAATAATTACTACAAATACTTGATGAGAAAATACAATATGGTAAATTATGACCACTGAGCAAAAATTATCACATTACATCAACAAAGATGGTGATCTGGCAGGAAGAACATTTGAAAAAAAAATACGAGTAGGAATTCTCTGCAGCTTTACCATTAATGGTCTTGAGGAGGCTATGCGTGTAAAATCAGCAGAAAAAAATATTGAATGCATTACATATGTGGGTGGATACAACCAATACAATCAGGAAATTCTAAACCAAGAAAGCAACTTGTATAAATTTTCTCCCGATATTACATTTTTGCTCATAGACACAAGAAATATTTTAGGCGATCTTTTTCATCATCCACATTCCATAACTGCATCAGAAAGAAAAAATTTTGTTGATAAAAAACTAAAAGAAATACAGAATCTAGCTAACACTTTTGTTGGTAGAACAAAATCGAAATTGGTTATAGCAAATTTTAACATACCAACATATTCTTCACATGGAATATTTGAAACAAAAACTGAATATGGATTCCATAAAATGATTGAGGATCTTAACCGTGAATTGATCAACTCTTTTGCAAACTCTGATTCCATTTACATTTATGATTTTAATGGATTTGTCTCGCGACATGGTGAGGATAACATTTTTGACTACAAACAGTTTCTCTTTGGAGACATGAAAATCTCACTTGACTACATACCGTACTTGGCAAATGATCTGCTGGGATATGTCATTGGCCACTTGGGACTGTCCAAAAAATGCATTGTACTAGACCTAGATAATACCCTGTGGGGAGGAATAGTAGGCGAAGATGGATTCAACGGAATCAGATTGGGACCAGAACCTCCTGGAAATGCATATTTGGAATTTCAACGAGTTTTACTTTCACTCTATCAACGAGGAATAATTCTTGCAATAAACAGCAAAAATAACTATGATGATGCATTAAAAGTCATAAAAGAACACCCATACATGATTCTAAAAGAAGAACATTTTGCGTCAATGCGAATTAACTGGAATGATAAAGTATCAAACATGAAAGAAATCACAAATGATCTAAACATAGGAGCAGACAGTATGGTGTTTTTTGATGATGATCCAGTAAACCGAGAATACATGAGGCTAAATATGCCACAAGTTCTAACCGTTGACCTACCACAAGACCCATCACAATATGCACAAACCATTAAAAAAATGAACGAGTTTAGCGTTCTGAATATAACAAGTGAGGATACACGACGGGGGAAAATGTATTTTGAGCAACACAAAAGAAGTGATCTTGAGCAGTCTGCCCCAGATCTAGAAAGCTTCCTAAAACATTTAGATCTTAAAGTGCTGATAAAAAATGCCAACGAATTTACCATTCCAAGAATTTCACAGCTTACACTAAAGACAAACCAATTCAATCTTACAACAAAACGCTATCAAGAATCTGACATTAAAAAATTCTCTGAGGATGACAAGTATATCGTTGGGTGTATACAGGTGGAAGACAAGTTTGGTGACAGTGGTATCACAGGCGTTTTTATTGTACACAAAGAAAACTCTAAGGAATGGTTTATCGACACATTTCTTTTAAGCTGTAGAGTCATGGGAAGAGAAGTGGAAAAAGGAATGCTTGGATATATTGTGAATAAAGCAAAAGAAAATGGAGTTGAACAACTAAAAGCACAATTCATTCCATCCCAAAAAAATAAACCAATTGAGGACTTTTTACCAAATTGCGGTTTTCAAAAGGATGGAGATTGTTGGTTTTATTCATTAAAAGCACAATTTACCATTCCAGAATATCTTATGGTTCGTGTTGAATAATGTCAAAGAGACTATACAATCTTGTAGCAAAGGTAATGAGCACACAACCTTCTGTTATCAACGACGAATCTGGTCCAGAATCAATTGAGAGCTGGACATCTTTTAAGGGATATGTCTTACTTTATGAGCTTGAGACTGAATTTAAGGTAAAGTTCACAATTGATGAAGTCATGGATGTAAAAAAAATAGCAGATATCAAAAGACATCTTAAAAATCATGGAGTAATTCTAAATGACTGAACAATCAGCCGAATACACATTTGACGAAATTATGCTTGGTGTAAAAACAAAATTTACTGTACATATTACCGAATCAATAATAAATGAATTTGCAAGAATTTCAGGAGACTATAACCCACTACATATGAATGAACAATATGCAGCCAAAACTCAATTTGGTAAAAGGGTGTGCCATGGTATGTTACTAGCCTCTTTTTTTTCAAGGCTAGTTGGAATGTATATACCTGGCAAAAATGCTCTATATTTTTCACAAACATTAAGCTTTCAAATGCCTTGTTTTGTAGGAGATGAAGTTACAATAACGGGAGAAGTCATTGATAAGAGTCAATCAACCAGAATAATAACGATCAAAACTACTATTCACAACCAAATGGGGGAATGCCTTGTGGATGGGATTGCTAAAGTTATAGTAAGAGAAAATATTCCTAAATAAAATAATGATTGAAAAATTTGGGATTGGAATAGACATAACCGATGTAAATCAATTTAAAAAAATCCCTTATTTGAAAAAACCAAATTTCTACAAGAAAATCTTCATTCCATCAGAAATAAAATATTGTTTGAAATACAAAAATCCATACGAACACTTTGCAGGTAAGTTTGCTCTCAAAGAGGCAGTCAAAAAGGCAATCAATGAACCTATTTTGATGCTGGATATAGAAACATCTCATTCAAATTCTAAACCAGTTGTGAATCTAAGAGGCAAATGGAGAAAAAAATACAAGTTTCTTGCTTCAATATCTCATGAAAAAAAATTTGCCGTTGGCATGGTAATCTCAGAAAAATTAGAATAATTAAGATAAAATCACTCGCTTGGCTTTCTTACTAAGTAAGGATAATATAAAATTAAATGTTTTACTGCCTGTTTTTCCTGAAACATTTTTTGGGACAAAAATTTCATCTAGAAATAATTTTATTAATTCTTTGTCAGAAACAAGTTTCTTACTTTCAAGTTCTTTGTACTTGCTTATTATCTGATCTTTATTTTTCATGATATCTATTTCTGCCCTTATCTTTGCTCCGAGAAATCCTTTTGACAAATAAAATATCCACACCATCATCTCAACTATTATCAAATAAATTTGCATTTTTTTGTAAGTATTTTTAGAATAATGAGTCAAAAGGCAATACCGTCTGTTTCTCTCAAGCCAGAAAAATTTTCTAGAACTCCACCTTAGACTGTAACTTTCAGCATGATAAATTACTGAATTTGGCACATAATACGATTTTATACCAAGTTGTGCCGCTCTCCAACCCAGATCAAGATCGTCATGATACAAAAATAAAAAGGAATCAAAAAGGCCTATTTTTTTTAGAACTTTTGTTGATATGAACAAACATGTTCCAGAAGCATAACTAATTTGTTCTATTTCGTTACGTTGATCATTATCCGGTATACCTTTGTCCCTTGCAAACCCAAACCCAAACAGGTGTAACATATTTCCAGTGCTTTGTATGACGTTGTTTTCGTAAAGAGAAAGAATCTTTGGTTGATACAATCCATCTCCATACGTATCGTGTGCTGAAAACAGTTCTATGAGCCAGTTTGGTGATACTATGGTATCTGGATTTAATATGACTACGAACTCGCCTCTGGCATGTCTTATCCCTACGTTGTTCCCCTCACAAAATCCCAAATTTTCCTTGTTTTCAATTAGATAAATTCCATCAAATTTCTCCTTGCAATTTAGGTGACTATGATCTTTTGAGTCATTATCGACTACAATTATCTCAATATTGTTGTAGTTTGTTTTAAAAACAGATTCTACGCAATTTAGTAATAGATTTCCCGCATTATAATTGAGAATTATTACACTAACTAGTGGATTTGAGATTTCTGACAATTTACAGTGAAATCTTTGTTCCTTCCCCTAGGAGGAATACCTTACTATTGTCTTTATTATTTCTAACAATCTCAGAATTAAAGGCAATTATGCTGTTTCGTATTTTAAAATCACCATCAATATTACAACCTGACATAATAATGGAACTTTCAATATCGCATTTTGATAGTCTTGAATTATCTCCTATGCTAGTGTTTGGACCTATGTGAGTATCTGAGTCAATTACGCAATTTTTGCCTACGATTACTGGTCCAACTATTCTTGATCCTTTTTTGATTGTTGTTCCTTCACCTATCATGACATTGCCATTTATTGAAACATCTTCATCCTTAGTACCATGAAAATAAGGTTTCATACCACTTAAGATTACCTCATTTGCATGTATGATGTCATGTGGAGTACCCGTATCTTTCCAGTAATCTGTTACTGTGTCATAAATAATCTTATAACCCTCCTCCAAAAGCATTTGCAGCGCATCAGTTATTTCATATTCATTTCTCCAGGATGGTTCTAATCTGTCTATTATGTCAAATATTGTGGGCGTAAGAAGATAGATTCCAGTTACTGCAAGATTTGTAGGTGGATTTTTTGGTTTTTCCATAATTTTTTTAATTATTCCATCTTTTACATCTGCAATTCCAAATTGCATTGGATTGCTAACTTCACACAACAAAATTGATGCACTTGCATCTGACTGTTTAAATCTTGAAACGTACTCTGTAATGCTTTTCTTTATTATATTGTCTCCCAAAAAAACAACAAACTTGTCATTTCCGACAAATTCCTTGCATAGTCGTATAGCATGAGCAATACCGCGTGGATAATCTTGATTCACATAGGTTATCTTCGCACCAAATTTTTCCCCACTTCCATAATATTCTTGGACTTTGTTTGAGCCAATTCCACCAATAATTACTGTGATCTCTGAAATCCCAGCATCTACTAATGATTCTAGGCAATACTGTGACATTGGCTTGTTCGCAATCGGAAGTAATTGTTTTGGACCCGTATGAGTAAGTGGCCTCAGCCTAGTACCATGTCCACCGTGTAAAATTATTCCTTTCAATTAACAGTTTATACTTTTTTTTTGTTATCTTATCTAGTTTTCCAAGAAATAGAAAACACATCGTGTGAAAGTTTCTTGCGCCAATCTATATTTTCTTGATACCAATTTATGGTGTGTTCCAAACCTTTCTCAAAGCTATAGGTTGGTTTCCAAGATAATTTTCTACGTATTTTACCTGAATTAAGGCTATAGCGAAAGTCATGGCCTGGTCTGTCTGAAATTAACTGAATCAAGTCTGATGACTTGCCCATGATTTTCAAAATTTTTTTCACTATTGTTAGATTATCAACTTCATTATTTGCCGAAATGTTGTAAGATTTACCTTTCTCTCCTTTTAACAAAACCTTCAAAACTGCATTGCAGTGATCCAAAACAAAAATCCAATCTCTGATATTTTTCCCTGTTCCATAAATTGGAATCTTTTTGTTCTGATTTGCTAGTAATATGGTTTTTGGAATAAGTTTTTCAGGAGATTGTCTTGGACCATAATTGTTAGTACATCGTGTTATTATAACATCGCAGTCATATGTTACAAAATAAGAATTTGCGAGATTTTCAGCCGCTGCTTTTGATGCTGCATAAGGACTTGATGGATTAAATGGAAATTGCTCCATGGCATTTCCTGATTTTAGACTTCCGAAAACTTCATCCGTTGATATTTGGATTATTTTTTTTTTGTATTTTCGTATTGCTTCAAGAAGTGTATATGCACCATAAATATTTGAATCAATAAATGGACGTGGATCTGCAATACTTCTATCAACATGTGATTCAGCTGCAAAATTAATCACTACATCAGTGTTTGCAACAATCTTTTCAACTAATTTTTTATTTGTGATATTTCCTTTTACATATTTATAATTATGATTTTTTTTAACTTGCCTTAGATTTTCTATGTTTGAACCTGGCAAACAAGCGTCAATATTTGTTATCTTGAATTTAGGGTGTTTTTCTAATGTATGCAAAATAAAGTTGCTTCCAATAAAACCAAGCCCTCCTGTTACTAGAATCTTCATTATGACATCCAGAACGCTCCATCAATTAAAGGAATTCGTCTAATTATTTGCGATGGAATAGTTTTACTTGCTAAAAATAATGAATTTTTATACTGTTATTGATTCGTACAATTATGAAAAATGATACTATAAAATCAATTAAACTAGAAAAATACGATACTAGGGATATACAAGATAATCACATCAACGGCTCTCTGACAGTGATCTGGCGAGACTGGGATAAAATACTTGAAGTGGAACCAAAAATGGTTTATATATCATCCGTGAATCCAGGTGAAATTAAAGGACCACATCTTCATACTAATCGAGATAGTTATTTTGTATGTGTACGAGGTAAAGTTGTATTCATTGCAAAAGATCTACAGGGAAATTATCATGAAATAGAATCCGGCGAAGACAATCCAGTCCTAATCCAAATTCCGAAAAATTATCCCTCAGCTCACATAAATATCACTGACAAACTTGCCACCATTTTGACTCTTGCAAATCCAGCTTGGCGTCCAAATGACGATGAAATGAAAAATATATCGTTTGACGATTATGACTGGAATAAATGGAAAAAAATCTAGTATGTCAAACCTGCAATCTCATATATTATTTTTTGATTCTTCTGTTGATCTGGATGAAATAAAATTAATCATTGTCAAATACTCGCCACTAATCATTACTTTTGACTATGAATCCCATAATCTATTACAACATAATAACATTGTTCATAAAATTTCAGATGAATATTTACAAGAAAATGATCTGATTGATCTACAAAATCAAGTTTACAAACTTAGCACTTGGTACAAATCTGATGCAATCATAAATGATGTTCAATATGAGGGAATAAACATAGGAAGACTATTCCACGAACAGATAGTTGACTATCTCGTCAAATTCCTAAAAAAATCACAAGAGATATTTCTGATCTATAGTATGAATAAGAATTCGACCTTTATTGCAAATGGTATTATGTACAAACTTACTGAGAATCTGACAAACTCAATAATCGAAATTAATCAATCAAAAAAAGAAGAATATGCTTTTGCTCATGATAAAGTAAAATTCAGCATAAAAATTGGTCACCGATATTTTATGTTCATGATTTCGCGTCAATTCTATCTGAAATTAAAAAGATTTTCTGAGTTAGTAATTAATTTGATGTTTAATTCAAAAATTAAAAACTCACAAAAAACTATTCTTTTAGTAGAATTCCCTACAGACAGATTCAAAAATTTCTTCCTAAAATCAAAGCATTTTCCTCTCAATCTGGTCTTTTATGGTAGACGTAGGCCAGCAATTTGGAATTATGAATCATATAAGATAATGAAAAATTCTAACTGTAAAATTGCAACATTATACTCTATACTTGATACTAATTGGGATAAATCTTCCAAAAAGATCCTCAATGATCTGGAAATTAAAATTAGATCCTTGTGGCAGAAAGATGACTTTTTCATAAATTATTTTATGCAAAACGGAGTCTCTTTATGGAAAACACTCAAACCAAAATTTGAGGAACTAATCAATAACAGAATTGCTGAAATCGCTTTAGAAATCGAGCTTGCTAAACATCTATTTGAAAAACATAATTTCAATTCTGTATTAGTTTTACAGGAAGTGGGAATTACTGAACAAATAATTATCAATCAGGCAAAAAAACGAGGAATTGAAGTCCTACTTTTACAACATGGACATCATTTCGATACACCTGAAGCTAAAGATTATAATATTTCATCTTCTACATATCCGATCTATTCTGATAAATTCTTGGTCTGGGGTAATATTACAGCACAAGATGCATTAACTAACAGTGGTATTCCGCAATCAAGAATAGTTAATTTAGGAAGTCCTAGATACGATGGAATTCTTACGGATTATGCTACTTCAGATGAAAATTATATTCTACTTGTAACACCTGGACCAGGAAATATGCATGTTAATGGTCAAGTGGTAAAAAACATCGAAGATTACCTTCTTTCCATTAAACGAATTTGTGAAATGACTACAAAAAATAAATTAAATTTAATTATCAAATTACATCCATATATTGATGATCTAGACATAAAGAAAATTGCACTTCAAATTAATCCAAAAATTAAAGTTGTATCTATCGGAGATGTTCTACCACTGATCAGCTCGTGCTCATTAATGATTTTGATGGGTCTATCTACATCTATCCTTGAATGTTTAATGCTAAAAAAACCTGTTATTTGTGTTCCTGCAATAGACTTTAATTTTGGAATTCCAGAACCAATGCGCTCAAAATTCTGTCTGGTTACCTCAATTGACGAACTTGAACAAATCATTCCTAAAATCATGCATGATGAAAATTACAAGAAAGAGATGATTGAAAAAGGTAATAGATATGTTGTTGAATACATCTCAAATTTCAACCATTCATCAGAAAAACTTTTAGAACTTCTTAATTCTATCTAACAAATATTTCTAGATGAATCAATAAATTTGCACTTAGAAAGTCTTTACATTATTCAAATTCAGATCAATCTTTATTATTTCTCTCTATCACTCTTTTAATTCCCTCATCTAGAGAAATCTTTGGCTGATATCCAAGAATTTGTTTTGCTTTTGCAATACTTGGTACACGGGTCATAATTTCACTTCTATCTCTATCTGATTTTTCAAAAGATATTGATTTTATGATACTTTTAGAATTTGACAAAGAAATAATTTGCTCAGCCAATTCTTTAATTGATATTGGTTCATCATCATTACCAATGTTAAAAGTCTCACCATCTCCTTTCTCTAAGGCAATTTCAAAGCCTCTTACTACATCTGAAACATGACAGAACGCTCGTATCTGCGAGCCGGTTCCATGAATAATAATATCTTGATTTTTGATTGCTCGGCTAACAAATTCAGACATCACCCACTGATTTTGTTGTTCTTCTCCATACACATTGAATAATCTCAAAATTGTGTATCTAAGTCCAAAATTCTTAGAGTACGCTTTTATGTATTCTTCTGCAGCTAACTTGCTTATTCCGTAGTTTGTAATTGGAATGACCTTGTCCGTTTCCTTAATGGGAATTTTTAATGGTTCACCATAGACTTCTGACGATGATGAAAAAATTATCTTTTTGACATGATTATTTTTACAGGCATCAAGCACATTTTTTGTGCCAAAAATATTTGTATCTAATGTTTTTACAGGATTTTTTTCTGTATTTATGACTCCAAGTGTTGCAGCCAAGTGGATGACTATATCCGAATTTCTAATTGCAGCATCCACAGCTTTAGGATCAGTAATATCCCCTTTAACAAATGTTACATCATTAAATCGTGTTTTGTTTGCATCGAAGACGGTGATGATATGTTTTTTGTGTAATAACTCCACTAAATTACTGCCAATAAACCCAGAACCTCCTGTTATTGTAATATTCATGTGAATTTAGAACGATTCTTTTTTACTATATTATAAACATTCAAGTCCTCATATTAATTTGAGAATTTCTCTTGCGGCTCTTTTTGAACCAAAGCCATCTATCATACCCGTATTTTTTAATTTGACTGTTTTTGTTATAATTTTATCAAGAAAAACATCAATTTTCCTTTGAGTTGATTTTCCAATCAAACCCAAGTTGTAAGCAATATTTTCTCTTTCCCATTCACGTGCTGTAATAAGCTGATGTTCTACTTGAGATATGACGGCAAATGGTACCTTAAGTGCAGCAAATTCATACGAAGTTATTCCTCCAGCACAAACGCCATATTTGGCATTGGCAATTTCTTTATGCATGAATTCTGTTCGCTGAATCACGATAAGATTGTTCTTGTATCTTTTTTCAAAATCAGCAATTTTTAAGCTATGAGTTGTAGCAGGTCCTAAGATTACTTTTAATTTAATATGTTCTAAATACGGTTCTGCAGATTCCAAAAGCGTTTCTACGATATTATTTTCATCAAAGCCTCCAAATGTGGCTAGTAATGTCGTTGTCTTTTTTTTATTTTTGATTTTTGCAAAATTCTTATTCAATATCTGATATCTTGGTCCAAGAACTAATTTTGTTCCAAAACGGTTAAATCTGATTTGATTTGCAAAACCTATGAATCCATTAATCACAAGATGTGCAGGAAAATCAACAAGTTGTAGATCAGAAATAACAACTGTTTTTACAAATTTTGATAAACGACGAACATATTGTTTTTTTAATTTATATCTGTCAATAATCAAAATGTCTATTTTTTTGTCTTGTATTATCTTTAGAGTTTCTCTTATGTCTGATTCCAGTGAAATTCTTTTTTTTAATGATTGTACATTTCTGTATCCTCTTGAAACTATTACTTTCCTTGCTCCTCCGAAATCTTCTACAAGAAAATGAATTTTATTTGGTCTTAGCTGATTAGCTAAATTTGTCGAACGATAAATGTGACCAAATCCTAACTGCTCTCTTGGCGCCAAACCGCCAGAGGTTCTAATCAGTATGGACAAATTTTCTAGCATATTCTGAATCAGGAATACTTCATTTTAAAACATAACAAACCTATTATATGATTTTTAGCGAACCTTGTGTTGACATGACTTTGAGTTTTGACTATGAAAAGCTAGGAGATGTCAGACACACTTTTGTCATTGCAGAAGCAGGCTCTAACTGGAAATGTGGCGATTTTGAACAAGATCTTCAACAAGCTAAAAAACTCATAACAATTGCAGCTAATGCAAAAGCAGACGCGGTAAAATTTCAAACCTTTAAACCTGATACATTATATGCACCAAATGCTGGAACGAGCAAATATCTTTCTAAGTCTGGTATTAAGCAAAATATGAATGAAATGTTCAAACACCTATCAATGCCTCATGAAATGATCCCAGAATTAGCAAAATATTGTAAACAAGAAAACATTATTTTCATGTCAACTGCCTTCTCAGTTGATGATGCAAAAGCAATAGAACCATATGTTGAACTGCACAAAGTTGCATCTTATGAAATTAATCATATCAGGTTACTTGAATTTCTATCTAAGACAAAAAAACCCATTTTAATTTCAACCGGAGCTACTTCATACACAGAAATTGATTTTGCGATAAAAATCATTAATAAAAACAAACATGATAAAATTGCCTTACTACAATGCACTTCTAAATATCCGGCACCAATAGAGGCATTAAATTTATCAGTAATTCCAAAAATGAAATCAAGATACAATTTACCTGTTGGATTGTCTGATCATAGTATTGATCCAATAATCGGTCCTCTAATTGCTATTGGGTTTGGTGCTAGTATAATAGAAAAACACTTTACAATCGATAGAACTTTGCCCGGCCCAGATCACAAATTTGCATTGATACCTGAGGAGCTCAAATACATGATTCAATCAATTAGAAACGCGGATAAGGCAAAGGGTACTGGCATCAAGGTGGTTCTTCCAGAAGAGATCGAATTGAAACGTTTTGCTACTAGATCTATTCAAGCAATCAAAAAAATTTCTAAAGGCGATATATTAAAAGAAGGAATTAATTTTGATGTACTTAGACCTGGTAACAGATCAAGGGGCATGGAACCACAATTTCTTTCTGTGATTGATGGTAAAAAAAGTACAAAAGACATCGAAATTGGGGAAGGTATAACAGAATACGAGTGATATTGTGTTAAACTATGCCTGATTCTCTCATTATTTGTTTAATCTCATCCTTTGGAATTTTTTCTACAAGATCTGAAGAATACTGTTTTAATGATTTTGTTTTTCTCAAATCAGGGTAATGATGTTTAATCTCCTCATACGTCATCAACGGATTAAGTATTACGTAGTTCGAATCGGTTTCCCATGTATTTCGCATCTCGTCTGAATTAATTAAGACCTCATCAATTTTTTCACCTGGTCGTATAGGAATTTTTTCCTCCCCAGTATTTCCGATTAATTCAATTATTGCTTGTTTTAGATCTGTCATCGAATATGCTCTTAACTTGGGAATAAAAATTTCAGAACCTTTACCAGTAGTTGTAGCGTTTAATATAAAGTCCAATGCTTCATCCATAGTTATACTGAATCTTGTCATACAAGGATCTGTTATGGTAATTTTCTCTTTATTCTGTATCTGATTAATTAATTTTGGAACTACTGAGCCACTACTGCCAAGCACATTGCCATATCGAAGAGCAATAAACTTGGTCTTGTGTCTTTCATAACTTAAGTAATTACTTGCGGTCACAAACAGTTTTTCCATTAATAGCTTGGTTGCACCATAGGTATTGAGAGGTGAAACAGCTTTATCAGTTCCTACTCCAACAGCAATTTCGACATTTTCATGTAAACATGCATCTATTACGTTTTGGGAACCAATTACATTTGTTTTAATGGCCTCAAATGGATTGTACTCTATAACAGGAACATGTTTTAATGCAGCTGTATGAAAAACTATATCCACATCTTCCATAGCTCTTTCAAGTCGTGTGAGATCTCTGATATCTCCAATGAGAAAACGAAGTCTATCATCACATAATTCTGATTCCATCATAATCTGTTTATTTTCATTTCTGCTGTAGATTCTAACGGTATCTACTTTAAGTGACAAAAGTCGCTTAGTGAGTGCTTGCCCAAGGGAACCAGTTCCACCAGTTATGAGTATTTTTTTTCCTTCAAACATACTAAATTCAGTTTATGACACTTAGATAAATTTATACTCACACTGCGATATGAGATACTGTATATTTTATAACAAAACAACTCGCGAACTAGCATCACTTTTTCTTTACTATCGTTAATCGCATCTTGTTTGAATCGATTTCTAGTGGAATATCTATATCAGTTATAATATCGACATTAAATTTACTCCATCTTTCACTCATGTTTCTATACCAAACTAGATCATCTCCTCTTTTCCATTTTATCATTTTTCCATCTTCGCCAGAATATTCTAAATTGAGAATCCATTTCCTTGAAATTCTCAATAATTCATTTAGTACATCATCAACTTCATTCTTCTGAACGTGGATGAGAACACCTCTGGTAAAAACTAAATCAAAGGAGGAGTCTGGATATGATGTATTACTAATGTTTGCTTGCTTAAAATGAAAAGCAGGATATCTTTTTTTAGCCTTTTCAAGAGCGTATGTGTTCAAATCTACCCCATAAACATCAGAATTATTTGGAAAACCTGAAAGATTATTTCCTACATTACATCCACATTCACAAATATTTTTAGCTCCTAATCCAACTGATAAATAATAAAGGAACTTTGATAATTCCTGTTGTATTCCCTCTTCATTATCATCCGTATATTTATTCCATAATTTAGTATCATAATTCATACAGTTTTTCTTTTTGATAATTTATTAAATCTTTTTAATATTAAACTCGTCAATCTACCAAATACAGTTAATTTACACTCCCTATTTTCATAGACTGTGATAGATGTCATAATTCAAGCAAGGATGGGTTCTTCCAGATTACCTGGAAAAGTATTGATGAAATTAAATGGCGTTTCAGTTTTACAATGTTTGATAAATCAACTAGATTATTCTAAATCTCTAAATCGAAAAATCATTGCGACAAGTACGAACGAGGAAGACAATGTAATTTTTGAATCTGCAAAAGATATTGGTGTGGATTCATTTAGAGGAAATGATCTAGATGTTCTTGATAGATATTATCAATGTGCAAAATATTTCTCTGTGCAACATGTTGTTAGAATTACTGCTGACTGTCCCTTAATTGATCCACAAATAGTTGATAAAACTATAGATTTTTATAAAAATAATAATTTTGACTATGTAAATAATTTTCAAAAAAAGACATTTCCTTCTGGAACAGAAGTTGAAGTATTTTCATTTTCTACATTAGAAAAAGTATGGAAAAATGCAAAAAAACTATCTGAGAGAGAACATGTTACATCCTACATCTATACTAATCCTGAGCAGTTTTCAATAGGTTTTATCGAATATCATGAAGATTTGTCAAATTTACATTGGACTGTAGATAGGATAGAAGATCTAAATTTTGTTAGGACATTATATAGTAAAATACACAAACAACCTATCTTGCTTGAAGATATCTTGAATATTATAAAAGATGAACCTTTAATTCTTGAAATTAATAAAAATACCAATCCTAAAGAAGGATATCTAAAATCCTTACAAAATGACAATAATAATTTATAAAATTGTTTTTACCAATTATCCTCTTATATATTGCAATTAACCTGTCTATTTGTACGTATTTTGATAACAAAATCTTTGTATTAACTATATGAATGATAGAAATATTATTCTACCGTATCAAAGAGGCATAATTTACTATGAAAGATAAAATCCTTTTTTGGTTGGATGCAAATTTAATACATTATGGAATTGCAAATTCGTTACAGAAACAATATGATTGTGAACTTTATGCTATAATCAGTATCACTAATAGACCAAAAAAATTTTTCCAGGAACAAAAATTTGTTAAATTCAAGAAAATATGGTTTTATTTTGACTATATCTTAAAATCAACAAAAACACCAGATGTTCAATATTTAGCATCATTTGAAAAGAAATACAATATCAAATTATGGTTACTTGCATATGGCGAAAGAATTTTTTATAGATTTAATGATTTTTATGAATTTAGTACAGATGAAATTCTAACAATACTTGAACAAGAATGTAAATTATTTGAAAGTGTTATAGATGAAATTAAACCTGATTTTCTGGTAATGAGAGCAGCTGATTTTCATCACCCACAACTTTTGTACGAGATCTGTAAAGCAAGAGGTATTAAGATATTACTACTTGGAACACCTAGGTTTGCTCGTAGACTCATAATCTCTTCACTCCCACATAGGATAGACATCCAAAGAAATGATAATAAATCATATACCAATAACAGAACGCTAGAAGAGTTACAAGATTTCCTTAAAGGTTCTAGTTATTCTGCTAATCTTATTACTTATACAACACAATTCCAAAATTCTAAAATGAGATTATTAAATGCAGCATACGAATTTTTATCATCAAAAAATGATAATATAAAAACACATTATACATACTATGGAAGAACTAAACTAAAAGTTATCATAAATTCTATACTTTATTCTATCAAAACACGTCTTAATCTGAGATTCATTAACAAAAATTCTGTTTATACGATAAGCGAGCAAACACCATTTCTCTATTATCCGTTGCAATTAGATGAAGAATCAACATCTCTTATGACTTATCCATTCTATACAAACCAGATTGAGATCATAACTCATATAGTAAAATCATTACCAATTGGATACAAACTGTATGTGAAAGAACACCCTGTAATGTTCTTACGTGGTTGGAGAAACAAAAATTATTACAAACAAATAAAAAAACTGCCTAATGTTGTACTAATTCATCCTTCAGTAAGATCTGATGAAGTGATTCAAAAATGCTCTCTCGTACTGACAATATCATCAACTACTGGTTTGGAAGCTGCTTTTTATAAAAAACCTTCCGTAATATTTGCGAATACCGATTATTCTTATCTGCCATCTGTACATAAACTGGAAAATATCGAAGAGCTTCCCGAAGCAATACGTTCATCATTACAAAAGAAGGTCAACATTTCTGATCTGAATAACTATGTAAGTTTTGTAGAAGAAAATTCCTTCGAATTTGATATATCAGAATTAGAACTAAGTTACCATCACCATTTTTATCATGGAGGATATCTGGTAGATGTTGATATCACTTCATCACAAATGGAATCATATCTAGAAAAATACCAGTCACAATATGACAAATTAGTTTTTGAACATTTGAAAAAAATAAAACAATCTAAATCCACAAATGAGCTATGATTTTGTGAATTACTCATAAAATATTTTAGCACGTGTAAATTAATTTATTGTCATATTTTTTGTACGTATGATATTTGTTTTCAAATTAATTATACAATAACTTAATATCAATCAAAAATAAAAATTATATGTATTGAAATATTGTAAAAAATGTTTATTTCCAGACACAAAACCGGAATTAACTTTTGACGAAAATGGTGTTTGTGATGCATGTAGAAATGCTGAAGAAAAGGAGAAGATTGATTGGAATGATAGAAGGGAACAATTAAAAAAAATATTGGAAAAGTACAGAACCGAAAATAAAAATAATTATGATTGTATAATCCCAGTAAGTGGTGGTAAAGACAGTCATTTTCAAACTTATGTTATAAAAAAAGAATTTGGCTTAAATCCATTACTTGTAAATTTTCATCCAAATGATTTTACTGAGCTAGGAAGAAAAAATATTGAAAATATCAAAAACTTGGGAGTAGATTGTATAGAATTTACTGCTAATCCTACAATATACAAAAAACTTGCAAAATTTGGATTCACTGAACTTGGAGACTGCGCTTGGCCAGAACATTTGGGAATATTTACTGTTCCTGTTCAAGTAGCTGTAGCATACAAAATACCGTTGATAATCTGGGGAGAAAACCCTCAATTGGAATATGGAGGACCTGCATCTGTAAGCACAAGCTCTTATCTGGACAAAGAATGGAATGAAAAACACGGTGGTTATTTCTTGGACAAAACTAAACCTGAAGATATGGTTAGGTATGGAATTGACATAAAAGATTTGAAACCGTATCTTTATCCATCAGATGAAGAAATTAAGAAAATTGGTGTTACTGGTATCTTTCTTGGATATTATACTAAATGGGATGCAAGAAAACAATTAGAAATAATAAAAAAAATTGGTTTTAATGTTTCTGATACGCCAATTGAAGGAACATATACCAATTATGAAAATTTGGATACAAAATTCGTAGCTATGCATGATTATTTTAAATTTCTAAAATTTGGATTTGGAAGAGCAACGGATCATGTCTCAATTGATATTCGTAATAAGCGATTGACACGTGATGAAGGTCTAAATCTAGTAAAACAATATGATGGAAAAATTCCAACAAAATATTTAAATGAATTTCTAGATTACTTGGCACTAACAAAACAAGAATTTCTTAAAATATGTGATAAATTTACTAATAAAGATCTATTTGAGAAGGATGAGCATGGCAATTTATTTCGTGACAGTGAAGATAACATTAAAAAAATTTCATATGGTGACTAACACACGAAACACAATAACAAATCTTCCGATATCGTACATATAGTAAATGACATACAACTAAAGAAAATAACAAAATCTGATTATAGATTTTTATATATTCTACTTCGCGAACGAAATCCACAAGCAAACATATCTCATAAAAAAATGCCAACTTATTCAGAGCATAAAAAATTTATCATGTCTAAACCGTATTCCAGATGGTATATTATTAAATATAAAAATAAAAATGCCGGCTCAGTTTATCTTACAAAGCAAAACGAAATAGGTATATTCATAAAAAATGAATTTCAAAACAAGGGCATTGGAAAAGTGACATTGCAATTATTATTTAAGAAAAATCCAAAATCTAGATATTTAGCTAATGTCAGTCCAAAAAATCTTAAATCAATAGAATTTTTTGAAAAAAATGGATTCAAATTAATACAATACACTTATGAAATGATTAACTCTGATTTACATTAGTTTAAGGCATGAAAAACAAGATTAAACTTTTTGACCCGGTATTTGGTCTTGAAGAAGAAATAGCTATTAAAAAAACTCTCAACAGTCATTTTTGGGCGTCCGGAGCTGGAACCGGTAATGTATTCAAATTTGAGAATAAATTTAACAAATACATTGGTTCTGATTACTGTGTAGCCGTAAACAGTGGAACTGCTGCACTACATTTGGCATTATCTTTGATAGACATACGTAACAAAGAAGTAATTTTACCATCACTCTCATTTGTAAGTACAGCTCATGCAATAGTATACAATGGAGGCAGACCAGTTTTTGTGGATGTAGATCCTGTCACCATGTGTATTGATCCTAAAATGATAAAAAAATCAATAACAAAAAACACCAAAGCGATTTTACCTGTTCACTTTGCCGGTATGTCTTGTAATCTAGATGAGATACTGACACTGTGTAATGAAACTAATTCATTTCTTATTGAAGATGCAGCTCATGCTGCTGGTACCGTATATAAAAATAAAAAAATTGGAACTCATGGTACTGCAATATGTTTTAGCTTTCACCCGGTTAAGAATTTAGCAATGCCTACCGGTGGTGCTATTACATTAAACGGTGAAAATAGTGAAAAATTCAAAAAAATATTACATTCTCGTAGATGGTGTGGAATTTCAAATAGAAAAGGTGTAAAATACGATGTACAAGAACTTGGTTGGAATTATTATATGAATGAGTTTTCAGCTGCTATTGGATTGGAACAATTAAAAAAATTAAATTATCTTAATAATAAACGAAAAGAAATAGCAAAGAGATATTCAAAAGAAATTGAAATCACAATGAAAATGCCTTATAACAAGGAATGTTCTTACCACTTTTATTGGATTCTTGTTAAAAAACGTGATGAATTTATGAAAAAAATGAATGAAAATAACATTGAAACTGGAATTCACTATCAACCTATACATAAAATGGGATTCTATGATCAAAAATCTAATCTTCCACATACAGAAATGATTTCAAAACAAATAGTTTCAATACCGATTCACCCAAATTTGACCGATTCTCAAGTGAATCAAATAATAAAACTAATCAATAAATTCTCCAAACAATAAAATTCAATTTAACTGATTTCTTTTAACAAATTATATGTTAACAACAAATCCGCCGCTTTCTTAATTAAACTAAATTCTATAACTGCCCTTTCTGATATATCTAACAAAGAATGTTTCCCATCGGATAGATTGAGTACTGCTAATATGGAGAATTCATCTACATACCCATCTTTTTGACTTCCTATCTGTGTATACAAACCTCTTTTACCTAACTGAGGTTCACATTTTGGATTAAGATTCAAATAAGTCCTATTATTCTCTAAGATGTAAATTATACGAATATATTTTGAAAATGTATCTGTGAGATATTGACTTTGTACATATTCCATATTGTCTGCAGATGTATGATATTCAGGAAAATTTGGAAATGATGTTCTCATTAAAAGTCCTACTGGAATATTAAAAGCTGGCGAACTAAATTGACGTTCATCACTCCCAGGCGGAAAAAAATCTATGATTTTATAATCTTGACCAGAATTTTTTAGAACATTAATGACTATTCTATCTATCTCTGCATCATCCTGAATACTTTTTTTGTAAGTTGAATCTCCAGGATCGCCCACACATGTTACAACAAGACCACTTTTTATCTTCTGTATTTTCTTCTCATTAATGCTAAGCCAAGTAATGGCTCCTATTGTTTCTGGTATGAATAAAAATCTATAAGAATTTTTTAATGAAAGTGAACTAAGAATTTTTACCAAAAATGTGGTTAATACAACACCTGATAAATTATCATTACAAAGAGATGGATGACAAGTGTAACATGTTATTAATATTTCATTATCTTCTTTTCCTTTTAAGTAATATTCTCCATAAGTTAGATGGCCATCTTTTAGTGTTGAATCAATAACTACCTCATATTCTCCATCTTGTAATTTTAAAAACTGATTATGACTCATACAAAATCCCCAATTCTCTTTGTAATATGATGTTAGATATGGTATTACATCTGGATGTTCTGGTAATGTAAACAAATGTGGTTTAAGCTCTTCAAGAGATATTTTTGAATTTATAGGAACACTATAGTTTAACACATGTAAGTTTGATTTTTTAAAATCAACAATTTTTTCACCTTTTGGGCTTCTAATGTATGCATCTTTTATGTTCCATTCTTTAGGTATAACCCAATCAAAAACTTGAGTACCAGTTGGAATTTCATGGGTTATAATTTGTATTTGTTTACGAATAATTTCATGTGTTTTTCTTACACCATCGCCTGTAATACTCCTACAAATTGGATAAAGATCTTTCATCATCTGATACATTTCTTCTCCAATAGTAGGTGCTTTGTCAATTATTTCCCTATATTGTAAATCGTTCACATGTTTTAACATCATATCATCCATTTAAAAATTTCAATATTGTTTATTTAATCACCAATAAAACAAATTATTGATATAATGTCATTAGAGTCTTATGTTATGGTTGTAAACAAAAACAGGATTTCATAGAATCATCTAATTATTTGGTCTAGTGTTATTACTCAAATTATAATACGATAATAGAAAATTATCTAATTCATTTAACATTACTTATGATTTATTTAACAAATCATGAATTAGTAATATGATAAATTTTATTATATGTTGATAGCCTGTTCATAATCCCTTGGTAAATCATCTATACGAATTCTTGTATAGTGTCTTTCATTTCCATAATGTGGTGGGGTAGATGTAAACCCAAATAGGATTTTTTGTTTAGGAGTTAATTTCTGAAAAATTTCTTTACCACAATGAGTAAAATCATAAACAGGTTTAATCCACCATCGGTTATATCCAAAAATAATTCCCCATCTTCTCTTACCATCTAGATTTGGACCTACATCATGTAATGTTTGAGCAAGAAAATATAAAATAGATCCTTTTGATGCAACAGCTGAAATTTTTCCAGAAATATTTTTTTGTGCTCTAATTATCCCTTCATTTTCTCCTAGAGTGTGACTAAATGGATACACTAGAGTAGCCCCATTAGTATTAGTATAATCATCTAAACACAAACATGCTACAAGTTGGATAGTGTTAGAAAAATCACGTATTGGCATACGTGAATCGGTATGATGATTATTTCCTCCATCTGGTCCAGATCTACTTGCAGAAACACTACTTAAAATAAAATCTTCACCAAGAACTACTGAAGCTACTTCCAAAACATTTGGTATGTTAATCTTATTTAGAAATATATCGGGTCTAATCATATGAGCATTATCAATAGTAATTTGAGCATTAGTACTATACGAAATTGTTCCTGCTTTACGTTGTTCAGACTCAATTTCATCTAAAACAGACGCCATTCTTTCACATTCTTCTGCAGGAACAACATTTGGTTCTATTGCATATCCGTATCTTTTAAGGTGTTCAATTATTTCTACAATGTTCAATATTATTAAATGTCTAATCCCCATGTTTAAATTTTATCAAAGTATCTGAATACCTTCTTAATTTTTTTATATTTTTAGTTCATAATTAAAATTCATACTATAATATAACAATCTTTTTCTCATTTATGCCCATTGATAATAACTGATCCTTGATTTCTCCACTAAAACTACTAATTACCACAATAGTTTCAACAGTTGAATCTAGCATTTTTGGTGAACAAATTTGTATCCCATACAGAGTTCTTCCCCATTTATCAGGACTATTGTCAATTATGAATTTAACCAAATTGATATTGACTTCTGGTAACTCTAATAACATTTTTGTACCTAAACTTGCAGGACATAAGACTATTTTTTTACCTAATTTATTATTGATGAATATACTTTGCACCGTTTTTTTTAGTAAATCTAACTTTCTAGTAAAATGATTTCTATACTCTGTAACCTCTCTCATCACACTATCAAAAATAGCATTTGGAATGTGCAAATCCTCAGATAAAGTAGGACTAGATACTTTTCTAGCCGCAAAATGCATTCCAAAATCATGAGTTGTACGTTCAGAAAAAGTTAGTAATTCAAATCCACATCTTTCCAATAAAATTTTAACAGTTTCTTTTGTGAAATGATGTTGATGTTCAAAAAAGAATAGTAAATCATAAGTGATTCTTTCTTTTTTATATGCTTCTATATCTGGTATTTCTATACAAATTATCCCGTTATCACAAAGTAACTTGTTACAAAATGATAAGAAATTAACTGGTGATGTTAAATGTTCCATTGTATAATAACTACAAATAAAATCCAACTTTTTAAAATTTTTAATAAAATCTCCATATGCACAATTAAAAATTTCTAGATTTTTCCTCCTGCATATATTTGCATTTTCAATAGAAGGTTCAATTCCTAAAACCGTTAATCCTCTTTTTCTGAAATTAACAAGGGTTGTTCCATCCGCACATCCTACTTCAAGAACTGATTGTTGTATTTTTGGATTCCTAAAACTTGTAAGAAAATCCACTCTGTGCATTATTTCTATCTCCTGATATTGAGTTGGTCTACAGCCTTCTTCCCTAAACATAGTGAGATAATACAGTTGTAATTTTTTTTCATCTTGTATGGGATTTTGAAAAACTAAACCGCATCTCTTACAACAAACTAAACATACAAAAAATTCCATTGATTCTGAACTAGTTGTTATTTCTTTAAATCTCTCTTCTCCTATGGTAATAAAATCACTGTGACCACAAAGATCACAAATTATCACACTCAATCACTTATTACATATTTAGATCCTTTATTGATGTTTTCCTTATTGTTTTACTTATTTCTACTGTGTTATTCTTAAAATGAAATCTAGAGTATGTGATAAATTTAGAAATATATTATTATTACTCTGATTTATGAATAATCTTCAAATTATAGATCAGAAATAATACAAATGAATTTAAGATAATCATATCTGTTAAAAGTAATGATGATGGAAGGTAAATTACATGATAACTGACAATCAAATTATTCGACAATTTCCAAAAATATTAAGAATAGAACCTGCATCATCTTGCAATTTTAGATGTATCCATTGTCCTACAGGACAAGATCTAAACCCATCATTAGGGATAATGAGTGAAGACACATTCAATAAAATTTATGAAAAAATTAGTAAATACTCATTCAAAGTCATTGTATTGTATCATGGCGGAGAACCTTTCCTAAACCGAAATTTTATCAAAATAATAAAAAAATTAAAACCGCTTACTAATACAATTAAAACAGTTACAAATGGCTCGTTACTTAATGATTCAATAATAGAGCAAATTATTGATTCGGGTATTGATATTGTTGAATTCTCATTAGATGGCATATCTCCTGAGGAAAATGATAAAATACGTATTGGAGGTAATTTTCAAAAAATTGCTGAAAATATTAAAAAATTAATAATTTTGAGAAATAGTTGTAATTTAAAAAAACCACAGATCTATATATCTAATGCCCAAATCCCATCAAGTATCCACCAGCTGGACAACATCCAAGTTCCACAATACTTACGAGATACTTTTAGAGAAGTAGGTGACGATATACAATATAAGCTGACTTATGTAATGTCATGGCCTGGAATGACTATAACCCCACAACCTGCTAAACTTGAAAGTAATTACTGTGATCATGTTGTAAATACATTTACGATTCGCTGGAATGGTGATGTAGTTCCGTGTTGTTTTGATTTGATAAATATGATGGTGATGGGAAATGTTGTAACTGAAGAAATAGAAAATATATGGAATAATGAAAAATACCAAAAACTTAGAAACGATATTAAGAATTTTAATCCACCAGAATTATGTAAGAATTGCATAGTTTTATCATCCAAAAAACGTATACTTGCACAAGATTTTATGCAATAATTGGCTGTAAAACAAAAAAGATAACTCATTAATGGTGAAGAATATAATTAATAGAGAAAATTAATGATAAATAATGAAAAAAATCACTATTCTTGAAACCACTTTAAGAGATGGAAGTTATGCAATGAATTTTTCATTTACTTCAACAGATACCTCAATTATATGTAGACATCTGGAGGATGCAGGTTTTAAATACATTGAAATCGGACACGGTCTTGGTCTAAACGCGAGCAATTCAGGTTATGGAATTGCTGTTCAAACTGACGAAGAATATATGACTGCAGCTCAAGAGGTTTTGAGCAAAGCAAAATATGGAATGTTTTGTATTCCTGGAATTGCAAGACTTGAAGATCTTGACCTAGCAAAAAAACACGGTATGGGATTTGTTAGAGTAGGTACTGATGTAGATAAAACAAATCAATCTGAGAAATTCATAAGGAAAGCAAAAAGTTTGGGGATGTATGTTGCAGCTAACTACATGAAATCATACGCTATGGAACCAGCTAAATTTGCAGAAAAAGTTAAACTTTCTGAAAAATACGGTGCAGACATTATCTATATTGTAGATTCAGCTGGTGGAATGTTCTCTGACAACATTATGAAATATTATAAGGCAATAAGAAAACTCTCGGATATACCAATTGGATTTCATGGTCATGATAATCTAGGTTTAGCGATATCTAATAGTCTAGCTGCAGTAGAAATGGGAATCGGATTGGTTGACTCTTCTTTGCAGGGACTAGGGCGAAGCTCTGGAAATGCGTGTACTGAAATCTTGGTTGCAGCTTTAAAAAAGAAAGGATATGATACGGGCATAGATTTTCATAAGGTTTTGGATATTGGCCAAACTTATGTGCAACCTCTAATAACTACCAGAGGGAAAATGCCTTTGGATATTGTTGCAGGTTATGCAGACTTTCATTCTAGCTATATGCATCATATAATGAAATATTCGTCAAACTATCGTATAGATCCAGAAATTCTAATTATCGAGATGGCTAAGATTGATAAAGTTAACCTAAACGAAAAGGTTCTAGATAAAATCGCACAGAAAATAAAAAGAAATGAAGATATCTATACCGCTAAATATGGTTTTAATAGATATGTTGGAAGAGAGCAAGAACAAAAAAAGACTTAGTACTGGGCAATTATTACACAGTATTTTTAAAAATAATTGGGAAGAAAAATTTCTGTTTGACGGTATTAATAATAAATCATTTTCGTATGAAGAATTCTTTACTCTGACATTACAATACAAAGAAAAATTACAAGAAACTGGACTGCAAAAAAATGATCAAATTTGTTTGTTGATACCCAACTCTGTAAATTTAATTGCTTTGTATTTTGCATCACTGATGATGCAAATAGTAGTAATTCCAATTGATCCGACAAAAAATAAAAATGAAATTAATGAAATACTATCATACGTAAAGTGTAGATCTGTAATATGTAATGTTTCCAATCATGAATTCATACCAAACTCAATAGATCTTAGCAATTTCAATAATTTGATTCAAAAAAATGATATTGATATTAACAAACTGGATATTTTTATTAAATTAGATTATGATTCCCTGTTTTTAATTACTTTTACTTCTGGAACAACGGGAATTCCTAAGGGAGTTATGCATTCATTTAATAATTTGGTTCTAAGTGCTTCTGCTTTTAATAAAAAGTTTAATTTTAATAAAAAAAATATTTTCTATCATAATCTCCCCATGTCCTATATGGCAGGAATTTTAAATCTAATAGTATTACCATTTATTTCTGAAAGTAAAATTGTATTAGGTGAACGTTTCAATATTTCAAACATGCTGACGTTTTGGGACATTCCCATCAAATATAATGTTAACACGTTCTGGTTTATTCCTACAATCCTTGCACTTCTGTTGAAATTAGATAGAGGAACTAAAGGAGTTAACTATACAAACAATATTGAAGTTATTGGGTGTGTAGGAACTGCACCGTTAAACCATATTACAAAAACTACTATAGAGAAAAAATACAACATTTCGCTATACGAAAGTTATGGTTTATCTGAAACATTATTTGTTACCACTAATTTCCCTAGAAACAATAATGAATATGGCGTAGGACAATTATTAGACGGAGCAGAATTAACTTTTTGTAGCGATGATGAAATTCTCATAAATGTTCCATGGATGTTCTTGGGATACGCCAATCAAGCAAAAAACCAATTTTTTAAAAATGGGAAATACACATCTGGTGATATTGGAGAAATTACTCAAAATGGTTTTTTAACTATAACGGGAAGAAAAAAAGATTTGATTATCAAAGGAGGTATTAACATAAGCCCCAAAAAAATAGAGAATTTCATAAATGAATACAATGTTTTTAATGAAAATGTAATTCTAGGTATTGAAGATCCGTATCTGGGAGAAAAAACTATATGTTTTTTTGTACCAAAAGAGTATCCATATGATGAAAACATGAACAAGACATTAAATTTACAAATTATAACTCAATTAGGCAAAGATTATGGAATTGATCAATTTGTTGAAATTGAGCAAATTCCAAAGAATTCTAATGGAAAAGTGGACAATTCTAAAATCAGAGAAATGTATAAGATGAAAACTAATGCTAATCGAAATTGATCATATAGCAATTTCTTCAATTAGATTTGCTGAACACATTAAAGTTATGAAAACTATGGGATATGCACCGACATTTATAGAAACCAACATAGATAATTTACAAATAAAACGTCAATTATTGAATAGATATGATGCTAAGCATGATTTGGCATTACTTAACTCTGTAGGCAATATTGGCATTGAACTTGTAAATCATCGACATATCTATGAAGCTGATGCATACATAGTACCAATATTTGAAAATATCCCATATGATCTAATTGAAGATGTTAAAGAAAAAAAAGTTAACAATATTGGATTTTATGCAAAAATGAAAGCATTTGATGCACCAATCTATATTTCCAATAACGATCATAGTCCTAACTTACAATTTAAAAAATTTGTAGTTAAAACAAAAAATATTGAAAAAAGCATACAGTTTTGGGAATTTCTTGGATTTAAGGTCATACAAACTACTCCTGACTTAATACTAGAATTCAGAGCGTTACTTCACAAAAATATTTACTATTTACATCTACAAAAAAATAACGATGGTAACTCTCACTTTCTAGATGATAAGGGGTTTAATTGTATTGCCTTTATTAGTAACTCTGCTAAAAACGAAAAAGAATTTCTTGATAAAAAAGGTGTAGATACAACAAATATTGAAAAATTTGTTTTGGGAGAAAAAATATTAGACATATTCTTTGCAAAAGGACCATCCGGAGAGACTGTTGAGATTATTTCCGTACACAATAATTGATGTTGATTTGCCATTAGAAACAAGTTCTGTAAGAAAGAATTATAGTACATAACATAATTGTAAATCTAGATGTTTTATGAATAATTATAATGCAAAAAAAGAGTGGACGAAGGATATTTTAAATGAAAAAGAAATGGCATTCCCATCAGAATATGTAATTAGAATTTTTAAGGGTAGTTACCCTAGATTAAATTTCGATAAATTATCCTACAAGGGTAAAAGAATTTGTGATACTGGTTGTGGAGATGGTAGAAATATGGTTTTGTTAAGTCAGTGTGGGTTTGATACTTATGGAGTTGAGCTGACAAAGGAAATTGTAAATAAAGTAACGTCTGATCTTAACAAACTTAATGTGCGCTCAGAAATTAGGGTTGGAACAAACCAAAATATTCCATTTGATGACAATTTTTTTGATTTTATTTTATCGTGGAATTCTTGTTATTATATGGGAGAAAACAGGGATTTTAGTACGCATGTAACAGAATTTTCAAGGATATTAAAAAAAGACGGCTATCTGATATTATCAATTCCCAAAAAAACCTGTTTTATATATCATGATAGTGAGAAATTGAAAGACGGTTATCAAATTATTAGGAATGATCCGTTCAACATTAGAAATGGAGAGGTATTGAGGATGTTTGAAGATGAGAAAGAAATAGAAAACGAATTTTCTAAATATTTCAAGAATTTCATTTTTGCATCAGTTCACGATGATTGTTTTGGTTTTGACTATCACTGGCATTTGGTCATATGTCAGAAAGAATAAAGAGAGTAAATACCAATTACTTTTTTACTTGGTGATGAATAATGATAAAAATGGACAAAATCATAGATCTGACATATGAAATAGAGGAAGGCATGACCACCTTTAACGCTCCCTGGCATCCTCTTGTCTCCATAAAGCAAATGGGGCGAATAGGTATAGAAGGTAGAGAGACAAGAAAGCTCTCTTTTGGAACACATACGGGTACACATGTAGATGCTCCTCTTCATTTTATAAAAAATGGAACAAGTATTGATGAAATTCCGCTTCAAAAACTGGTTGGGGATATAACAATAATTGATTATTCCAATCTACAGGAGAATGAACCAATAACTAAAGAAATGCTAGAAAAGAATAAAATTTCTAAAAAACTACTCTTTAAATTCGGTTGGGGAAAATTTTGGGATACTAAAAAATTCTATATGGATTATCCATATTTTACAAAAGAAGCTGCAAAATTTTTAGTTTCAAAAAATGTAGAACTAATCGCATATGATATTCCCTCTCCAGATAATAGTCACACTAATCTTGGCTCTGATGATGATTCACAAATTCACAAGATATTTTTAGGAAATGGAGTAATTTTGGTAGAATATATTGCAAACCTCGACAAAGTAACGACGTATGATGGTTGGAGTATCGTCGTACTACCATTAAAAATCAAAAATGGCGATGGATCACCCGCTAGAGTTTTCATATATAAATAAACTTCTGGTATGAACATAAAAAACTGGATAAATGATTGGTTCATACAAAATACAAATATTCAAAAAAATGAAATTGAAAAAAATACTTATCAGGACTATTTTATTAAAGGTTGGATTGATTCACTAAAATTTATCTTGTTAATTAGTGATATGGAAGAACACTTTCAGATAAATTTCTCTAATGACGAATTTCAGAATAGAGAGTTTTCAACTATCAATGGTCTTACAAAAATTATTGAGGATAAACTTAATGGAAAAATTTGATTATTCAAAAAATGACATCATCCAAGCATTGCTCAAAGTAGGAGTCTGTAAGGATGACAACATATTTGTTCACAGTAATTTGGGATTTTTTAGAAAACTCAAAGATGGAATCAGCAAAGAAGACTATTGCACTACATTTAAAGAAGCTATATTAGAAGTAATTGGAATTAATGGAACACTCATAGTACCTACATTTTCATATTCTTTCTGTAATAATGAAATATATGATAAAAATAAAACAGTAGGTGTTCGTGGAATGCTTTCCGAGTTTATCAGAGAAGATCCTCAATCATTACGATCTGACGATGCAAATTTTTCTGTAGCTGCAATTGGGAAAAATGCAGAATATTTCACAAAAGATGTTCCACCACATTCATTTGGGGAAAACTCATTCTGGGAACGCTTTTTGAATTGTAATGGAAAAATTTGTAATTTTAATTTTGATTCAGGTTCCACCTTTATACACTATGTTGAAAAATTATTTAATGTTGGATATCGTTTTGATAAAGGATTTCGTGGTAAATCCATGATAAATGGTAGAGAAGAAGATAGAATGTATTATCACTTTGTTTACGACTTATCAAAATCAACTGATGTACCAGATTTTACAAAATTTGATAAAAAAGCAAAAGAATTAGGATTAACCAAAACAGCAAATTTGGGTAAAGGCCAGATCGTTTGTATATCTGCTCGTGATACTCTTGAACTCATACAAAAAGAAATTGTAAAAAACCATTCCTTTTTGATTAAAGGTTAAGATGTCTTAATTTAGTTCTATTTTTACCAGCAGAACCATGTTTATAACACATTTTTATATTGCACACAAGCATTATTCCCTTTTAACTTGTTCTACTTTTTATAAAATCAATCGACTTTACTGGTGTAGGATCAGTTTCTGTTAGAATTGCTTTGTATATTGAGCAATAATCTAAAATGTAAATCATATTTATTATTTTTGATAAAATACTTCCTTCAATAGAAGTTATTTCCCTATAGTCAATTTTATTTTGATAAAAATATTCCTTAATAATATCCCATCTTTCTTTAGTTTTAATATGATCATCTTTTCCTTGAATGAGAATTGGTTTTATGTTACTTTTTCTCTCCCATGAAACAATTCCGTTGTGACATGCCTCCACTACATCTTCCGCAATTGCATGTATTTTGGCATTTTCTTGAAGTACATTTTTGAATCTAGTTGCAACGGATTGTAGTCCAAAAGGATAGTATATCATAGGAATATCAGTAATCCATTCTGCAAGATTAAGAGATGGATTATTTGTAGTTAGATTTGAAGAACTAATTTTTTTACTAGTATTTTCCAATTCTATTATGGATTCCAAAACATCCTGCTGCTTGATTTCAAGCGTAGAGTGTAACACTTTCAACATGGTATACAAATAAGAAGTAAAAGAAGCCCGAGGAGAATGATACTGAGGAACAAGTCTATGTTCAATTTTATTTTTTGTACAATACTCTAACATCTTTCCTCCTGAAGAAAATGCAATAATCTTACTTTTTCTTTTGTATGCAGAATCTAATACAGCCAAAGCCTCAGCTGTATTTCCTGAAACACTAACAGTAATGACTAGTGTATCGGAATCAACTGTTGTAGGTAAGAGATATCCCTTTACCACATTAACATGAATCTTTGTTTTCGATAAAATGGCTGAAAATATATCTCCGATAGCTCCAGAACCACCCATTCCTGCAAATACTATGTGATCAATACCCTCAAAATCAACAGGTTCGTGATGCGATTCAAATGATTCGCGTGCAATCTCTGGCCATTTATCATAAACTTTGTACATTTTTTGTAGATCGTATTTTTCTATAGTAGACAGATCCAATGATTTAGATTTAATACCTGCAATAAAATATCTATCTAAATTCTATATGAAATATCTGACATATTTTCAAAAAATAAATAAAAATTATGCCATTTTAATGATTATGTATAACGATGAAAAATAAAAAGCTGTAATTAAAGAAATATATTCTATCGGTACTATTGATAAATGTCGAAATTCTTATCTTTGTTTGTCTTTTTCAATAAATTTTTTACTTAATCCATCCCAATCTGGATCTACTTTGTTGGATCGTTTAATTTCTTTATTATTTTTATCTAGTTGTGTTTTTGTTATCATTTCATTTAAAATACCAAAACTTGCAAGATTGTAGCCTATTCCATCCTTGGCTTTAAATTCAAATAATCCCAAATCTTTCATTCTGATAAAGATTTTTCTCGCATGAGTAAAATCACACTTCAATAATTCGCTTGCCTTGAGAATAATGTCCCTTTCCAAATATGTTTGATTTTCTGTCTTTTCATTTAAAACCAAATCTTTTACAACTAGAGCAATGTCTTCATCAAATTCCGGACCTGGATCATACTCAAATGATATGTAATCAAAACCTGTTATTTTGATCACGAGATTGGTAATTTTACCTTCTATATCTAAAATTATTTTCTCTACTCTTAATCTCTGCTCAAAGTCTTTAGTAATTTCCAGTAATTCTATCAATCTGTCTTTTTGTTGTTCTAAATGTTCTTTTTGCTCTAGCAACCAAATTGCTGGCTTGATTTGATCTTTCTGGGTTAATTCAGAACGCAAAAATTTAACATCTTGATTAATTGTATTTCTATTAACTTCTAACTCAATTGCAATTTTTATCGCAGAAAATCCTTTCTCAAAATACATGTTATACACTTTTTTCCTTCTCTCATCTTGCTCATTTTTTGTATATGGACCACCTTGTTTTTGAGCAATTTCCATAATCTAACTATGTGCATTTCTCTTTTCTATGTACATCTGAATTAATTTGACTGTAACTTGAATGGAAATTGACTAAAAATCAAAAACTGCCTAGTTCTGCATAGTTTTTGAATTTATTATTCCTTTCAAAATTATTTTTTCATCAGTATTTGGTGTAGAATAATCAATACATGCAATTGATGCAAAAATTTGGTCTCTCATAGTACGTGCTTCAGATTGATCATCACTTGCAGAGAGTACCCTCTTGATGAAAGGTTGACAGCTAAAACATAAAAAATTACACTGGAAGAGACAGTCAAAATTTGTTCTCTATAGTTTTTAGAACATCTGTATTAGTTAGTTCTATCTAATTTCAAGATTTGAGTCATTTAGTATAAGAACATCCGATAAGGAAACTTAAATAATTAAAGTCGATAATCACACCATATGTCCGTTAAGATAAAAGATATCAAAACTAAAGTAATCAAAGAAGATGATGGTTCCTATTCTATTGCATGTTCTGCATTAGGAGTTTATAGTACAGGTAAAAATTTACAAGATGCCAAAAAAAACTATCTAAAAGCACTTGAGCTTCATTTGTCTGTATTGAGAGAAAAGGCAATAGAAACCATTGTAATTTGAAAAAACTTTCTCCAATACACGGTAGAGAATTAATCAAGATCCTTTGTAACCAATTTAATTTTCAACCAATAAGACAAAAGGGAAGCCACGTAACGATTACAAATGGAACCATCTACGTTACTGTACCACTAAAAGAAATTCGTGTGGGATTACTTGGGGTAATTTTGAGAGATTGCGACATATCAAGAGAACAGTTCTTGAAAGAAATTTAATGACTAATTTTGATTTGTATACACAGTTGCTATTTTGGTTTTTAGATACGGTTATTTTTTAGATTAATGAGAATTATTTGACAAAGTATATTTTTCCAATTGATTTTTAAAAAGCCTGATTTTGAGATAATTCATGGACGATACTGTAATTGATTCCTCTTTAAGAACAGTAGAATGGAAAGATAATAAAGTAATCATGATTGACCAGACCAAATTACCAAATCAACTAGTATTTGTAAAATATGATGATTATAACCAAGTAGCAGATGCAATTAGAAATCTGGTAGTAAGAGGTGCTCCTGCAATTGGAGTGTCGGGAGCATTTGGATTGGCTTTGGCATCTCTACAAAGTAAAGCAACTACAAAAGATGAATTAATTTCTGATTTAGAAAAAGCAAGAAAAATTCTATATGATACAAGACCTACTGCTGTAAATCTGAAATGGGGATTAGATAAAATTATGAAAGTTGCAACTTCTGGAACTACAGTTGAACAAATCAAAGAATCCGTAATTAACGAATCTAAAAAGATGGCAGAAGAAGATATACAAATAAACAAAACCATGGGAAAATATGGCTCTGTTTTATTTGATAACAATGATACTATAATGACTCATTGCAATGCAGGTGCATTAGCTACAGTAGCATATGGAACAGCTTTGGGTGTAATTAGAGCAACAAGGGAAAGTGGAAAAAATATCAAAATAATAGCTACTGAAACAAGACCAATACAGCAAGGCTCTAGACTAACAGCATTTGAGCTAAAACATGATGGATTTGATGTTAGTCTAATTCCAGATACTGCGGTAGGATATTCCATGGCAAATGGGCTGGTAGACAAAGTTATAGTTGGAGCAGACAGAATTGTAAGAACTGGTCACGTCTTTAATAAAATTGGAACATATCAAGTAGCAACTATGGCAAAGCAACATGGAATTCCGTTTTATGTTGCAGCGCCATTATCCACATTTGATATGAAAACTGATGCAAAAGATGTAATTATTGAAATGCGAAAGGGAACCGAAGTAACTGGAATTGGCGATAAAAAAACAGCCCCTGATGATATTAATGTCATAAATCCTGCATTTGATATGACTCCACCCGAACTAATCTCAGGAATAATCACTGAAAAAGGTGTGGCTAAACCACCATATGAAGAATCTATCAAAAAATTATTTGAAGCTAATTAATAGAAAGTTTTTATTGATTTTAAAACTGCATTTAACAATATGAGTACTGTTACTGCACAAGCCATAAAAGATTCCCTAAAACAATGCATGGATCCTGAAGTTCCGCTAAATATTGTTGAGATGGGATTAATCTATGGAATTGATGTGGTGGAAGACAATAATGTCAATATCAAAATGACCATGACCACCCAAGGTTGCCCATTACATGAGACATTAGTTCAAGATGTAACACGATATGCCAAAAAAGTTCCAGGAGTAAATAACGTCAAAGTCGATATTGTTTGGGAACCCAAATGGACAATGGATAGCATGACTGAAGAAGGAAAAGCAAAAATCAAAAACATGAGTGCATCAATGACTACTCCAGCACCAATCAATTATGAAACTGCCTTACCTCAAGGAGTTGGAAAACTAGTACAACAAGAAGATGGTTCAATGGTACTAGCTAATGAACATGAACAGGGATTCATGGTTAATCAAGCAATTGTAGACTTTTGGAAGTCATGCAATGGAGAACGTAAAGTTACTGAACTAGTAGAGATGTTTGCACAACAGACAGGACTACAAAGAAATCAAGTTGAAAAAGAAGTAATGCAATTATTGCAACAACTACGTGAAGGTGGATTGATTGCAATCCCAGATACACCAAACGTTCAATTCAGAAAATAATTCTAGAAAATATAACTTGAATTAGCACCGTCAAAATTAATCACAACACCTGAAAGATACTTTATCTTATTTTGAATAATTGCTTTAACAAAATTCCCAATCTCTTCTGGTTCTCCTAATCTTTTCATCGGTAGTGATTTTTTGTATTCTTCAATGTTTTCTATTAGTTCTCTAGTCCTATCTGTATTAATTGGACCTGGTGCAATGTTGATGCAGCTGATATTTTTTGCTGCATAATCTTTGCTTAGAATTTTAAAGACTTCGCTAAATGCAGCACGATACGCAGATGATATTATCAACTTTGCATTAGGCTCTTTGATTACACTGGAACTAATTAAAAATATGTATCCACCATCATTGATTTTTATATTTTGTAAAATTATACAAAATCCCAAAAATAACTGATTGTGATATTTATTCCATTCTTCTTCTGTTATGTTTGCAAATTCCTTGGCTGCAGGACCACCTGTATTGAGAACCAGCACATCTGTTTGATTATGAATTTGAACAAATTTTTTCACACTATCCAAATTTGATGTATCTATATCATTTTTTGATGTTGCAAAAACATCAATTCCTATTGATTTTAGTGCCTCTGAAATTGCCTTACCCATTCCTCTAGAACCACCAAGAACAATCGCTCTAGTCATGTTCCTCTAAGAAATTATTCTCTAATTAAATTTCTTTAATCTCTATAATTGTTCCCAATACTGAATCCATCTGAATAATGACTTTTTTCTCATCCCAGCCAAGGGCAACATACCAGTCACCTGAATTATCATCATATTTTGTCTCTAATGTCTTGATGTTTTCTGGTTGAATGTTGTATTTTTTTGCAACACCTGAAANNGTATCTCTAGTTTCAATTCTTGCAGTAATTGGACCTTTTGTAGTAGTGTCTGCAGGTTTTTGGGATGCAATATCTCATCTTCAAAAAGAACCTGAATTCTTTTGGAGTCTACCACACATTGTAGTGTATACTGGCGTTTCAATAACTACTAGTGCAGCAATCATAGGAACAATCCTTTTACTTGGAAACTCTACAAAAAATTCTCTAAAACATGGAATCATACTAATAATTACTGGTTCATTAATTCAAATAATTTCAGGCTATGCTGATTCAATTTCACATGATGTTTTTGGAATTGACGGTTTGATCTCTTGGTCACATCAACCGCTAGAGTTTGGTCTAGTCTTATCTGCATTAGGTGGGTTTCTAATATTAAAAAATCTAGAAAAAACAAAACTCAAAGTGTTTCTTCCTTTCTCAATTATTTCATTTTTATTTTTTACAACCTGGCTTGTTTTTAACCTAGTCTTGATTTTTGGTCACACAATACAATGTCTTCCAGTCTACAAGATATTCTTATCTGGTTGCTCAATACTGTAATTTTTTAATTTTATATATGATGATATGATAATCATTATTGCACCTACCAATATCATTACCCCTGGAGGTATCATGTTTTCAGAGTTTGCATCTCCAAATTCTACTTGTAGATTTATTTGGTTTTCTGTTGGATTTGTTATTTTTGCAGTATATGTTCCACTTTTAAAATCAAAGTAACCAACAGCCATCTTTGTATGAACATTTTCCTCAGATATTATGTTCTGATTTTTATCTAAAATCTGAACAAATACTTTATCCCTGGCAAATTCTGGCATGAATACTTTATAGTATCCAACACCTTTTCCATTAAAGTTCAACTCTATATCATGTGAATTAGAAGATTTTAGCACAATTTCCTCAGCAATTCTGTCTCCTTGGAGAAACACAAATGATATCCAAATCATTCCAATCACACTCAACACCAAACCGATTTTGAATAAGGGAATCTTCAATTCATCTAGTTAGTAAATTGTTTGATTAATAAAATAATCTAAGAGGGCTCGGAGGGCTTCGATCCCTCGATCTAGCGGTTCGAAGCCGCTCGCACTATCCAGACTGTGCTACGAGTCCAAACAAGTAAGAATTTAACAGGCCTAAATATCTGTCTAGGTAATTTGAAAATATCAAAGAAAGTAGCTGGTGTTGAATATGCAATTAGAGATATTGTTCTAGCTGCAAGAAAAGTTGAACAAACAGGAATGAAAGTTGATTATCTCAACATTGGTGATCCTGTACAATTTGGTTTTCAACCTCCTGATAATGTAAAAGAGGCAATGATTAATGCAATAAGAAAAGGAGAAAACTATTACTCTGCATCAGAAGGTCTCAAAGAACTCAGAGTAGAAATTGCAAAAAAAGAAAATGCAAAGGGACTATCCATCTCATCTGATGATATTCTAATTACAAATGGTGTTTCTGAAGGACTTGATATGGTAATCTCATCAATTGTTGAAGAAGGTGACGAAGTACTATTACCAGGACCTTACTATCCACCATATGCCTCATACGTCAGACTACACGGTGGAATTCCTGTAGAATTTGCAGTGGATTTAGACAACTCCACCCCTGACATTGATGATATCAAATCAAAGATTACTTCAAAAACTATTGCCATTTGTTTGATTAGCCCAAACAATCCAACTGGTGTTGTATTTAATGAATCATCACTTAAAAAATTAGTTGAACTTGCAAATCAGCATAATCTCTATATCATCTGCGATGAGATTTATGATCAAATAATTTTTGATCAAAAATTTGTAGGAATTGGCAAAGTTGCAGGAGATTCACCTGTTATTGTTCTTAATGGATTCTCCAAAGTTCATCTAATGTCTGGATGGCGAATCGGTTACATTGCATTTAATCAATCCTCAAAACTTGATGCATTGCGAGAAAATCTTCCAAAGCTTGCCAGAGTAAGAATTGCTACAAATCTTCCAGTTCAGTATGCAGCATTAGAATCATTGCGAGGGCCTCAAGGGTACATTACTGAATTTGTATCTGAAATAAAAAAGCGAAGAGACTTGGTTGTAAAACGACTAAATTCAATGCCTGGTTTGTCTTG
>CXWL01101335.1_pt2 | contig 74779 bp, 73 predicted proteins | sample 590931 | NCBI WGS metagenome assembly CXWL01 (sample SAMEA3498368, study PRJEB10139) | groundwater metagenome | biome: water well; material: biofilm material | place: Germany | collected 2015-04-27
GTCTTGAATAGCGTGCCATGCGCGGCGTCGTGCATCATGATCGCCAGGCTCAGCTGGCGGCCGCCGAGAATCACCAGCGCCGCCAGCCACGTCAGCGGGTGCGGCCAGCGCGCCAGCGCCACGAAGGTCAGCCCGATGACGCCCCATGTAAACAACAGCGCGCGCCAGCCCATCCTGTCGGAGCGGGCGGTCAGGAGCGCGATCTCGTCCTTGCTGAAGATGTCGCTGAGCTTGCGGCGCGGCGTTTGGTGCGTGAATTTATCTGTCATATGCCGCTAATTATTGCGCCGATTTGAAATTAGGTCAACAGACCTATTCTAATTGATAGTGCTCCAAGTCTTGACTATTGATTAATTCAATCGGTTGCTTTAGTATTTGACGCATTCGGTGCCAGTTAGATGAATTGGATGACTATGGATCAGCAGTTGCGAGTCGAAAAACGCGGGCGGGTATTGTGGCTGACCATCGACCGCGAGGAGCGTCGCAATACGATCGATGGTGCGGTGATCGAGGCGATGCGCCTGGCCCTGGTCAGCGCCGAAAGCGATCCGTCGGTCTATGCGGTGGTGCTGACCGGCGCCGGCGACCGCTGGTTCTGCGCCGGCGCCGACCTTGCGGGCGAATCGGTCTTCGCCGTCGACTATACGCAGCCTTACCAGGCCTTCGCCAACCTGTTTCGCCAGGCCCGGCGCTGCACGCTGCCGCTGGTGGCGCGCGTCAACGGCGCCTGCATGGCTGGCGGGATGGGACTGCTGGCAATGTGCGACCTCGCGGTGGCCAGCAACAACGCCACCTTCGGCCTGCCTGAGGTGAAGGTCGGCCTGTTCCCGGCGCTGGTGCTGTCGGTCCTGCAACACCAGCTGCCGCGCCGCGTGCTCAATGAGCTGTGCCTGACCGGCGAGGCACTGACGGCGCAGCGCGCGCTCGACCTTGGACTGGTCAACCATGTGGCCGCGCCCCACGCGCTCGACGCCCGCCTGAATACCCTGCTTGCCCAAATCCTCGACAAGTCGCCCGCCGCCATCCGCCGCGGCTTGTACACCCTCAAGCAGCTCGAGACGCTGCCGTTCGAACAATCGGCGGCGTTCGCCGAAAGCCAGATCGGCCTGTTTGCGCTGACCGACGATGCGCGCGAGGGCCAGCTGGCGTTGCGCGACAAGCGCAGGCCGCAGTGGAGCGGCACATAGTGGCCAGGGAGATCGTCCGCATCGGCGGTGCATCGGGATTCTGGGGCGACAGCGCGACCGGCGCCGTGCAATTGGTCGAATCCGGCCAGGTCGACTACCTGGTGTTCGACTACCTGTCCGAGCTGACCATGTCGCTGCTCGCGTCGGCGCGCCTGAAGAACCCCGCAATGGGCTACGCCACCGATTTCGTCGCCGTCGCGATGCGCTCCGTGCTCAAGGATGCGATGGCGCGCGGCATCCGCATCATCGCCAATGCCGGCGGGGTCAACCCGCGCGCCTGCGCCGAAGCCCTGGCCAGCCTGGCGGCGGAACTCGGCGTCGACGTCAGCATCGCGGTAGTGGAGGGCGATGACGTGATGGCGCAGTTGCCCGCCTTGCGCGCCGAAGGCCTCGCGCTGCCCGACAAGATCCTCAGCGCCAATGCCTACCTTGGCGCGCTGCCGATCAGGCACGCGCTCGACGCCGGCGCCCAGGTGGTGATTACCGGGCGCTGCGTCGACAGCGCGGTCACGCTCGGCGCGCTGATGCACGAATTCGACTGGCCCATCGACGACTATGACCGCCTGGCGCAAGCCAGCCTGGCCGGCCACCTCATCGAATGCGGCGCCCAGGGCGTCGGCGGCCTGCACACCGACTGGGAAGCGGTGCCCGACTGGGCGCACATCGGCTACCCGATCGTCGAATGCCGGCCTGACGGCAGCTTTGCCATAACCAAACCGGCCGGCAGCGGCGGCCTGGTGACCCCGGCGACCGTGGGCGAACAGTTGTTGTATGAAATCGGCGATCCGGCGCGCTACATCTTGCCCGACGTCGTCTGCGACTTTACCGCGGTGACGCTGGCGCAGGACGGACCCGATGTCGTACGGGTCTGCGGCGCCAGGGGCTATCCGCCGACGCCGACGTACAAGGTCACCGCCACCTACGCCGACGGCTATCGATGTAATGCCCAGTTGACGGTGGTCGGCTTCGACGCCGGGCGCAAGGCGCGCCGCACCGCCGAAGCGATCCTCGAGCGCACGCGCGAATTGTTTGCGCGGCAGGGCCTGGGCGATTACAGCGCCACCCATATCGAAGTGCTTGGGTCGGGGTTCTCGTTCGGCCCGCATTTGACGCCCGCGCCAATGTTCGAAGCGGTGATGTGGCTCGCGGTCGCCCATCCCGACAAGCGCGCGCTCGAACTGTTCGCGCGCGAGATCGCGCCAGCCGGCACATCCTGGGCGCCCGGAACCACTGGCGCCGCGGGGCGCCCCGGCGTGGCTCCCGCGGTCAAGCAGGCCAGCTTCCTGCTCGTGAAACCGCGCCTGGCTCCCAGCTATGCCTTGCTGCCAGGCGGCGCGCAGGTGCCGGTGCCGGTTCCGTGCGGCGTCGCCGGCGCCACGCCGGTCGCGGCGCGCTTCCATGGCGAGGCGGTGTTCGGCAGCGACACGGTGACACTGCCGCTGATCCGCCTGGCCTATGCGCGCAGCGGCGACAAGGGCGACACCTCCAACATCGGCGTCATCGCACGCAAGCCGGAACTCCTGCCGCTCCTGCGCGTCCAACTAACAGAGGAAAGCGTCGCCGCATACCTTGCCCACCTGGTCAAGGGCAAGGTCACGCGCTTCGACCTGCCTGGCATCCACGCGCTCAATTTTGTCTGCGAACAGGCGCTCGGCGGCGGCGGCATGGCCTCGCTGCGCAACGACGCTCTTGGCAAGGGGATGGCGCAGGTCCTGCTGGCGATGCCGGTGCGTGTGCCGGCCCGCCTCGTTCTTTCCACTTTCTGACAGGTCGCGCATGTACCACGGACTGCCCGCAGCACCGATCTTCGGCGAGGAACACCAGGCGTTTCGCGCGGTGATCCGGCGCTATGTCGCCAATGAGGTGCTGCCGCATATCGACGCGTGGGAGGAAGCCGGCGAGTTTCCCCGTTCGCTCTATCGCAGCGCCTCGCAACTCGGACTGCTGGGAATCGGCTTCCCGGAGCAGTACGGCGGCGTCGCCGGCGACCTGGCGCACGAACTGGTGATGATCGAAGAGCTGTCGCGTGCCGCCAGCGGCGGGCTGCTGGCGTCGCTGTTCAGCCACACCATCGGCGCGCCGCCGATCGTCGCCGGCGGTTCGGATGCCCTGAAGGAGCGCGTGCTGCCGCAGATCCTCGCCGGCGACAAGATCAGCGCCCTCGCCATCACCGAACCGTCAGGCGGCTCCGATGTCGCCAACCTGGCCACCTGCGCGGTGCGCGACGGCGACCACTACATCGTCAACGGCAGCAAGACCTTCATCACCTCCGGCATGCGCGCCGATTTCCTCACCGTCGCGGTGCGCACCGGCGGGCCGGGCGCGGGCGGCGTATCGGCCCTGCTGGTTGAAGGCGGCACGCCCGGCCTGACACGCACGCCCCTCAAGAAAATGGGCTGGTGGTGCTCGGACACCGCGCAACTGCACTTCGACGATGTGCGGGTGCCGGCGGCCAACCTGCTGGGCGAGGAAAACCGCGGCTTCGAACTGTTCATGCGCAACTTCAATCACGAACGGCTCGCGCTCGCGATGCAGGCGTACGCGCTCGCGCGTGTCTGCCTCGACGAGGCGTCGACCTGGGCACAGGAGCGTACCACCTTCGGCAAGCACCTCGTCGGCCACCAGGTGGTGCGCCACAAGCTGGTGGCGATGGCGACCCAGCTCGAAGCCACCCGCGCCATGCTGGAAGACCTGATGGTGCGGATCGGCCGCGGCGATTCTCCGGTGGCGCAAATCTGCATGCTGAAAAATTTCGCCACGCAGACCCTGCGCCTGTGCGCCGACAGCGCGGTGCAGATATTAGGCGGCATGGGATTCATGCGCGGCACCAAATCGGAACGGATTTACCGCGAGGTGAAGGTCTACATGATCGGCGGCGGCGCCGAAGAAATCCTCAACGACCTGGCCGCCCGCCAGCTCGGTTGGGTTTGACAGCAGTACAGGAGACCAGGATGTATCGTTCAATATTTGCAAAAGACAGTTTCAATGGCCGCGTGGTGATCGTCACCGGCGGCGGCAGCGGCATCGGCCGTTGCGTCGCGCACGAACTGGCCTCGCTCGGCGCCAGGGTCGCGCTGGTGGGGCGCACCCAGGCCAGGCTCGACGCCGTGGCGGCCGAAATTACCTTCGCCGGCGGCCACGCCGAGCCCTGGCCCTGCAACATCCGCGACGAGGACGCGGTCAAGGCGATGGTCGCCCGGGTGGTGGCGCGCCACGGCCGGGTCGATGCGCTGGTCAACAACGCCGGCGGCCAGTTCCCCGCCCAGCTCAAGGACATTACACTCAAAGGATGGGAAGCGGTCGTGCAGACCAACCTGACCGGCGGCTTCCTGATGGCGCGCGAATGCCTCAACCAGGGCATGCAGGACGGCGGCGGCGCGATCGTCAATATCGTCGCCGACATCTGGGGCGGCATGCCGAACATGGGCCATTCGGGCGCGGCGCGCGCGGGAATGATCAACTTCACCGAGACCGCGGCGTTCGAATGGGCGCAGTACTGCGTGCGCGTCAACGCGGTGGCGCCAGGCTACATCGCCTCGTCCGGCATGGACGCCTATCCGCCGGCGATGCGCGACACCATTCGCGCCTTTCCCGGCACCGTGCCGCTCAAGCGCTTCGGCACCGAAGCCGAGGTCTCGGCCGCGATCGTGTTCCTGCTGTCGCCGGCGGCCGCCTTCATCACCGGCACCACGCTGCGCGTCGACGGCGGCCGGCCGAACGTGCGGCCGGGCATGCCGATGCCGGCGTTGCGCCACCCATCGCAGCCATTCGACGGCTTCCACCTGGCGACCGTGCCGAACGTGCTGCTGGACGAAGGGAGCAACTGATGCCGGCGCTCGAATCGCGCGTCGTCGCGCATGGCGAAGGCTTCCAGCAAAACCGCGCGTCGCTGCTGGCGATGGTGGCGGAACTGCGCTCGTTCGAAGCGCGNNGAACGGCTCGGACGCCTGCTCGATACCGGCGCGCCGTTCCTCGAGCTGTCGACCCTGGCCGGCCTGCTTGACGCCGACACCTCGATTCCCGGCGGCGGCATGCTCGCCGGGATCGGCTACGTCAGCGGCGCCCGCGTCATGATCGTGGTCGACGACTCCGGCATCGAGGCGGGCGCGATCCAGCCGATGGGGATTGAAAAATTCCAGCGCGCGCAGAAAATCGCGTTCGACCAGAAGCTGCCCTTCATCCACCTCGTCGAGTGCGCCGGCGCCAACCTGCTGCAGTACAAGGTCGAGACCTTCATCCATGGCGGCTCCGGCTTCTATTGGCTGGCGCGCCTGTCGGCGGCGGGCCTGCCAGTGATCAGCGTGGTGCACGGTTCGAGCACCGCCGGCGGCGCCTACATGCCAGGCCTGTCGGACTATGTCGTGATGGTGCGCGAGCGCGCCCGTGCCTTCCTGGCCGGGCCGCCGCTGCTGAAGGCTGCCACCGGCGAAGTCGCCACCGAGGAGGAACTCGGCGGCGCCGAAATGCACGCCAGCGTCTCCGGCCTGGCCGAGTACATGGCTGACGACGACGCCGACGCGCTGCGCATCGCGCGCGACCTGATGGCGGCGCTCGACTGGAACCGCAGCCAGGCCCCCGCCGCGCGGCCCTACGCGATGCCGCTCTACGATTCCGAAGAACTGCTCGGCGTCGCCTCGAGCGACCACCGCAAGCCGCTCGATATGCGCGAGGTCATCGCGCGCGTCGTCGACGGCTCCGATTTCCTCGAGTTCAAGCCCGGCTACGGCGCCGCCACGGTCACCGGCCACGCGGCCATTTGCGGCATCCGCATCGGCATCATCACCAACAACGGTCCGCTCGACCCGGCCGGCGCGACCAAGGCGGCCCACTTCATCCAGGCCTGCTGCCAGTCCGATACGCCGCTGGTGTACCTGCAAAACACCACCGGCTTCATGGTCGGCAAGGCGTCCGAGCAGGCCGGCATGATCAAGCACGGCGCCAAAATGATACAGGCCATGGCCAATGCCACCGTAGCGCGTATCACGATCCACTGCGGCGCCTCGTTCGGCGCCGGCAATTACGGCATGTCCGGGCGCGGCTTTTTCCCCGACTTCTGTTTCAGCTGGCCCAACGCCAAAACCGCCGTGATGGGCGCCGAACAAGCCGCCAGCACCATGGCCACGGTCATGGAAGGCAGCATGCGGCGCAAGGGGCTCGAGGTCGACCAGCCGGCGATCGACGCGATGCGCGCGAAGGTGATCGAGACGTTTGACCGGCAGTCCGGCGCCTTCGCCATCTCCGGACGGCTGCTCGACGACGGCGTGATCGACCCGCGCGACACGCGCCAGGTACTCGCCACCGCGCTGTCGGTCTGCCTCGACGGCCGCGCGCGCAAGCTGCACCCGGTCCAATTTGGCGTCGCCCGCCCATAGCCATCAACACAAAACAACGGAGACAACATGCACTTCACGCACGAACACACTGAACTCCAGCGCAACNNGAGGCCGAGATCTTCCCGGCAAAGGAGCTGTTCAGGAAAATGGGCGCGCTGGGATTCCTCGGCATCTCCAAGCCGGAGCAGTTCGGCGGGCTCGGCCTCGACTATTCCTATTCGGTGGCGATGGCCGAGACGCTCGGCCACATCCACTGCGGCGGCGTGCCGATGGCGATCGGCGTGCAGACCGACATGGCGACGCCGGCGCTGGCGCGCTTCGGCTCCGACGAATTGCGCGCGCAATTCCTGGCGCCGGCGATCAGCGGCGACGCGGTCGCCTGCGTCGGCGTTTCCGAGCCTGGCGCCGGTTCCGACGTCGCCGCCATCGCCACTACCGCGCGCAAGGACGGCGACGACTACATCATCAATGGCAGCAAGATGTGGATCACCAACAGCCTGCAGGCTGACTGGATGTGCCTCCTGGCGAATACCTCCGACGAGCCGTCGCACCGCAACAAGTCGCTGATCATCGTGCCGATGGACACGCCGGGTATCTCGGTTGGCCGCAAGATTCGCAAGATGGGCATGAATTCGTCCGACACCGGCCTGATTCATTTCGACGAAGTGCGGGTGCCGCAGCGTTACCGCATCGGCGAGGAAGGCAAGGGCTTCACCTACCAGATGCTGCAGTTCCAGGAAGAGCGCATGTGGGTCGCGGCCAGCAACGTCCAGACCATGAACAACTGCATCGACGAGACCATCGAGTACGCACGCGAACGCAAGCTGTTCGGCGCCAGCCTGCTCGACAACCAGTGGATCCACTTCAAGCTGGCCGAGATGAAGACCGAGGTCGAGGCACTGCGCGCGCTGACCTACCGCGCCTGCGACCTGTATCTTGCCGGTGAAGACGTCACCGAACTGGCCTCGATGGCCAAGCTGAAAGCGGGGCGCCTGTCGCGCATCGTGCCGGACGGCTGCCTGCAGTTCTGGGGCGGGATGGGCTTCACGCTCGAAAACCACGTGTCGCGCTTCTACCGCGACGGCCGCCTCGGATCGATCGGCGGCGGCGCCGATGAGGTGATGCTGGGGATTATCTGCAAGAAGATGGGCATCTTCCCGGGCCGCAAACAATGACCGCTGCGCCTTTCACCACGATCCTGGTCGCCAACCGGGGTGAGATCGCGATGCGCATCATCCGCAGCGCGCGCCGGCTCGGGTTTCGCACGGTCGCGGTGTATTCGGACGCCGACCGCGATGCGCCGCATTGCCGCGCGGCCGACGTGGCGATCCACATCGGCGCCTCGGCCCCATCGGCGTCGTACCTGAATATCGCGGCACTGCTAGAAGCCGCGGCGGCCGGCGCCGCCGATGCGGTCCACCCCGGCTACGGCTTCCTGGCCGAAAATGCCGGATTCGCGCGGTCCTGCGCTGCGGCCGGCCTCACCTTCATCGGCCCCGGCGCCTGGGCGATTGCCGCGATGGGCAACAAGGGCGATGCCAAACACGCCATGCAGGCGGCCGGCGTGCCATGCGTGCCGGGCTACCAGGGGCCGGACCAGTCGGACGCGCACATGCTCGCCGAAGCGGCGCTGATCGGCTACCCCGTGATGGTCAAGGCTGCCGCCGGCGGGGGCGGGCGCGGCATGCGACGGGTCGAACACGCGGCCGAATTCGCCGCGGCGCTGCAATCGGCGCGCTCCGAAGCCGNNGTCCAGGTGTTCGCCGACGCGCACGGCAATGTCGTGCACCTGGGCGAGCGCGACTGCTCGGTGCAGCGCCGCCACCAGAAACTGATCGAGGAGTCGCCGTCGCCCGCGGTCTCGCCCGAGCTGCGCGCGCGGATGGGCGCCGTTGCCGTCGCGGCGGCGCGCGCGATCGACTACCGCGGCGCCGGCACGCTCGAATTCCTGCTCGACCGCAACGGCAATTTCTACTTCATGGAGATGAATACGCGCCTGCAGGTGGAACACGCGGTGACCGAGGCGGTGACTGGCCTGGACCTGGTCGAATGGCAGCTGCGCGTGGCCGCAGGCGAAACGCTGCCGCTGACCCAGGCACAAATTGACGCGCGCCTTGCTGCAGGCGGCCATGCGATCGAAGTGCGCCTGTGCGCCGAGGATCCCGAACACGATTTCATGCCGCAGAGCGGCGTCGTCGCCCGCTGGCGCGCGCCGGCCGACGTGCGCACCGACCACGCGCTCGAGGACGGCCTGGCGGTGTCGCCGTTCTACGACTCGATGCTGGCGAAGCTCGTCGCCCATGGCGTTGACCGCGCCGACGCGCTGCGCAGGCTGGCGCGTGGACTGGACGACTGCGTGCTGCTAGGCCTGAAAACGAATCGCCATTTCCTTGCCCGTTGCCTGGCGCATCCGGTGTTCGCGGCGGGCGCAGCCACCACCGCGTTTATCGGCGAATACTGCCGGCCGGCGCCGCTCGTGCCGGATGCGCGCGCCATCGAGGTCGGCGCCGCCTTGCTGGCCGCCAAGCGCAGCCGCGCATGCGCCCCGAACTATCCGGCCGAATTGCGCGGCTGGTCGAACAGCGCCGCCTATCCGCAGTTGTCGCGCTTCATGCTGGACGGCGAGGCAGTCGAAATGCATGCAGCGCCTGGCGAGGAGGTGCGGGTCGAGCACGTGTTCGTCGGTGAACGCTGTTTCTTCCTGCTCGACGGGCGGGAGCACGACATGCTGGATACCACCTATGCGCCAGGCGCGCGCGAAACAGCCAGCGGCGCGAGCGGACGTATCAGCGCGCCGATGAACGGCCGCATCGTGACGCTGCCGGTATGCCGCGGCGACCGCGTGCGCGCCGGGCAGCTGGTGATGGTGCTCGAAGCGATGAAGATGGAGCACAGCATCGTCGCGCCGCGCGACGGCACCGTGCAGGATGTGTTTGCGGCGGTCGGCGAGCAGGTGGCGCCCGGCCGCGCGCTAATGGAAATCGCCGAAGCAGAAGTGTAAACAACAACCTGGGAGGCACGATGAATACGAAGGCCGCAGTCGAAGAGAACCTGTTGAGCCGCATCACGCTGGGCGACACGCTGCATCGCAGCGCGCGCAAGTTCGGCGATCGCACGGCGCTGATCGAGGGCGAGCTGCACATGACCTATGCGCAGCTCGACGCGGCCACCAACCAGTTCGCCCACCACTTGCTCGACAGCGGGCTGGAAGCCGGCGACAAGGTGGCGATGATCTGCAATAACTCGATCCAGTTCCTGATTGCGGCTTACGGCATCCTCAAGGCGGGCCTGGTCTGGGTGCCGGTGAACACGATGCTCGCCCCCGGCGACATGCGCTACATCCTTGAACATGCGGAAGCGGCGCTGGTCGTGGTCGACGACCAGTTGTTCGCCAACCCGGCCCTGCGCGAAGCGCTCGACGCGTTGCAGCTGCCGGTGCGGCTGTGCGAACTGGCCGGACCGGCCGATTACAGCGTGATGGACTCGCTGCGCGACATGCCGGCGACGCTGCCGGAAGCGATCATCGACGAGCGCGACCTGGCGATGATCGTCTACACCAGCGGCACCACCGGCCGGCCGAAGGGCGCGATGCATTCGCACCGCTCGGTGCATTCGGCGCTGGTGTCGAACATCGCCAACATGGGTGTTCATCCGAGCGACATCTTCTCCGGCATCCTGCCGCTGTTCCATTGCGCGCAGTTCGCGCTGGCGGCGTCGGCGCTGACAGCAGGCGCCGGCATGACGCTGCAGCGCGGCTTCGATCCGACGGCGGTGCTCGATACGCTGGCGCGCGACCGCGTCACCGTGATGTTCGGCCTGCCGCTGATGTACGGCGCGCTGCTGGCCCATCCCGGGCGCGCCGAACGGAACCTGACGTCCCTGCGCCTGTGCGTGTACGCGATGGCGCCGATGGCGCAGCCGCTGCTGCGTCGCCTGATCGCCGAGATGTGCCCGAACTTCGCGCTCGGCAGCGGCCAGACCGAGATATTCCCGATGACGATGTACTTCGCCCCCGACGAGCAGTTGCGCCGCTTCGGCAATTACTGGGGCCAGCCGTGCATCGTCAACGAACTGGCGATCATGGATGCCGATGGCAAGCTGCTCGAGCGCGGCCAGGTCGGCGAGATTGTCCACCGCGGCCCGAACGTCATGCTCGGCTATTACAAGGATCCGGAGGCGACCGCGCAGGCGCGCCGCTTCGGCTGGCACCATACCGGCGACCTCGGGATGATCGACCCGGACGGCCAGCTGCTGTTCAAGGACCGCATGAAGGACATGATCAAGACCGGCGGCGAGAACGTCCCTTCGGTCAAGGTCGAGGAGGTGCTGCTGCGCCATCCGGCGGTCGCCAACGCCGCCGTGGTCGGCGTGCCGCACCCGCAGTGGGGCGAGGGAATCGCCGCCTTCGTCGTGCTCAAACCGGGCGCCGAGTGCGACGGCGCCACGCTGCAGCGCCACTGCCGCGAGCATCTCGCCGGATTCGAAGTACCCAAGCACGTCGGCCTGATCGCGCAAATGCCGACCACCTCGACCGGCAAGATCCAGAAGCACGTGCTGCGCGGCGCCAACCAGGAGCTGTTCGCATCGACCTGACGAATCGGGCGGGGTCGGGTAGAATGCGCGCAGGCGCATCGAACGTCCGCCCCGCCATTCCACTCACCATAGCGAAGTTCGCAACGGTTTCCCTCACCGTAGCGACGCATTACCCATGAAAACCCCAAAAAGACTCCAGCCCCTGGTCGACGAAGGCCTGATCGACGAAGTGTCGCGCCAGCTCATGAGCGGCAAGGAAGCCATCGTGTACGTGGTGCGCAGCGGCGACGACGTCCGTTGCGCCAAGGTGTACAAGGAAGCCAACGAACGCAGCTTCCACCAGGCGGTCGCCTACCAGGAAGGGCGGCGCGTCAAGAACAGCCGCCAGGCGCGCGCGATGGAGAAGGGCACCCGCTACGGCCGCAAGATGGCCGAGGAAGTCTGGCAAAACGCCGAAGTCGACGCCTTGTACCGTTTGGCCGCGGCCGGCGTGCGCGTGCCGACGCCGTACGTGTGCTTTGAAGGCGTGCTGCTGATGGAACTGGTCACCGGCGCCGACGGCAATGCGGCGCCGCGCCTGAACGACGTGCCGCTGACGCCAGAACTGGCGCTCGACTACCATGCGGCGCTGCTGCGCCAGGTGGTGCTGATGCTGTGCGCCGGCGTGATCCACGGCGACCTGTCCGAGTACAACATCCTGGTCGATGCCGACGGTCCGGTGATCATCGACCTGCCGCAGGCGATCGACGCCGCCGGCAGCTCGGTGGCAGGCTCGATGCTCGAGCGCGACGTCACCAACCTCGCCAACTTCTTCGGCGCGGTCGTGCCGGAGCTGCTGGGCAGCCAGTACGGCGAAGAAATCTGGAATCTCTACCAGGCCGGCCTGCTGACCGCCGATACGCCGCTCACCGGCCGCGTGGCCGCACCCGAACAGCCGGCCGACGTCGGCGCCGTGATCCGCGAAATCGCGCTGGCACGCGAAGAGGAAGAAGACCAGATTTCGTATTCGGGCGCCTAACGTTCCTCGGTGCGCAGGATAAAGCGCACCACATGTTCCGCCAGTTCATCGAGGCCGCCGCCGGCGCCCGGCTTGTACCATTGCGCGGTCCAGTTCATGGCGCCGAACATCAGCAGGCGGTCGAGCCGGGTCGGCATCGCCCAGTCGCCGGAGCGGTGCAGCGCGGCGATCACTTCGTCCCAGATCGCTTCGTGGCGGTCCTTCAGCTTGATGATGCGGGCGCGGTTCGGCTGGTCGAGCGAACGCCACTCGTACAGCAGCACGGCGATGAAGTGGTGGTCGGGCGCGTGCAGCGTATGCAGGTGCGCCATCACCAGTTGCTTGAACGCTGCGCGCGGCGGCAGCGACTGCGCGGCGATCGCTTCAGATTCCGCCAGCGATTGCAGCAGCCCCTGTTCGACTACCGCCGCCAGGATTTCCTGTTTCGACTTGAAGTGATAGAACCAGCTGCCCGGCTGGATGCCGACGGCGGCGGCGATGTCGCGTACCGTGGTGTTGGCGTAGCCTTGTTGGCGGAACAGGGCGGCCGACTGCGCGATGATGTCCTTGCGAAGGCTGTCGCTTTCGCTCTGGATCGGGCGTCCGCGTTTGCGTGGGATCGGAGTAGTGGTGGCGACGTTCTTCTGCATGCGGCCATTGTACGAGAGAGTTCAGCGCACCGCCACACCCACGCCGTCGTGGATGCGGTCGTCCGGATGGACCAGCACCGTGGCGCCGGCGGCGATTCCCGATATCAGTTCCGACTGCAGGCCATTGCCCTGGCCGACCCGCACCTTGCGCTTGCGCGCCTTGCCTTGCTCGACGACGAACGCGGCCCAGCCTTCGCCGTCGCGGAACAGCGCGCTGGCCGGCAGTTGCAGCACGTCGCTCGCCTCCCACACGATCAGGCGCGCCTCCACCCGGTAGGCGTCGCCCAGCCGCTGCCAGGTGGCCGGCGGCGAGGTGAGGGCGACGATCACCCAGACGCGCTGTTCCTCGACCCCGAGCGCCGACACCTTGGTGAAGCCGGACGGCTCAACCACTCGCACCACGCCCTTCAGCGCACCCGGCCCGCCCCAGCGCTCGAACAGCACGGCGGTGCCGGGATGGACCCGCACCGCGTCGGCCGACAGCAGGTCGACCTCGACCTCCAGCGTGCGCGGGTCGCCGACCTCGATCAGCGCCTGGCCGGGGGCGACCGGACCTTCGCTCTTGTGCGGGATCCGCAGGACGCTGGCCGTTACCGGCGAGCGCACTGTAACCGGCGCGCCGCCGCCGGCACTTCCGGCGTATTTCAGCGCCGTTTGCGCGGCGTCGAGTTCATGGCGCGCGGTCGCCACCGCGAACAGCGACGAACGCAGGTCGGCAGCGGTGCGCGCCGCCGCGCTGGCGCTGCGATCGAAGTCGGCGGCGGTGGCGTAGCCGGTCTGGCGCAGCGCTTCGATACGCAGAAATTCATTGCGCGCCAATGCCGCTGCGCTGGCGGCGGCGGTGGCGCGCTGGGCGTCCGCCTGCACCGTCGCCGAGGCCGCGCCTATCCGTGCGGATGCCTGNNCCGGCCACCGGCGCGGTGATGACGTAGCGGTCGACCACCCGCGTGCGCCCTTCCTGTTCGATCGCCACCTGCAGCGGGCCGCGCCGCACCACGGCGGTGTCGACCTCGATCGGCTGCGGCCGGAAGCCATACGCCACGCCCGCCGCCACCAGCAGCGCGATCGCTCCGATGACTATCCTGCGCCGCCATTCCACGTGGGTTGCCATGGTCTTTACTCCGCCGTTTTCAGCACTGCGATCAGGTCCAGCCGGTCGAGCCGCCTGCGCACCGCCAGGCCCGACAGCGCAGCCGACGCCAGCACCACCAGCGCGGCGATGGCGTAGGTCTGCGGCACCAGGATCACCGGCACGCGGAACAGGTCGTTCTGCATGGCGTGGGCGATGTAATAGCACATCCAGCGGCCCAGCACGAGGCCGAGCGGGATCGCCAGCAGCGTCAGCAAGGCCAGTTCGCCCAGCAGCACGTAGGCGATCTCGCCGCGGGTGAAGCCCAGCACGCGCAGGCTGGCCAGTTCGTGGCCGCGCTCGGTCAGGGCGATGCGCGCGCTGTTGTAGATGACGCCGAACGCAATGATGATGGCGAACACCGATGCGACATAGGTAAAGAACAGCATCGTCTCGCGCATCACACGGTTGAAATTGCGGATTTCCTGGGCACGCTCGGCGACGCCGGCCACGCGCGGCACGCCGTTCAGCCGGTTGTAGAGTTCACCCAGCTGCGCGCTGTCGACGGCCAGGTAAGCGCCCGACAGCGTGCGGCCTTCCTGCATCAGCCGGTTCAGCGCGTCGAGCTGCATGTAGCCCGCCACGCCGATGTATTCGCGCACCGTGGCGGCAACCGTCACTTCGCGCAGCGGCCGGCTGCCCTCGAGCACCTCGACCAGCAGCCGCTCGCCCACGCGCACGCCGAGCCAGCGCGCCAGGAAGTCGGTCAGCACGATGCCGTCGGCGGGCAGGGCGACAGGGCGCAGGTCGGCGTCCATCACGCGCATCAGGTCGCCGCCGGGCGTGACGCCGCGGATCGCGGTCGAGTAGCTGCGCCAGCCGTGGCGCAGCCGCACCGGCACCAGCCGGAACGGCTCGGCGCTGCGCACGCCCGGCAGCGCGCGCAGTTCGGCCAGCGCGCCCCAGCCGGCCGGCTCGGTGAAGGTGACGGTGAGGTCGTCGCGCTGGACCATGCCGAACTGGACGTTGATCATGTAGCCGACCGTGTCGCGCTGGAACAGACCGGTGGGAATGATGCCGCAGGCCATCGCGATGCCGAGCACGGTGAGCGTCGATTGGATCGCGTGACGCTGGATGTTGCGCACGATCATGCGCGACGGCTGCGACAGCACGCCCTTCAGGCCGATCCGCTCGACCCAGCTTTCGCGGTAGCGCGCCGGCGCCGGCGGGCGCATCGCCTCGGCCGGCTTGAGGCGGGCCGCGCGCCAGATCGCGAACGCGGTGCCGGCGCCGGCCGACGCCAGGCTGATCAGCACGCCGCCGAGCACCATCGGCCAGTGCAGCCGGAAATCGAGGTAGGGGAAATGATAGAAGCGCCCGTACAGGTCGGCCAGCAAGGCGCCCAGCCAGGCGCCGAGGGCGATGCCGCCGACGATGCCGGCGCCGGCCACCACCGCCACCAGCTTCAGGTAATGCCACAGCACGTCGAGGTTGCTGTAGCCGAACGCCTTCAGGGTGGCCACCTGTTCGCGCTGCAGCGCCACCATGCGGGTGATCACGACGTTCAGCAGGAACGCCGAAATGCCGAGGAAGATGGCGGGGAACAGCGAGGCCAGCGTCCCCAGCTGGGACAGCTCCTCGGTCAGGAAGCGGTGCGAGCGCTGGTCCTTGCGGGCGATCGCGCCGAGTCCGCCGTAGGGGCGCAGCAGCTGGTCGACTTGCTCGATCACGCTGCCGATGCTGGCGCCGCGGCGCACCGTGGCGGCCATGTCGTTGAAGGCGCCGTGCATGTCGTTGGCCTGGCCGAGCGCGCGCCGGCTCATCCACAACACGCCGTAGCGCTTGTAGTCAGGAAACGCCGATCCGGGCCGCAATTGCTGGACGAATTCGGGCGACAGCGCCGTGCCGACCATCGTCATGGTCAGGCGCCGGCCGTTGAGCAGGGCGCCGAAGCGCGCGCCTGGCTGCAGGCCGTGGGCGTCGGCGAACGGCGTGCTGACCAGCACCTCGTCGGCGCTGTCGGGCGCCGGCAGCCGGCCGCTGCGCAGGTACAGCGCGTTCAGCCCGTGCGCGCCGCGATCGGACACCGATACCACCAGCGCGGTGACCGGCTCGGCAAAGTCGGGCATCTGCAGGCGCACCGCCGCCACTACCCGCGTTTCGACCTGGGCGACGCCGTCGATCGCTTCGATGCGCTGGCGCAGTGCTTCCGGCGCGCGCTTGAGCGAGACGAACAGCTCGGCGAAGCGGTAATCGCGGTAGTAGCTCTGCTGGGTCGCGCGCAGGCCGTCGAGGGTCGACAGGAACATGATGTAGGTGGCCAGCCCGCACGCCAGCACCAGCGCGATGGCGCCCATCTGGCTCTTCATCTGCCACAGGTCGCGCCACATCTTGCGGTCGAGNNGGCGACCAGGCCGTCGCTGAAGTGGATCACGCGGTCGGCCATTGCCGCGATCACCGCGTTATGGGTGATGATCACCGTCGTGGTGCCGAGCTCGCGGTTGACCTGGGCGATGACGTCGAGCACCAGCACGCCGGTCTGGGCGTCGAGCGCGCCGGTCGGCTCGTCGCACAACAGCACCTGCGGGCGCTTGGCGACGGCGCGCGCGATGGCCACGCGCTGCTGCTCGCCGCCCGACAGCTGGGTCGGGAAATGGTCGGCGCGCGCCGCCAGGCCGACCAGCGCCAGCGCTTCCTCCGGCGCCATCGGATGCTCGGCGATCTCGGTTACCAGCGCGACGTTCTCGCGCGCGGTCAGGCTGGGGATCAGGTTGTAGAACTGGAACACGAAGCCGACGCGGGTGCGCCGGTAGTGCGTCATGGCGGCATCGTCGTCGAGGCGCAAGGCTTCGCCGCCGAAGCGCAGCGTGCCGCCCGATGGCGTGTCGAGCCCGCCGAGGATGTTGAGCAGGGTCGACTTGCCGCTGCCGGACGGTCCGAGCAGCACNNACTTCGCCCATCCGATAGATCTTGGTCAGCTGGCGCGCCTCGAACACCAGTGGCGGCGCGGGTAGGGCGGTGGGATCGGCGACTGGCATGCGGATGCCTCTGCAAGGGGACAACAGCGATACGGTCCATTCTGGCACAGAACCGGCGCCGCACCGTTGCCGTCGTGCCGGCCAGCGGCGCTAAACGAACGGCGCGGCGGGCGCGGGCAGGCGCTGCAGTTGCATGCCGGCGAGCACGCCGTACAGCGGACGGCTCAGCAAGCGCGACACGCCGCTGGCCACCAGCGCGCACGCCATCAGGCTGAGCACCATGGTGTGGCCGTCGACCATTTCCATCACGATGATGAAGGCCGTCAATGGCGCCTGGGTGACCGCGGCGAGGAAGCCGACCATGCCGAGGGCGATCAGCGCGGGCGCGTGCGGATACTGGCTCAGGCGCGACACTTCGTCGCCGAGCGACGCGCCGATCGCCAGCGCCGGCGCGAAAATGCCGGCCGGCACGCCCGACCAGGTCGTCAGCCAGGTGGCAATAAATTTGAGCAGCAGGTAGATGGCCGGCAAATCGTCGGCGCCGTTCAGCATGGCGCGGGTGTGGCCGTACCCGCTGCCAAAGGCGGCGCCGCCGGTGACGATGCCGATCACCGCGACCGCCAGGCCGCAGCCGATGGCAAAGCGGATCGGATAACGCCGCCGCACCCGGCCGAGGCGCTCGTTGGACTGCGGGTTGAGCGAATTGATCAGCAGGCGCGCGAACAGCCCGCCGGCCAGTCCGCTGCACAGCGTGACGAACAGGCCCGGCAACAGCATCTTCAGGCCGACGCCGTCCGCATGGATGATGCCGAAATAGGTGGCGTTGCCATTGATGGAGACGGCGATCACGCCGGCCAGCACGATGGCCGTCAGGATCAGGCCGCTGTTGCGCTGTTCCGGCGTACGCGACAATTCCTCGATGGCGAACATGACGCCGGCCAGCGGCGTGTTGAACGCGGCGGCGATGCCCGCCGCGCCGCCGGCCACCAGCAAGCCATGCGCGCTGACGGCGCTGCGCCTGGGCAGGAAGCGGTGGGTCGCCAGCATCACGCCGGCGGCGATCTGTACCGACGGGCCTTCGCGCCCCAGCGACAGGCCGGCCAGCAGGCCCCAGGTGGTCAGCGCAACCTTCGCCGCGGCCAGGCGCAGCGACACGAACAAGCCGTGCTGCGCCGGCGCCACGCCCGAGTCGAGCGCTGCCATTACTTGCGGGATGCCGGATCCGGCCGCACCGGGTGCGTAGCGGCGCGTCGCCCAGACGATGGCGCCGGCACACAGCGGGGTCCACAGCAAGGGCAGCCACCAGCACGCGGCGCGCAGCTGGCCGAACAGCGCGGCGGCATGCTCGCCGGCCCAGCTGAAGGCCACCACGGTCAGGCCGGCCAGCGCCGCGGCGCTTACCACCACCGCGCGCGACCACCACTGGCGCCAGTCGGTAAATTCGCTGCGGAAGGCGCCGGCGATGTGATCGTTGATCTTCATGCCGGCAGTCGCCGTGTCCGGCGCCGTTGTGGGGAAGGGGCGACTTCCGCTATCATGAACGGATGCATCCAGATAACGATATTTCGCCTCAAGACCCCGGCAGCGATCCCGCCGGCCGCGTGCTGCGCCAATTTCGCGTCGTCTTCAATGCGGTCAAGGTGCATTTTCGCCAGGTCGAATCGGCCGCGGGCATCGGCGGCGCCCAGGTGTGGGCGTTGAGCGTGATCCAGGCCAGGCCCGGTGTCGGCGTCAGCGAGCTTGGCCGCGCGATGGATGTGCACCAGTCTACCGCCAGCAACCTCGTCAAGCTCCTGCTCGAACGTGAACTGGCGCTGGCGGTGAAGGACACCGTCGACCGCCGCGCACTCGGGCTGCACCTGACGGAAGCGGGGGCGGCCGTCCTGCGCGCGGCACCGGGACCGTTTTCCGGCATCTTGCCCGATGCGTTGGCGGGGCTCGATCCGCGCACCCTGGCGCGGCTCGAACGCGACCTTGAAAAGCTGATCTCGGCGCTGCAGGCCGATCGCGCCGGCGCCGGCGTTTTGCTGGCTGACCTGTAGACGCTGCGCGGCCACTCCGGGTAGTTCATTGCTGCGCACGTTCGCTTCCTTGACGAGGGACGGGGTAAGGCTGGCCCCGCGCTGCCGCCAGGAACTGCCAGTTCGTCATTATAGATATATATTTGTATAAATGTAGTTTCGTGGCCGTGCGACGGGCAAATGCGCAGGCGCGCGCGTTTGACGTGCATCAAACATTTTCGAAACCCCTCTCCCTTACACTGAGTATTCACGTGCTGCGATGGCGCGTCGCCGTCGCTGCGCGAGACGAGGTGGAGGTAGGCAAAATGACGTTCAATCATTCGGCAACGCCGGCCACGGAACAGCCGGTCAGCATCGAGGCGGGCGCGGTGACGCTCGAAGGCATCCTTGGCGAAGTGAACGATCCGATCGGCATCGTCGTGTTCGCCCACGGCAGCGGCAGCGGCCGCAAAAGCCCGCGCAACCACTACGTCGCACGGCAGTTGCAGCGGGCCGGCATGGCCACGCTGCTGATCGACTTGCTGACCGCGCGCGAGGACGAGGAATACCGCATGCGCTTCGACATCAACCTGTTGCAGCCGCGCCTGGCGGCCGTCTGTGCGTGGGTGCGCGAGCGCGAGGGCTATCTCGGCGTGCCGATCGGCCTGTTCGGCGCCAGCACCGGCGCCGCCGTCGCGCTGCGCGTCGCCGCGGCGCGGCCGGACCAGATCGCCGCGGTGGTCTCGCGTGGCGGCCGCCCCGACCTGGCCGGCGTGCCGGCGCTCGAACTGGTGCGCGCGCCGACCCTGCTCATCGTCGGCGGCAACGACAGCCAGGTGATCGACCTGAACGAGGCGGCGCTGGCGGAGATGCGCTGCGACGCGCGGGTCGACATCGTTCCCGGCGCCAGCCACCTGTTCGAAGAAAGCGGCACGTTGGAAACGGCGGCCGCGCTGGCAGTGGCCTGGTTCGCGCGGCACTTTTCCGGCCCCCCGCCGCCAGCACAACGCGAGTTCACGCGACAGCCGGGAGCGTAATTAATTCGCCCGCGCACATTGATACAGATCAGGTTCGCCGCATGTCACGCTTCTACCATGAATCGTTACCCGGCCGTTCCGGCCTTTTACCCAAGGAGTTTTTATCATGGCAAACAGTCTTACACGCTTTGACCCATTTTCCGAACTGGCGCGCCTCGATCCGTTCCGCGGCTTCGACGAAGTATTCAATCAATCGCTGTTGGGGCCGCGCCTGCGCTCCAGCGGCATGACGCCGCGCATGGACGTCGCCGAGACCGAGAAGGAATACGTCGTCAAGGCAGAAGTGCCGGGCGTCAAAAAAGAAGACATCAAGGTCAACGTCGACGGCAACCAGGTGTCGATCAGCGCCCAGACCCAGCAGGAAAGCGAGCAGAAAACCGAAACCATGCTGTGCACCGAACGTTCATGGGGCCAGTACTACCGCAGCTTCACCCTGCCGCAGGCGGTCGACGACACCCAGGCCAAGGCCGAATACCACGACGGCATCCTGGAACTGACGCTGCCCAAAAAGACGGGCGGCAGCGCCAAGACGCTGGCGATCCACTGATCGTCCCATGGCGCCGCTCGCAAGGGCGGCGGCGCCGCTGCGATTTACGCGGCCGGGCCGAGGCGCGCGGTGGCGCCTTCGATCACGCTCGCCGAGAACACCCGGCGTTCCGGGCAGGCCGTGTCGGCGCCGATCAGGCCGACCAGCATTTCAGCGGTCGCCTGTGCCATCTGCCGGATCGGCTGGCGCAGCGTGGTCAGGTTGTAGCTGAGCCAGCTGGCGGCGGTGATGCCGTCGAATCCGGTCACCGACAGTTGGCCGGGCACATCGATCTTCAGTTCGTGGCGCGCGGTGTCGAGGCAGCCGATCGCCATCGCGTCGTTGCCGCAAATAATTGCGTCCGGCACCCGGCCGAGGCGCTCGACAAGCTCGCGCAGGCCGCGCGCGCCGCTGGCGTAGTCGTGGTTGCCGTTGACGATCAGCGGGGCCGGCAGGCCCAGTTCGGTCAACCGTTCGGTGACGCCGCGCTTGCGCTCCTGCGCCAGCGCCGAATCGGCCGGGCCGTCGATCATCGCGAAGCAGCGGTGGCCGGCCGCGGCGAGCCGGGCGACGATGNNCCGGCGCCGCTCGAATTCGCCCGCCTGCTGATCCGTCATGCGCGCCGCCACCACGGCGCCGTCGACCTGGTGCTGCCACACTTCGGCCAGGGTGGCGCCAATATCGGTTTCGCGCGGCTGCGAGAACAGCAGGATGCGCATGCCGCGCAGTGAAAATTGCCGGCTTAGTTCGGCCAGCAGTTCGGGATAGTGCACCGTGACCATGTGCGACACCACCAGCGCCACCTGGTTCGAGCGGCGCGTATTGAGGCTGCGCGCGGCGGCATTCGGCGTGTAATCGAGGTCCGCTGCCGCCTGCATCACGCGGGCGTAGGTCGCCTTCGACACGCTGGCGCCCGGCTTGAAGCAGCGCGACACCGCCGATTGCGACACCCCGGCCGCGCTGGCGACGTCGTAGGACGTCACGCGGCGCGACTCGCGGCGGATCAGCGCCTGGATGTCGGCAATGGTGTGACTGAGTGGCGGTGTCGAGTTGGTCATCGTGCGGGGCGAGGGCGGCCCGGGATTCGGATGCACCAGTGTAGCGCACAATCTTTCCNNAGTTTCTCGCAAGACACATTCGCCGCGCCCGGCTGAATCTGGTAACATACCGCCCCTTGATCAATGAAGGGTCCCATGGCCAACGCTTGCGGCGTCGATTTCGGCACGTCAAACTCCACTGTCGGGCTGGTCCGTCCTGGCCAGCCGGCCCTGCTCACGCTCGAGGACGGCAAGCCGACCTTGCCGTCGGTGGTGTTTTTCAACGCCGACGACGAGGAAGTGAGCTACGGCCGCGCGGCCCTGGCCGACTACCTGGCCGGCTATGAAGGTCGCCTGATGCGCTCGCTCAAGAGCCTGCTCGGCACCAGCCTGATCGACGGCCAGACCGAGGTCGGCGGGCGCGCGCTGCCGTTCCGCATGTTGCTGGCCCACTTCATCGGCGAGGTCAAGCGCCGCGGCGAGCTGGCCGCCGGCCATGGCTTCGACTCGGTCGTGCTCGGCCGCCCGGTGTTCTTCATCGACGACAGCGCCGAAGCCGACAAGCTGGCCGAAGCCACCCTCGCCGAAGTCGCGCGCTCGGTCGGCTTCAAGCACATCGCCTTCCAGTACGAGCCGATCGCCGCCGCCTTCGACTACGAATCGCGCATCGAGCGCGAGGAACTGGTGCTGATCGCCGACATCGGCGGCGGCACCTCCGACTTTTCGCTGGTGCGCCTGGGGCCCGAACGGGGCGGCCGCGCCGCCGACCGCCGCGACGACATCCTCGCCACCGGCGGGGTGCACATCGGCGGCACCGATTTCGACAAGTACCTGAGCCTGTCGTCGGTGATGCCGCTGCTCGGCTACGGCGGCCGGATGACCAACAACAGCGACATCCCGTCGAGCTATTACTTCAACCTGGCGACCTGGCACACCATCAACCTGGCGTACACCAAGAAGACCTGGACGCAACTGGCCGACGTCGTGCGCGACGCCCGCGAGCCGGACAAGGTGGGCCGCCTGCAGCGCCTGATCGAGGACCGCGCCGGCCACTGGCTGGCGATGAAGGTGGAGGAGGGCAAGATTGCCTTGTCCGCCACCCCCAGCGCGACGCTCGAACTCGAGCGCCTGGCGCCGCCGCATTGCCTGACGCTGCAACGGCATGAATTCGACGCCGCCATCGGCCACCTGATCGACAGCGTCGACCAGACCGTGCTGAAGCTGCTGGCCGACGCCGGCGTCGCCGCCGGCGCGGTCGACACCGTGTTCTTCACCGGCGGATCGAGCGGCGTGATCGCCCTGCGCGAACGGATCGGCGCCTTGTTGCCGGCCGCGCGCAAGGTCGAAGGCGACCTGTTCGGCAGCATCGGCTCCGGCCTGGCGATCGACGCCGCCCGCAAATTCGGCCCGGGCGCACCATGAGCGTGTTCGATCAGCCGATCATCATGCTCGACTTCGAAACCACCGGGCTGTCGCCGGCGATGGGCGACCGCATCACCGAGGTCGCCGCGCTGCGCATCGTCGACGGCAAGGTCACCGAACGCTACGTGTCGCTGATCAACTGCAATGCCCGCATCCCGTCGTTCATCACCTCGCTGACCGGCATCAGCCAGCAGATGGTCGACGATGCGCCGCCGGTGCGGCGCGTGCTGCCGGAGCTGCTCGACTTCATCGGCAGCGACACCCTGTCGGCCCACAACGCCAGTTTCGACGAGAAATTCCTCGTCGCCGAGGCGGACCGGCTCGGCCTGGCGCCGGCGCACAAGGCGCTGGTGTGCTCGCTGAAACTGTCGCGCCGCCTGTTTCCCGGCATGCCCAGCTACAAACTCGGCGTGCTGTCGAGCCAGCTCGGCATCCGTTTTCGCAGCGCCGCCCACCGCGCCGAATCCGATGCCGAGGTCGGCGCCGAGCTGCTCCACCACATCGCGCGCCACCTCGGCCGCTCGTTCGGCGTCACCCAGGTCGAGTCGGAGGTGCTGCTGTCGGTCAACAAACTGAGCGCGGCGAAGGTGCCTGCCTTCCTCGATAAATACGCCAGTGCAAAAAAATCCGCGACAGCGGACTGATCGCATTACAATATCGGCACCATGACCCGCCGATCCATTCTCCGAGTGCTGTTGTCGCTGCTGCTGCTGATGTCGCAGCAGATGGCGATCTCGCACGCGATGACGCACTGGGCCGGCACGCGCGATGGCGCCGCCCAGCTGTATCAGGCGGCCGGCCAGCAGGATGAGCGCGGCGTCTCCAGCGCCTTCGCCCAGGACCACACTTGCGAGCAATGCCTCGCCTTCGCCCAAATCGCCAGCGCGGTCGGCAGCCCGGCGCGCACCTTTGCCGCCGACGGCGCCGCCGCCTGCGCGGTCGGTTCCAGCGCCACCCAGCCCGGCTGTGCACGCACCACCTGCGTGTTCCAGTCGCGCGCACCGCCTTCCTTCGCCTGACACAGCAATGCATCAGGGCCGCCGCGCATCGTCGCGGCTTGCTCGCCATTTTCTGTTCGCAAGGAAGTCACCATGCTGAAAACTACCGTATTGAGTGCGGCGCTTGCCGCTGCGCTGTTTAACCCGTTGTCGGCCGTGGCCGCCGACGACAAGGAACTGGCCGCCATCCGCGCCCAGATCCAGGAAATGAAAACGTCGTACGAGGCGCGCCTGCAAGCGCTCGAACAGCGCCTGCACGATGCCCAGGCCGCCACTGCCCAGGCCCAGAACGCCGCGCTGGCCAGCCAGGCCCCGACGCCCGCGCCGGTCGCAGTCCCTGCGCCGGCCGCCAGCAACGCCTTCAACCCGAACATCTCGCTGGTCCTCGGCGGCACCTACGCCAACCTGTCGCAGGATCCGGAAAAGTACCGCCTGCAGGGCTTCCTGCCGGCGGTCGGCGAAGTCGGTCCGGGCCGGCGCGGCTTCAACCTCGGCGAGTCCGAATTGACCATGGCCGCGAATATCGATCCCATGTTCTCCGGTCAGCTGACGTTCGCACTGTCCGGCGAGGATACAGTCGGCGTCGAGGAAGCGTTCGTGCAGACCCGCACGCTGGCAAACGGCGTCAATGTCCGCGCCGGGCGATTTCTCTCCTCGATCGGCTACATGAACAACCAGCACGCCCACACTTGGGACTTCGTCGACGCGCCGCTGGCCTACCAGGCCTTCCTCGGCGGCCAGTACAAGCCGGACGGCCTGCAAGCGAAGTGGCTGGCGCCGACCGACACCCTGGTCGAAGTCGGCGCCGAGATCGGCAATGGCGGCAGCTTCCCCGGCAACGCGCGCAACAAGAACGGCGCCGGCGCCGGTGCGCTGTATGTCCACGTTGGCGACGACATCGGTGATTCGAGCAGCTGGCGCGCCGGCTTGTCGTTGCTGCGCACCGGCTCGGTCGACCGCGAATTCGACGTGAACACCTTCTCGGGTACCTCGCGCATGCTGATCGCCGACGCAATCTACAAGTGGGCGCCGAACGGCAATCCGACCCAGCGCAACTTCAAGCTGCAGGGCGAATACTTCCGCCGCCACGAAAATGGCGAGCTCGCCAACGCCACCGACAGCGGCAGCTTCGACAGCACCCAGTCCGGCTGGTACCTGCAGGGCGTCTACCAGTTCATGCCGAACTGGCGCACCGGCCTGCGCTACGACCGCCTGTCATCGGGCACGCCTTCGATCGGGCTGGCCGGCGCCTTCCCGTCGCTGGACGCGTATTCGCCGTCGAAGACAAGCGTCATGCTCGACTACAGCCCGTCCGAATTCGCCCGCCTGCGCCTGCAGCTGGCGCGCGACCAGTCCCGTCCCGGTGTCACCGACAACCAGGTTTTCCTTCAGTACATCATGAGTCTGGGCACGCACGCTGCCCACTCGTTTTAAGGAGTTGGCATGAGAATCAATCACAAACTGCTGTCCGCGCTGCTGTTGGGCGCCGCCTCCGTGCTGTCGGCCTCGGCCCACGCCGCCCTCAACGTGCTGGCCTGCGAGCCGGAATGGGAAGCGCTGACCAAGGAAATCGGCGGCGACAAGGTCAAGGTCTCGAGCGCCACCAACGGCCTGCAGGATCCGCACCGCATCGAAGCGCGCCCCGGCCTCATCGCGCGCACCCGCAACGCCGACCTGCTGGTCTGCACCGGCCTCGAACTGGAAGTAGGCTGGCTGCCGGTGCTGGTGCAACAATCGGGCAACGCCAGGATCGCCGCCGGCCAGCCGGGCCATTTCGAAGCCGGCGCGTTCGTGCCGCGCCTCGACGTGCCGACCAAGCTCGATCGCAGCGAGGGCGACGTCCACGCCGCCGGCAACCCGCACATCCAGCAGAACCCGCACAACATCGCGCTGGTGTCCGCCGCGCTGGCCAAGCGCCTGGCCGAACTCGATCCGGCCGACGCCGCCTATTTCCAGGCCCGCCAGGCCGATTTTTCGGCGCGCTGGAACGCCGCGATGCTGAAATGGGAAAAACAGGCCGCGCCGCTGCGTGGGGTTGCCGTGGTCGAGCACCACAAGAACATGGAATACCTGATGAACTGGCTCGGCATGCGCCAGGTCGGCACGCTCGAAGCCAAGCCCGGCGTCGAGCCGAGCGCCGCGCACCTCGGCGAATTGCTGGCGCAGCTGCAGCGCCAGCCGGCCAAGATGGTGCTGCGCGCCGGCTACCAGGACGGCCGCGCGTCGCAGTGGCTGTCCGACCACGCCAAGATCCCGGCCGTGATGGTGCCGTTCACCGTGGGCGGCGACGACAAGGCCAAAGACTTGTTCAGCCTGTTCGACGTGACGGTCCAGCGCCTGGTGGAAGCGAATAAATGAACCTCGGCTCCTTCGACCTGATGATCGTCGTGCCGGCCTTCCTGGCCGGCCTGCTGGTGCTCGCCACCCACATTCCGCTCGGCGCCCAGGTGCTCAAGCGCGGCATCGTGTTCATCGACCTGGCGATCGCCCAGATCGCCGCGCTTGGCGTGATCATCGCTGGCTCGGGCGACCTCGATCCGCACGGCTGGGCGGTGCAGGTGGCGGCCGGCGTCGCCGCCTTGCTCGGCGCCTTGCTGCTGACCTGGACCGAGAAGCGTTGGCCGGAAGTGCAGGAAGCGCAGATCGGCGTCATGTTCATCCTCGCCGCGTCCGCCGGCCTGCTGCTGGTGGCGCACAATCCGCACGGCGGCGAGCACCTGCAGGACCTGCTGGCCGGGCAGATCCTGTGGGTCAATTACCAGCAACTGCTGATGCCGGCACTGGGCGCGGCGATCATCCTCGCCGTGTTGTATTTCTTTAGCGACCGCCTGGCCCGGCTCGGCTTCTACCTGGTGTTCGCGCTCGCGGTCACCGCCTCGGTCCAGCTGGTGGGCGTCTACCTGGTGTTCGCCAGCCTGATCGTGCCGAGCCTGGCGGTACGCCATTACCGCCCGGGCCGCAAGCTCGCCATCGCCTACCTGCTGGGCGTGGGCGGCTACGCCAGCGGGCTGGTGCTCTCGATCGTCCTCGACCTGCCGTCCGGCGCGCTGATCGTCTGGTGCCTGAGCCTGCTGGCAATGCTGGTCTACGGCCTCGGGCCGAACAAGCCGGTCGCGGCCGCCTGATTGTTTTATGCCCAAAATCAAACCCCGCCGCGATTGATCGCCGCGGGGTTTTTTCCTGCGCTGATTGCGCTTCTGATGGCAGCACGCTTGTGCGCAGTCAAACGCCAATCGTGTTCAAGATATTAAAATTTTAGCAATACTTATCAGTTCGCCAGCTGTTACTTGGGGCCCCGCCATTTCTGCTTTCACGGCCAGCGTGCCGGAGGATCAGCATGAACCGCCAGAATATTTCACGCGAGAACTACCAAACCTACGTGTGGTTTCGCCAGGCGGCTGAGCGTGGCAATGCCTACGCCCAGTTCAACCTCGGCCTCATGTACAAAAAGGGCGAGTGCATCGAACGCGACTACGCCAGCGCGTTCAAATGGCTGCGCCAGGCCGCGCTGCAGGGACTCGCCTTTGCCCAGAATCATCTCGGCGCGCTCTACTACAACGGCCGCGGCGTCGAAAAAAGCGATCCCGAGGCGGCGTACTGGTTCCGCCACGCCGCCGAGCAGGGCGACGCCTCGGCCCAGCAGAACCTCGGCCAGATGTACCGCAAGGGCCGCGGCGTCGAGCAGAACTACGAAATGGCGCTGGCCTGGTTCTACCGCGCCGCCGAGCAGAGCGTTGCCAGCGCCCAGAACCTGCTGGCCGAATGCTACCTGCACGGCCACGGCGCCACCGTCAATTATCCGCTGGCGATGGCCTGGTTCCGCAAGGCGGCGGTTCAGGGCGAAGCACAGGCCCAGCTCAACCTGGGCCTGATGTACAAACGCGGCCAGGGCGTCGAGGCGAGCGACGCCCAGGCGCTTTGTTGGTTCCGCCAGGCCGCCGCGCAGGGCGAACCGGTGGCCCAGCGCCAGCTCGGCATCGCCTACGCCGAAGCGCTCGGGGTGCGCGCCGATCCGCTGCGCGCGGTGGCCTGGCTGCAGCGCGCCGGCGACCAGGGCGACAAGGAGGCGCAGTTCCATCTCGGCGCCATCCTGGCGAGCGGGCAGGGCGTCGACCAGGACGAGTCGCGCGCGCTCGGCTGGTATTTGCGCGCCGCCGAGCAGGGCCACATGCTGGCCCAGTACAACCTGGGCAGCATGTACGCCAACGGCCGCGGCGTCGCGCGCGACGAGCAGCGCGCGCTCGAGTGGTACCGCCGCGCCGCCGACCAGGGCGCCGCCAACGCCCAGTTCAACCTCGGCCTCATTTTCGCCAACGGCCAGGGCGTGCCGATCGACGACGCCAAGGCGGCCCACTGGTACAAGCTGGCCGCCGACCAGGGCGACGCCAGCGCGCAGAACAACCTCGGCGTGATGTACGCCAACGGCCAGGGCGTGCCGCAGGACGATGCCATGGCGGTGTACTGGTACGGCCAGGCGGCCGACCAGGGCCATGCGCTGGCCCAGTACAACCTGGGCGGCATGTACGAAAACGGCCGCGGCGTGGTACGCGACACCGTGCGCTATTACATGTGGATGCTGCTCGCTGCCGACGGCGGCCACGAAACCGCCAGTAGTACCAAGAGCATCGTCGCGCGCCGCCTCTCGCCGACCGAAATCGGCTCCGCGCTCGACCTTACGCGCCAGTGGCAGGTCAGCCATTCGGGGCCGGCGTCCGCACCGCCACGCGCATGCTGAGCGCGATCGCGAGGGCGGTCCCGATCAGCGCCGCGGCGACACCGAACGTGGTGTGCATGCCCGCCGCGGCGAACACCGTACCCATCACCGATGCCCCGGTGACCAGGCCCAGGTTGCGCGACAGGTTCAGCATGCCGGCGATGACGCCGCGCTGGTCGGGGCGGATATCGGCCATGATGGCGCTGTTGTTCGCTGTCTGGAACAGCGCATAGCCGACCGTGATGACGATGATCGGGGCGATGTATCCGGGTAGGCCGAGTGTCACCGGCATCATCGACAGCGCCACGCAGCCGGCCGCGATTGCGCCGAGGCCTGCCATCGTCATGCGCTGCGCGCCAAACCGGTCGACCAGGCGGCCGGCCGGCAGGCCGGCCAGCGCGGCGGCAATCGGGCCGACCGACAGCGCCACTCCGACCAGCGCCGCGCCGAGGCCGAATGCGCGCGCCAGGTAGAACGGGCCGACTACCAGTGTCGCCATCATCACCGTCGACACGAGCGCGCTCATGGCCAGGCTGCCACTGAGTGCGCGGTCGCGCAACATCGCCATGCGGATCAGCGGCGATGCCGCCATGCGCTCGGCGCGCACGAACAAGCCGGCACCCATGGCGGCGGCGAGCAGCAGGGCCGCGTTGAGCGGACCGAAGCTGCCACGCCCCATCGTCATGGCGAGCGCATAGGCGGCCAGCGTCAGCGCAAGCAGCGCTGTGCCCACGTGGTCGAAGCCTGGCCGGCCTGTGGCGGGCAGCGGGCGATCGGCGGGCAAGTAGCGCAGCACCAGGAGGAAGGTCAGCGCGCCCATCGGTACGTTGACGAGGAAGATGGCGCGCCATCCGAGTCCGGCGATAAGGACGCCACCGAGCGACGGCCCGAGCGCCGTGCCGATCGCGGACATCGTACCGAGCAGCCCCATGGCGCTGCCGGTCCGTGACTTCGGCGCCATCTCGCCGACGAATGCCATGGTGAGGGCCATCATGACGGCCGCCCCAAGCCCCTGTGCGGCGCGGCCTGCAATCAACAACGACAGCGTCGGCGCTACGCCGCACAGGACCGAGGCGAGCGTGAACAGTGAAATCCCGGCCAGCAGCAGCCGTCGGCGACCGGTGATGTCGCCGAGCCGGCCGACGCTGACGATCAGCGTGGTGATGGCAAGCAGATAGGCGAGGACCACCCACTGGACTTGCTGGAACGAGGCGGCGAACGCCTGCGCCAGCGTCGGCAGGGCGACATTGGCGCTGCTGGTAGCAAGCGAGGACTGCAGCATCGAGAGCGACAGGCCGGCGAGCGCCCACCGAATCGACCCGCTTTCCCCGGTAATCCCGCCTTGTGGTGCAATAAGTGGCTTCAAAATAGGCTCCGATTGTTTGTTTCATGATGGCGCCTCCGCTGGCAAGGCGGAAGGCGCACCATTTGCAGTTAATTCGTGCGCCTGGCGCCACATCACATACAATCGGTGCATGTCCCATCCCGATTTCAACTTGCTCCTCACGCTCGACGCGCTGCTGGCCGAAGGCAGCGTTGCGGGCGCCGCCCGGCGCTTGCGGCTGAGCCCTTCGGCGATGAGCCGGGCCTTGGCACGCTTGCGCGAGACGACCGGCGATCCGCTGTTGGTCAGGGCGGGGCGGGGACTGGTTCCCACGCCACGCGCGCTCGCGCTGCGCGAGCAGGTCGGCCGCCTGGTCCAGGAAACGGCTGCAGTGCTCCGTCCGGCCGAGCAGATCGACCTCCACAAGCTTGTCAGGATGTTCACGCTGCGGTGTCGTGAAGGCTTTGTCGAGAACTTCGGCGCCGATCTGCTCGCGCGCGCCGCAGCCGAGGCGCCGGGCGTGCTCCTGCGCTTCGTGCAGAAATCCGACAAGGAAAGCTCGCCCTTGCGCGACGCCACGGTCGACCTCGAAACAGGTGTGGTCGGCAGCGCGGCAGGTCCGGAGTTGCGTTCGCGCGCCTTGTTCACTGATCGGCTGGTTGGCGTTGTGCGCGTCGGTCACCCCTTGGTCGAGGGCGAAATGACGCCGACCCGCTACGCGCAGGGCGGGCACATCGCCGTTTCGCGGCGCGGCCTCGCCGACGGGCCGGTCGATGAAGCCTTGAGCCCGTTCGGGCTGGAACGGCGGATCGCCACGATCGTCGATGGCTTTTCAGGCGCGCTGGCGCTCGCCAGGGCCTCGGACCTGGTCGCCACGGTTCCTGCGCGCCACACGGCCACGCTGCGGGCAGGCATGGTCAGCTTTCCCTTGCCCGTCGCCACGCCGGAGATGACGATTTCCATGCTGTGGCATCCGCGCATGGATGGTGACGCGGCGCACCGTTGGTTGCGCGGCATCATGCTCGACACCTGCGCGGCACGCTGAAGGCGAATCCGATCGTTGTTTTTCTGCGGTAACAGAAAGTTCCGTGCGGAATTTTTGCGGCAGCCACTACATTTGCCCGGCCCGATGCCGTAACATGGATGTTACCTCTGAACATCATCGATTGCGTCCATGAACATTGCCTCCCGCAGCGCCCTGTCGGCCTGCCTCTGCATCCTCACCTCGCGCGCCCTGGCCACCAGCATCGCCGTGCAAGTGAACGACGCTGCCGGCAAGCCGCTGGCCGACGTGGTGCTGTATGCCGAACCGGAAGCGGGCGCAGCCTTGCCGAAACACCTGAAACCGGCGTCGATCGAGCAGCGCGGGCAAAAATTCCTGCCGCTGGTGAGCGTCGTCCAGGCCGGCAGCCAGATCTCGTTCCCGAATAACGATAAGGTGCGCCACCACATCTATTCATTTTCACCGGCGAAGAAGTTCGACCAGAAGCTGTATTCCGGCGTCGCCGCCGCGCCGCAGGTGTTCGACAAGGCCGGGACCGTGGTCCTCGGCTGCAATATCCACGACCGCATGGTCGCCTACGTCAAGGTGGTGGACACCCCGTTCTTCGCCAAGTCCGATGCCGACGGGATTGCCCGCATCGAGGTGCCTGCCGCCGGCAAGTACACCCTCAGCGCATGGCATTTCAACCTGTCCGCGACCGCCAATACCAGCGTGCCGGTGGCAGTCAAGCCGGGCGACGCGCCCACGCCGGTCCACTTCAGGCTGGCGATGAAGCCGCCCGTCGCCGATGGCGATTCGCCCGCCGCGCGCGAAGGCTCCTGAGCATGAGCTTCGGGTTCAAAAGCCTTGAAGGGCGCATCGCCACCTTGTTCCTGGTGCTGATCATCGCTTTGCAGGTGCTCGGGCTGGTGGTGATCCAGAAGGGCATCGACAGCAATGCGCGCGCCTCGATTGCGACCGAACTGACCAACGGCGAGAAAGTGTTCCGCAAGCTGATGGAACAGAACGGCCAGAAGCGCCGCTTCAGCGCGCAGGTGCTGGCGCGCGACACCGGCTTCGTGCAAGCGGTCGGCAACGACGGCAGCGGCGACCGCGAGACCATCAAATCGGCGTTGGAAAACAGCGCCCGGCGCGCCCGCGCCAGCCTCACCATGCTGATCGACGCCGAGCGCAAGGTCAAGGTCTCGACCGGTGTCGGCCAGCCCGCGGCACTCGAAAAGCTGGTCCTCGGCCTGCTCGACCAGTCCGAGCAAGGCGACGGCGCCAGCGGCATGGCGATGGTCGACAATAAGCCGTTCCAGATCGTTGTCATGCCGGTCAAGGCGCCGATCACCATCGCCTGGGTAGTCATGGGCTTTCCCATCGACCGCCAGCTGGCCAACGACATGAAGGAGCTTTCGGCGCTCGAAGTCACGATCCTGGCGCGCGATGGCGCCGGCCACTGGAAACCGGTCGAATCGACCGTCGCCCCTGCGGCGGCCAGCGCGATGGCCACCGACATGCAGGCCGCGCGGCCGGGCGAAGCGCATACCCTCGACGTCGATATCGCCGGCAGTAAATACAGCGCGCGGCTGGTCGACATCGGCAGCGACGGCGAGCGCGGCGCCGCCGTCATGCTGGCGCGCTCGATCGAAGACGCCACCGCCGAATATGCACGCCTGGAACGGCGCCTGGTGCTGCTGACGATCATCGGTATCATTATTGCGGCGGTGACGAGCGTGCTGACCGCCAAGCGCATCGCCCAGCCGCTGCGCCAGCTGGCCGGCATCGCCCGCCGCCTCGAACGCGGCGACTACCGCGCCCAGACCGGCTTCAGGCGCGACGACGAAATCGGCGCGCTGGCTCAGGCCTTCGACAGCATGCGCGACGGTATCGCCAAGCGCGAGCAGGAAATCCGCCGGCTGGCGTATTGGGATCCGCTGACCAACCTGCCGAACCGCGCCCAGTTCGTGCTGCTGCTGAACGAATCGCTGGCGGAAGCGAAAAAGCGCGAGCGGCCGGTGTTCGTGCTGATGATGGACCTCGACCGCTTCAAGCACGTCAACGACGTGATGGGCCACAATTTCGGCGACGCCTTGCTGTGCCAGGTGGCCGAGCGCCTGCGCCATCAGTTGGCCGAGGCGCACGCCGACGCCCACGTGGCGCGGCTCGGCGGCGACGAATTCGCGGTGCTGCTGCCGGGCTCCGACATGGCCAGCGCCCAAGGCATCGCCGCCGACATCCTGCACGCCCTCGAGCAGCCGCTCTCGCTCGACGACCAGACCGTCGACATCGGCGCCGGCCTCGGCATCGCTGGTTATCCGCTGCACGGCGGCGACGCCGAGGCGCTGTTGTCGATGGCCGAGGTCGCGATGTACAGTGCCAAGCAGCGCAACGACGGCGCCGTGGTCTACGACGCGATGATCGACAAGTCGAGCGAAACCAGCCTGTCGCTGCTGACCGAACTGCGCAACGCGATCGAACGCAACGAATTCCGCCTTCACGTGCAGCCGAAGATGAAGCTCGATACCGGCGAAGTGGTCGGCGTCGAGTCGCTGGTGCGCTGGCTCCATCCGGTGCGCGGCAATGTGTTCCCGGACGAATTCATCCCGTTCGCCGAGCAGACCGGCTTTATCCGCGTGCTGACGCGCTGGGTGCTCGAGCAGTCGGCCGCGCTGTGCCACGACATGGCCACCAAAGGCATCCACCTCAAGGTGTCGGTCAACCTGTCGACCCGCGACCTGCTCGACCAGGACCTGCCGGCCAAGTTCATGGACATCCTGCAGCGCCACCAGGTGGCGCCGGGCTCGTTCTGCCTCGAGATCACCGAGAGCGCGATCATGGACGACCCGGTCCGCGCCCAGCAGACGCTGGAGCGGCTTCACGCGATGGGCGTCGAGCTGTCGATCGACGACTTCGGCACCGGCTATTCGTCGCTGGCCTACCTGAAGAAGCTGCCGGTGGACGAACTGAAGATCGACAAATCGTTCGTGCTGAACATGGAAAACGACATCGGCGACACCAAGATCGTCCGCTCGACCATCGACCTTGGCCACAACATGGGCCTGCGCGTGGTCGCCGAGGGCATCGAAAGCGAAGCAGTGTGGCGCTTGCTCGCCGCGCTGGGCTGCGACCAGGGCCAGGGCTATTTCATGAGCCGGCCGATCCCGGGCGACAAACTGGTCGAATGGATCCGCAACTGGGTGCCGCCGGTGCGCTCGGCGCTGCCTTACGTCGACACCATCTGCTGAGCAAAACGCGTTATTATCAACGTTGGCTTATCGGCCACTTCTCAATTCAAATCTTCACCGAAAGATCACACTATGCAAATGAGACATGCATCGCTGGTCGTCAGCCTGCTCGCCGGTTTCGGCGCCAACGCGCTGGCCCAGACCTGCCCCGCGGCAGGCGCCGCGCTGACCTACCCGGTCACGAAGAAGGTCGACCAGAAGGACAACTACCACGGCACCACGGTCGCCGATCCGTATCGCTGGCTGGAAGACGCCAACAGCGCCGAGACCAAGGAATGGGTCGACGCCGAGAACAAGGTGACCCAGGCCTACCTCGGACAGATCCCCGCCCGCGAGGCGATCAAGCAGCGCCTCACCAAGCTGTGGAACTACGAGCGCTATACGGTGCCGTACAAGGAAGGCGGACGCTATTTCTACAGCCGCAATGACGGCCTGCAGAACCAGTCGGTGCTGTACACCATGAACAAGCTGTCGGACACGCCGCGCGTGCTGCTCGACCCGAACAAGCTGGCCGCCGACGGCACCGTGGCGCTGTCCGGCACCGCCGTCAGCCCTGACGGCAAGCTGCTCGCCTACGGCACCGCCGCTTCCGGCTCCGACTGGAACGAGTGGAAAGTGCGCGACATCGCCACCGGCCAGGACCTGTCCGACCACCTGAAATGGGTCAAGTTTTCCTCGACCTCCTGGACGCGCGACGGCAAGGGCTTCTTCTACAGCCGCTACGACGAGCCGAAGGAAGCGACCAAGCTGGCCGACGTGAACTACTTCCACAAGCTGTACTTCCACAAGATCGGCACGCCGCAAAGCGCCGACACGCTGGTCTACGACCGCGCCGACCAGAAGGAGTGGGGCTTCGGCGCCCACGTCACCGACGACGGCCGCTACCTGCTGATCAACGCCACCCGGGGCACCGCCCACAAGAACCGCGTGTTCTTCAAGGACCTGACCCGGCCGGACGCCAAAGTGCTGCCGCTGATCGATGCGTTCGAATCGGCCTACGAGTTCATCGACAACGACGGTCCGGTGTTCTACTTCGTCACCGACAGCAAGGCGCCGCGCCAGCGCCTGATTGCCATCGATACCCGCAAGCCGCAAGAAGCCAACTGGAAGGTCATCGTGCCGGAGGCCGGCCAGACGCTGGTGTCGGCAAGCCGCGTCAACAACCAGTTCGTCACCGAGTACCTGGCCGATGCGCGCAGCATGGTCAAGGTCTACGACCGCAACGGCCGCGCGCTGCGCGAGGTCACGCTGCCGGGCATCGGTTCGGCGGCCGGTTTCGGCGGCAAGCGCGGCGATACCGAGACGTTCTACTCGTTCACCGGCTTCACCAACCCGACCACCATCTACCGGCTCGACATGAAGACCGGCGCCAGCAGCGTGCTGCGCCAGCCGAAAGTCGATTTCGACCCGTCGCAATACGAGACGCGCCAGCAGTTCTTCACCAGCCTCGATGGCACCAAGGTACCGATGTTCATCGTCTCGAAGAAGGGCCTCAAGCTCGATGGCCAGAACCCGACCTACCTGTATGGCTACGGCGGCTTCAACATCTCGATGACGCCTGGCTTCTCGGCGGCCAACCTGGCATGGATGGAAATGGGCGGCGTCTACGTGATGGCGAACCTGCGCGGCGGCGGCGAATACGGCCAGGCCTGGCATGAGGCGGGCACCAAGCTGCAGAAGCAGAACGTGTTCGACGACTTCATCGGCGCGGCCGAATGGCTGATCGCCAACAAGGTGACCTCGCCATCGAAGTTGGCGATCGGCGGCGGCAGCAACGGCGGCCTGTTGGTCGGCGCGGCCATGACGCAGCGTCCGGAGCTGTTCGGCGCGGCGATCCCGATGGTCGGCGTGATGGATATGCTGCGCTTCCACAAATTCACCATCGGCTGGGCGTGGGCCTCGGATTACGGCTCGTCCGACGATCCCGAGCAGTTCAAGGCGCTGGTGAAGTACTCGCCGCTGCACAACCTGAAGGCGGGCGGCTGCTACCCGGCGACCATGATCACCACTGCGGACCATGACGACCGCGTGGTGCCGGCGCACAGCTTCAAGTTCGCCGCGACGGCGCAAGCTGCCCAGGCGGGCGGCGCGCCGATCCTGATCCGGATCGACACCAAGGCCGGCCACGGCGCCGGCAAACCGACCACCAAGCAGATCGAGGAAGTCGCCGACCGCTGGGGCTTCCTGTCGCGCGCGCTGCAGATGGACGTGCCGGCCAAGGTCGCCGCGAAGTAACTCTTGTAGCGCAATGGAGGCGCTGGCAGAGCAATCTGCCGGCGTTTTTTTTTCGAAAGGGATGGACCATCCCGACGAAACTTGCGCGGAATTGTCATACTAGGTAGGGACGACAAACTTGACGCTCTAAATTTGGGTGACTACACTTGGTATGTTAATCGAGTTCGATCCCGGCAAACGCATATGGACTCTTGCACGCAGGGGACTTGATTTCGGCGATGCCGCTGAAGTGTTTGCAGGCTTGACTTATACGTATGCTGACAATCGATTCGACTATGGCGAAGATCGGGCGATTACGCTTGGAAAGCTGAAAAACCGATGGGTTGTTCTGGTCTGGACGCAACGCGGTACAGCCCGGCGAATTATTTCAATGAGCTATGCAAATGACCGGGAAATTGCGCACTACGCCCACCGAGTGGGTCGATCCGGATGACGCACCGGAACTGACCGCAGAATTTTTTGAAAAGGGCACTCCCATGATTGGCGGGCGAGTTGTCACCTGGGAAGAATATGCGCGAGAAGCACGGAAGCAAGGGGTTCCGCAGAATTCGGAAAATAAAGTGCCAGTAACGATTTTTTACGATGCCGAAATCATCGCCGCTTTCGAATCCAGCGGCGAGGGATGGGAGCAGCGCATGAACGATGCGCTTCGCGAATGGCTGAAAACGAATACGCCGCGCTAGCTGCCTGGCTCCTCAGCGGTGTACGACAACTAGCAATGCCTTCGCCTCGGTCTTGCCGGTATTGCGGATCACATGCCCCTGGTCGGCCGAGTAGCGCGCCGTGCTGCCGATCTTGATCTTCTTCTTCATCGTTCCGACTTCCACCTCGAGCGCGCCGTGCAGCACCGTCAGGTGCTCTCCGGTGCCCGGATCGTGCGCCTGCGATGCCAGTTCGCCGCCCGGCGCCAGCGTCAGTTCATACCATTCGTATTTGCCGGCCAGGTCCATCGGGCCGAGGATGCGCAGCACGTAGCCGGCGTGGGCGCCGGGCAGGGTAGGGGTCTCGTGCGCGTCGAGCACGCGGATCGGCTCGATCTCGCGCGTGTCCGACGATAGCAATTCGCCAATCGCCACCCCCAGCGCATTGGCCAGGCGCCAGGTGATCGCAATCGTCGGGTTCGCCTTCTCCCTTTCGATTTGCGATAACATGGACTTCGACACCCCCGCGATGCGCGACAGGTCTTCCAGCGTCAGGCCGCGCGCCAGGCGCAGCCGCTGCAAGGTGGCGCCGACTTCCGGCGGGGAATTGGTGGCAACTGGTGTTTTCATCGGTGCTCGGCGGTCTTATTCAGATGGCAATTCGTCAGGAAATCCCCAATGGAAGCTTGCCAAGTACAACAGCCTTGGGTAGTATCCATTATATTGAATTTAAGTTCGACATAACGGATTTGCGCGGTTCCGGTCGAATGGTGCAAGATACGCAACAGACGGTACAGCATACGGCGACAGTCGGTCAAGCCGGCATTCACACAGACGAGGATAAAGATGAGCGATCAAGCCAAGGACACGTTTTTCAGCGGCCTGCAAACCAACCTGGACACGCTGCGCGAACAGGGCCTTTACAAGCCGGAACGCGTGCTCGCCTCGCGCCAGGGCGCCGAAGTGGTGGGCGCCGATGGCCGCCACCTGATCAACATGTGCGCGAATAACTACCTCGGCCTGTCCGGCGACCTGCAAACCCAGCAGGCGGCGATCGAGGCGACCGAAAAATACGGCTACGGCCTGTCGTCGGTGCGCTTCATCTGCGGCACCCAGACCGTGCACAAGGAACTCGAACAGGCGATCTCCGAATTTCTCGGCATGGAGGACACCATCCTCTACGCCGCCGCGTTCGACGCCAACGGCGGCCTGTTCGAGCCGCTGTTCGACGAAAACGACGCGATCATCTCGGACGCGCTGAACCACGCCTCGATCATCGACGGCATCCGCCTGTGCAAGGCGGCGCGCTATCGCTACGCCAACAACGACATGGCCGACCTTGAAGTGCAGCTGCAGGCAGCCCAGGCGGCCGGCAAGCGTCACAAGGTGATCGCCACCGACGGCGCGTTCTCGATGGACGGCACCATCGCCAAGCTCAACGAAATCTGCGACCTGGCCGACAAGTACGGCGCGCTGGTGATGATCGACGAGTCGCACGCCTCCGGCTTCATGGGCAAGACCGGCCGCGGCACCCACGAGCACCACAACGTGATGGGCCGCATCGACATCATCACCGGCACGCTCGGCAAGGCGCTCGGCGGCGCGATGGGCGGCTTCACTTCGGCGCGCAAGGAAGTGGTCGACACGCTGCGCCAGAAGTCGCGGCCTTACCTGTTCTCGAACACCCTGGCGCCGATGATCGCCGGCGCGTCGCTGTCGGTCCTCAAGCGCATCACCGGCTCGACCGAACTGCGCGACCGCCTGCACGAGAACACCGCCTACTTCCGCAAGGAGATCGAGCGCATCGGCTTCACCATCAAGCCGGGCACCCACCCGGTGGTGCCGGTGATGCTGTTCGAAGCGCCGGTGGCGCAGAAATTCGCCGCCCGCATGTACGAACTGGGCGTGCTGCTGTCGGGCTTCTTCTACCCGGTGGTGCCGATGGGCCAGGCGCGCGTGCGCGTCCAGCTGTCCGCCGCCCATACCCGCGAGCAGCTCGATTTCGTGCTCAAGGCCTTCGAGCAGGCCGGCCGCGAACTCGGCATCCTCAAGAACTGATTCACCAATTTACGCAACAAGAACAAGGTTAAACATGGAACGCATCCTCATCATCGGCGCCAACGGGCAAATCGGCAGTGAACTGGTCGGCGCGCTGGCAGCACAGCACGGCGCGGCCAACGTCATCGCCTCCGACATCGGCACCGCCAACGTCTACCACGCGGCGCGCTACACCCAGCTCGACGTGCTCGACAAGGCGCGCCTGGCGCAGCTGGTCGCCGACGAAGGCATCACCCAGGTCTACCAGCTGGCAGCGCTGCTGTCGGCCACCGGCGAACAAGCACCGCTGAAGGCCTGGACACTGAACATGGACGGCCTGCTGAACATCCTCGAAGTGGCGCGCGAGCGCGGCGAAGCGGGCAAGCCCTTGCGCGTGTTCTGGCCGTCGTCGATCGCCGCTTTCGGCCCGAACACCCCGGCCGTCAACACGCCGCAATACACGGTGATGGACCCGACCACGATCTACGGCATCAGCAAGCTGGCCGGCGAACGCCTGTGCGAGTATTACTTCACCAAGTACGGCGTCGACGTGCGCAGCATCCGCTACCCGGGCATCATCAGCTTCAAGTCGCCTCCGGGCGGCGGCACCACCGATTACGCCATCGCGATCTTCCATTCGGCGCTGCGCAACGAGCCGTACGAGTGCTTCCTCGAAGCAGAGACCACGCTGCCGATGATCTACATGCCCGACGCGATCCGCGCCACCATCGAACTGATGGACGCGCCGGCCGACAAGGTCGCGATCCGTTCCTCGTACAACGTGGCGGGCGTGTCGTTCAACCCGCGCGAACTGGCCGCTGCCATCAAGCGCGTCAAGCCGGGCTTCGAGATCACCTACAAGCCGGACAGCCGCCAGGCGATCGCCGCAACGTGGCCGCAGAGCCTCGACGACAGCGCCGCCGCGGCCGACTGGGGCTGGAAGGCGCAAGTGAGCACCGAAAAGATGGTCGCCGACATGCTCGAAAATGTCGACATCGGCCTCGGAAAAGCCGCCTGATTCGTCCCATAAAAAAGATAACGGAGACAACGGATGGACATGAGCGTATTCGATCTGTTCAAGATCGGCATCGGGCCTTCGAGCTCGCACACGGTGGGGCCGATGGTGGCCGCGCGCCGCTTCATCGTCGAGTGCGGGCCGCTCGATGATGCGGTCGGCGTCGAAGTCGGGCTGTATGGCTCGCTCGCGCTGACCGGCATCGGCCACGCCACCGACAAGGCGGTCATCCTCGGCCTGATGGGCGAGACGCCGCAAGGCCTCGACCCGCAGGAAGTCGACGACAAGCTGGCCGAAGTCGAACTCGATGGCGCGATCAAGCTGCTGGGCGTGAAGGAAGTACCGTTCAGCGCCAAGACCGGATTGGTGTGGAATCGCTCGACCTCGCTGCCGGAGCATCCGAACGGCATGCGTTTCACGCTCAAGCTGGCCGGCGGCGCCACGATCGAACGGGTGTTCTACTCGGTCGGCGGTGGCTTCATCCACGCCGAAGGCGAATCGCACGAGCACCAGGGCGCCGGCGGCCGCGCTTCGGTCCCATATCCGTTCGATACGATGGACGAGTTGCTCGTGCACGGCAAGGCCAGCGGAATGACGATCCCGCAGATGTTGCGCGCCAACGAGTGCGCCAACATGAACGGCGAAGAACTCGACGCCGGCCTCGACAAGATCTGGAAGGTGATGCGCGACTGCATCGCCCATGGCCTCGTCACGGGCGGCCAGCTTCCGGGCGGACTGAATGTGAAGCGGCGCGCGGCCAACTTGTGGCGCCAGGCGGTGGAAGCGAAGAATGGCGACAACCGCGCCAACGATTTGCCGCACGACGCGCTGCACCAGGTCAGCCTGTATGCGATGGCGGTGAACGAAGAAAACGCCGCCGGCGGACGCGTGGTGACGGCGCCGACCAACGGCGCGGCCGGCATCATCCCGGCGGTGCTGCGCTACTACGCCGAGGATTGCCGTCCGAGCGATCCGGTCAAGGGCGTGCGCGAATTCATGCTGACGGCAGCCGGCATCGGCATGCTGTGCAAGAAGAACGCGTCGATCTCGGGCGCCGAAATCGGCTGCCAGGGCGAAGTCGGCGTGGCCTGCGCGATGGCGGCGGCGGGGCTGGTAGCAGCGCTGGGCGGCACCAACGAACAGATCGAGAACGCGGCCGAAATCGGCATCGAGCATCACCTCGGCATGACCTGCGACCCGATCGGCGGCCTGGTGCAGATTCCGTGCATCGAGCGCAACGGGATGGGGGCGATCAAGGCGATCACCGCCGCTTCGCTGGCATTGAAAGGGGACGGTACCCACTTCGTCAGCCTCGACGAGGTGATCGAGACGATGCGCCAGACTGGCGCCGACATGCAGGACAAGTACAAGGAAACGTCGTTGGGCGGGCTGGCGATTCACGTCATCACCGTCAATCACGCTGCCTGCTAGTGCGTTTGCGGGTCTGACATACGTCAGACCCCATTTGAGGGTATAAAGTTCACCCGAAAGCGGCGCCGCCGAAGATCTGCCAGCCTGATACCCAAGAAAATCCCGGTCGCACTATAATATCCGCTCGATCGCAGCGAAAACCGGATTTTCTACCGTATGCATTACGTCTCCACCCGCGCCACCCCAGACTCCGTCTCCCAGCCATTTTCGAACATCCTGCTTGGCGGCCTCGCGCCCGACGGCGGCCTGTACCTGCCGGCAGAGTACCCGCAGGTGACGGGCGCCGAGCTTGACGCCTGGCGCAAGCTGTCCTACGCGGACCTTGCCTACCAAATCCTGAAGAAGTTCGCCACCGACATCCCTGACGCCGACCTCAAGGCACTGACCGCGAAAACGTACACGCCCGAGGTGTACCGCAACGTGCGCGCAGGCGAGAAGGCCGCCGACATCACGCCGCTGCGCGTGCTCGAGCAGGAAGGCGGCAAGACGCTGCTTCTGCAGGCGCTGTCGAACGGCCCGACCCTGGCGTTCAAGGACATGGCGATGCAGTTGCTCGGCAACCTGTTCGAATACGCGCTGGCGAAGGACAACGCCGAACTGAATATTTTCGGCGCCACCTCCGGCGACACCGGCAGCGCCGCCGAATACGCGATGCGCGGCAAAAAGGGAATCCGCGTGTTCATGCTATCGCCGCACAAGAAGATGAGCGCGTTCCAGACCGCGCAGATGTTCAGCCTGCAGGATCCGAACATCTTCAACATCGCCGTCGAAGGCGTGTTCGACGACTGCCAGGACATGGTCAAGGCGGTATCGAACGACCTCGCGTTCAAGGCGAAGCAGAAAATCGGCACGGTCAATTCGATCAACTGGGCGCGCGTCGTGGCGCAGGTGGTGTACTACTTCCGCGGTTACCTGGCAGCGACGACCGACAATGCGCAGAAGGTCTCGTTCACGGTCCCGTCGGGGAACTTCGGCAATATCTGCGCGGGCCACATCGCCCGCATGATGGGCCTGCCGATCGACAAGCTGGTCGCCGCGACCAATGAGAACGACGTGCTCGACGAGTTTTTCCGCACCGGCGTCTACCGCGTGCGCAAGTCGGCCGAGACGTATCACACCAGCAGCCCGTCGATGGACATCTCGAAGGCGTCCAACTTCGAGCGCTTTGTCTACGACCTGGTCGGCCGTGACCCGGAGCGCGTGCGGGAACTGTTCCACAAGGTCGAAACCGAGGGCGGCTTCGACCTGTCCGGCCAATTCGGCAGCGACGGCGACGAATGGGCGCTGGTCAAGCACTACGGCTTCCTGTCCGGTAAATCGACCCATAAGGATCGCGTCGCCACTATTCGCGACGCGCAAGACGACTATGGCATCACGATCGACACGCACACCGCCGACGGCGTCAAGGTCGCGCGCGAGCACATGCAGCCGGGCGTGCCGATGATCGTGCTGGAAACGGCGCTGGCCGCCAAGTTCAACGAGACCATCCTCGAAGCGCTCGGCATGGATGCCGAACGGCCGGCCGGCTTCGAAGACATCGAATCGCTGCCGCAGAAATTCGTCGTCATGCCGGCCGATGTCGAGAAGATGAAGACCTTCATCGCCGCCAATACCGGCCTGTAAGATGAGCGCACCCGCCAACAAACCGATGATGTCGGTGCGCGAAGCGCTCGACTTCCTGCTCGACGCGGCGCGACGAGTCACCGAGTCCGAAATTGTCGCGACCTTGAGCGCCAACGGTCGTGTGCTGGCCGAAGCACAGGCTTCGACCATCGACGTGCCGTCCGCCGACAACACGCAAATGGACGGCTACGCGGTACGCTCGGCCGATTGCGAAAGCGGCGCAGCCACGCTGACTGTCAGCCAGCGGATCCCGGCCGGACAAGTCGGACAATATCTTGAGCCTGGCTGCGCGGCGCGCATCTTTACCGGCGCGATGATTCCCGAGGGCGCCGACGCCGTCGTGATGCAGGAGCAGTGCGAACTGAACGCGGACGGCACCGTCACCGTGAAGCATGCGCCAAAGGCCGGCGAATGGATCCGCCGCGCCGGCGAGGACATCACCGCGGGCGCCGTCATCCTCCCCGGCGGCACACGCCTGCGCAGCCAGGAGCTTGGGCTGGCCGCTTCGGTGGGGCTGGCGATGCTGCCGGTGGTGCGCAAGCTGCGCGTGGCGGTGTTCTTCACCGGCGACGAACTGACCATGCCGGGCGAAGCGCCGGGCGGCGTTCTGGCTCCCGGCGCCATCTACAATTCGAACCGATTCACCTTGCGCGCGCTGCTCGAAAACCTCGGCTGCACGATCACCGATTTCGGCATCGTGCCCGATACGCTGGAAGCCACGCGCTACACATTGTGTAGCGCCGCGCGCGACAATGACCTGATCATTACCTCCGGCGGCGTCTCGGTCGGCGAGGAAGACCACATCAAGCCGGCGGTGGAAGCGGAAGGGCGCCTGAACATGTGGCAGATCGCCGTCAAGCCAGGCAAGCCGCTGGCGTTCGGCGAAGTGCGGCGCGATGGCGGCCAGGCGTTCTTCCTCGGCCTGCCCGGCAATCCCGTGTCGAGCTTCATCACCTTCTTGCTGTTCGTGCGTCCGTTCATCCTGCGCCTGCAAGGCGTGGCGGCAGCGCCGGCGCCGCGCGCTTTCGCCATGCGCGCCGATTTCGACTGGCCCAAGGCCGACCGCCGCAACGAGTTCTTGCGCGCCCGCATCAACGACGCCGGCGGGCTCGAACTGTTCCCGAACCAAGGCTCCGGCGTGCTGACCTCGACGGTCTGGGGCGACGGGTTGATCGACAACCCGCCCGGCCAGACGATTACGCGCGGCGATACCGTGCGCTTCATCCCATTTAACGAATTACTGCATTAGGCGACCAATGAATATCAATCTGCGTTTTTTTGCGAGTGTTCGCGAGGCGCTCGGCGTATCGCAAGAAGAGGCGACCCTGCCGGCCGGCGTCACCACCGTGGGCGCTGTTCGCGCGCAGCTGGCAGCGCGCGGCGGCGCATGGGCCGAAGCGCTGGCGCCCGAGCGCTCGCTGCGGATGGCCTACAACCAGGTGATGTGCGATCCCGAGACCGAGATTAGCGACGGCTGCGAAGTGGCGTTCTTCCCACCGGTGACTGGCGGCTAGCGCTTGCGTGACTGGCTGTACCGGGCGCCGACGAAGATTGCGGACGCTACCAGCGCCCACGCCAGCGACATCCACACTTCTTCGCTGAGCTTTTTACCGCTGATCAGGTCGACCCCGACCAGGATGACGAACATCGTCACGGCGGCGAGCAGATATTGCAAAATCCAGAATCGAATGCCTTGCATGGTGTCTCCCAGGTTGATTTCCTGATCATACCCGACACCGGCGTGTCTACGCCATAGTGCGGTCCAGCCAAGTGACGATGCCGTCCAGGCTGCGGAAATCGGCCACCGAGCGGCAGGCGATCTGCGGGTGGCGCGCCTGCAGCATGCGTGCAAGCGCCGCCCCTGGGCCGAGTTCCAGCGCGACCGTGATACCCGCTTCGGCGGCGGCGTCCATGCACTCGTTCCACACGATCGTTTCGCTCAACTGGCGCGACAGGGTGTTGACCGCGCGCGTCTTGCCGCTGACCGCTTCGGCGCCAATTCCCGACAGTACCGGGCAGGTTTGCTGGTGAAACTGCGCATGGGCCAGCGCGCCGGCGAACGGGGCGACCGCCGGCGCCATCCAGCGTGTGTGGGATGCGATTCCCACCGGCAGCCGCTGCAACCGGCCACCGGCTGCAGCCACGGCTTGCGCCAACCGCTCTAACTCGGAATCCAACCCGCCGGCGATGCAGGTGTCGTGGCCGGTGATGATCGCGATGTCGAAGCCAGCGGCCGCGGCCAGGCCGCGCACGCGTTCTGCTGCAATGTCGCTGATCGCCGCCAATGCTTGCGGCGCCGTGACCGCTGCGTTCATCAGGTCGGCCCGCGTCGCGGCCAGACGCACCGTATCGATTGGATCGAGCGCGCCGGCGACGCAATACGCCGACAATTCGCCGACGCTGTAGCCGGCCACCAGGTTCGGAGCAGGCAGGCGCCGCCTGAGTGCCTCCCACATCGCGAGGGTCGCGCCGACGATCGCCGGCTGGGCCACGCGGTTGTCGAACATGGTCTCCGGCTCGACGGCGGACAGGCCGGCCGCATCGAGCAGGGCGGCCGCCGCCGGGTCGGTGCGCGCGATATCGAACATGGCGCTGTGCTGGCCGCCCTGGCCGGGACACAGCAACAGCAGGCGCGCGCTCACGATATGGTCACCGCATGCACCAGGCAGGTGGCGGCCAGCAGGTCAGCGGCGCCGCCGGGTGACAGTTTTTCGGCGATCAGCGTGCGATGGCATGCGAGCGCATATTCCTGCCATTCGGGATGCGCGGTGCCGCCCATGGCGACGAATCCGGCCGCCTGCCGTTTGACGATCGAGGCGCCCTGGACGCCGCCGCGGTAGAACACGTTGGTGTCGCTGACGTGGGACATCAGGGCGAACAGGGCGTCGATGCGCGCGTTGTACATGGTGCGTCCGGCAGCGAGGGTGCGCCGCATTGCCGGCAGGCCGACTTCGAATACGGACGGCAGGCCGAGGGCGCCTTCCTCGCGCGCGCCGCTGGCTGCGTGCAGGATCGCCACCTGCACGCCGTGCGATGCGGCGGCGGCCGACCGTGTGTGCGCCGCCAGTTCTTCGCCCCAGCGGATCAGCAGGATCGCGCGCAGGCCTTCGGCGGTGGGCGTGATGCCCTGGGCGCGACCGCGCCCGATTGCCGCGCACAGCATGCCGAGGCTGAAGATGGCGCCGCGGTGGGTGTTGATGCCGCCGGTGGCACGCAGCATGCGCGCTTCGGCCTCGATGCCGAGTTGTTTGAGGACAGAAAATGGCGCGTCGTCGATGCCGGCTCGGCAAATGCGCGCGAAATAGTGGCGCAGGGCGAACAGGCTTCGCATGAACGTCATCGCATTCATGTCGGTATGGCTGCCATTGTCGATCAACGATACCAGTCCCGGCTTCGGATACAGCACGAGTTCCGTGTGCAGGCAACCGAGCGCGATGCGCGCCGTCTCGGCGCAGAAGCGACGCAGCTCGCGTGGGTCCGGCATCACGCGCGCGATCGGCGCCAGCATCGCCTGGGCGCCGCCAATCATGCCAGGCTCGCCAGCAAACCGGCCATTGGCGCCAGGCGCACCGCGCCCGCTTCCTTGACCAGCACGCGCGCCTCATTCCGGCTGGCGCTCAGCCATTCCTTCCACGCGACAGCGGCGCCCGACGGGAAGACGATTTCGCCATCCAGCGGCAGCGTGGCTGCATGTTGTGCGAGCAGGGCCAGGCCAGCATGCAGCGCATCGGCATCGGCAGGAAAAAACAGCAGGTCGATATCGGAGGATGGCGTCAGGTAGGCCTGTCCGGTGATGGCTTGCATCGCGAGCGAGCCATAGGCTTGCAGCGGCACGCTGGCGGCGAGAGCATCGAGCGCCGGGCGCCAGTGTCCGGGGGCCGATTGCGCGGCATCGGCCAGCGCCAGCGCGGGGCGGCGTTGGGCGACGTCGATCTCCAAGGCGTTCAATGCGATACGGCCCTTGACGCCATCCGGCGTGGGTGGCAGTGGAATGCCGAGACTGACTTGGCCAGGCGCGAGGCCGACGTCAGGACGTCGAACGACGGCAGGCCAGTCCTGGCGCCGCCACTGTTCGATGGCCTCATGCTGGCCGGGCAACGCGCGTTCCAGCGCGGCGTCCCAGCCGCGGCCGGTCAGCCAGACCAGTTCATGGCGCGAGAACATCGCTGTCCGACAGGATCGCGTCGATCACGCGCTGCGCCAGTTTGCGTCCGCCGCGCGCCTGGCCGAGCACACTGCGCAGGTCACCGCCGGCAGAGGCGCCGAGCGCTTGCTCCAGTTGCGCCGCGAGGTCGCCGCTCCAGATTTCCTGGATGCCGCCCATGCGCAGGTAGTTTTCCGGGCCGGGCGCGAACACCGGATTGCTGGCGGCCAGCTCGACCAGCCGCTCTTCCGGCACTTTGGTGATGCGCGCCATCGCCGGCAGTCCCATCACACGGATGGTGGCGTCGGGCAGGGCGTAGCAGGCGTCGGCCATCAGGCCGCTGGTGATGAAGCCGCCGGACAGCGCCTGGTCGTACACCAGGGCGATGACTTTGTGGCCCTGGCGGCGCGCCAGTTCGACGCATTTGCCGAGATGGGCCATGTAGCTGTTGATGCCCAACATTTCATCGCGGTGGCGCAGGCGCTGGCCCTGGGTATCGACCAGCATCAGGATCGGGCGGCCGGGATGTTCGCGCACCGTCGCGAGGACGAAGCGGGCTTGCGCCAGCGCGATCTCGATGCCGATCGGCGCATGTCCGGTCGTGCCCACCACGGCGATCGTCTGTTCGCCCGACTGCGCGTTGCCGGACAGGAAATTGTCTTGCTCGGTCAGGGTATGAGCGCGCGGGAAGAGGGCGTCCGCGAGTGCTTGCCATTCCATCAGCGGCCTCCCATGCGGTGCGCGCCGGCGGCGGCGACGAACTGCGCGGCGTCCAGCATCGGGATGGCGGACGGCTGTTCGACGCCCAGCGCGGACCAGATTTCGAGCGGGTCGGACATGGCGCCGAAGCGCTCGATCCGTTCGCCCAGCATCGCCTGTTCCTGCTCGAGCTCCTGCAAGCTCAGTGCGGTCGGCTGGGCGCGGCAGGCCGCAATCGCGTCGATCGCCGCCTGGCGGAACTCGGCAACCGAATCGCCGACGATGGCCTGGCAGTCGCCCAGCAGGTAGCGGTGCTTGCCGCCGGTGGTGCGCCAAACCAGCGCGCGGTCGCGCGAATCGAATTCCTCCACGCCACTGGCGGTTTCGATCACTTCCGGACCCGACATCGCCAGCCGTCCTTCTTCGGACATGACGACGAAGTTGGTGCAGCGGGCGACAATGCCCATGCCGCCAAATACGCCGTTGCTGCCGCCNNTTCAGCAGGCCGACCAGCTTGGCGCCATGGACTTCGCCGACCGCGCCGCCCATGAAGCCGCCTTCCTGCGCGGCTGCGAAGACGGTTTCGCCGCCGAGCAGTGCGCGGCCGACGACAACGCCGTCGTCGAAGGCGACGGGCGCATCGAGCTGGCCGAGGTGCGGGCTGATGACGCGCGCCGACGGCGGCAGGAATTCGACGAAGCTGCCGGCGTCGAAGAGGCGCTGGACGCGCTCGCGCGCGGTCGATTCGAGATAGCTGCTCATGAGATTTCTCCCAGCATCGTTTCGACTGCCTGGTCGAGGCGCAGGCTGACGACGGCCGGCGTGGCGCCCATGTCGTTGATCGCGATGCGGGCGTCGGCCAGCTGCCAGCGGTCGTGGAAGTCCTGCATCACCGCCTGCCAGGTCGCGCCGAAGCCGATGGCGGCGGTCTTGATTTCGATGCTGCATGCGCCGCCGAGCGGCGCCGATTCGATCAGCACCTCGAGGTTGCCGGAGCCGACCACGCCGACCACCTGCGCTTGCGCGGGAAGGGGGCGGCTGCCGTTTTCAAAGTGATATACCAGCGTTTCCATGTGTTCGATCCTTACCAGTTCCGGAAGCGGCGCGGCGGCTGGTACAAGCCGCCGGATGCGCGTACCAGGTCTTTCATGTTCTTGGCAGCGAGCAGGTCGCGCGTGGCGAGCCGCTTGTCGACGCCGATGTCTTCGGCACGCTGGATGATGCCGCGGTCGCGCAGGTTTTCCACCATGCGCTTGTCGCGCGCCATGCCGACCGGCGTGTAGCCGGCAACGCCGCGGATCGCCTGCTCGCGCTCTTCGTCGCTGCGGCACAGCAGCAGGTTGGCGATGCCTTCCTCGGTGAGGATGTGGGTGACGTCGTCACCGTAGATCATTACCGGCGGGATCTCGAAGCCGGCCTGCTCGGCCAGTTCCCACGCATCGAGCTTGTCGACGAAGGCGGGCTGCATGTGTTCGCGGAAGGTCTCGACGATCTGCACGACCAGCTTCTGGCCGCGCGGGATGGTGTTGCGTCCTTCGCGCGCCTGGCGTCCGGCCTTCAGCCACGCCGGGCTGGCATGGCGCCGGCCGCGTGCGTCGGCGCCCATGTTCGGCGCGCCGCCGAAACCGGCGATGCGGCCGACCGTCGCGGTGGACGAATTTCCCTGCATGTCGATCTGCAGCGTCGAGCCGATGAACATGTCGCAGGCATAGTGGCCGGCGGCCTGGCACATGGCGCGGTTGCTGCGCATGCTGCCGTCGGGGCCGACGGCGAAGACGTCGGGTCGCGCGCGGATGTAGTCTTCCATACCCAGCTCCGAGCCGAACGAATGGACCGACTCGACGAAGCCGGCTTCGATGGCGGGAATCAGCGCCGGATGGGGATTGAGCGCCCAGTGGCGGCCGATCTTGCCCTTCAGGCCGAGCGACTCGGCGTAGGTCGGCAGCAGCAGTTCGATCGCCGCGGTGTCGAAGCCGATGCCGTGGTTGAGGCGCTGGATGCCGTATTCGGCGTAAATCCCCTTGATGGCCATCATCGCCATCAGCACCTGGATCTCGGAGATCAGCGCCGGGTCGCGGGTGAACAGCGGCTCGATGTAGTACGGATCGGGCGAGCGCACCACGAAGTCGACCCAGTCGCCCGGGATGTCGACGCGTGGCAGCACGTCCATGATGCGGTTGACCTGGACGATGACGATGCCGTTCTTGAACGCGGTCGCTTCGACGATGGCCGGGGTGTCTTCGGTATTCGGGCCGGTGTAGAGGTTGCCGTGGCGGTCGGCCGCTTCGGCGGCGACCAGGCAGACGCGCGGCGCCAGGTCGATGAAGTAGCGGCTGAACAGCTCGAGGTAGGTGTGGATCGCGCCGATATTGAGCTGGCCTGAGGCCACCAGCTTGGCGACGCGGCCGGCCTGGGGGCCGGAGAACGAAAAGTCGAGGCGCGAAGCGATGCCGCGCTCGAACACGTCGAGGTGTTCGGGCAGGGCCAGCACCGACTGCAGCATGTGCAGCTGGTTGATGCGGGCCGGATCGAGCGCCGCCAGCGCCTTGCCGAGGAAGTCGGCCTGCTTCTGGTTGTTGCCTTCGAGGCAGACGCGGTCGCCGCATTCGAGCACGTTGTGCAGCAGGTCGCCGATGCGCGCCGCCGGCACCGCCTTGCCGTCGAGCGCGTCGCCGAGAACGGCGCGCGCGCGCGCCAGCCTGCCGGCGCGGTTCGATTGCAGGGTGTTCCAGGTTTTCGGCGGCGCGTTCACTACTTCGCTCCCATCATCACATTCGGCAGCGTGGTGGCGATGCCAGGGAACAGGCAAAGCAGGATCACGGCGACGAACATCAGGCCGACGAACGGCATCACGCCCCAGATGACGTCCTTGAGCGGGATGTCGGGCGCGATATTTTTTATGACGAAGATGTTCAGCCCGACCGGCGGATGAATCAGTCCCATCTCCATCACCACCGTCATGACGATGCCGAACCAGATCAGGTCGAAGCCGGCGGCCTTCAGCGGCGGCAGGATGATCGGCGCCGTCATCAGGATGATCGACACCGGCGGCAGGAAGAAGCCGAACACGATCACCATCAGCAGGATCACGGCCAGCAGCAGCCAGCGCGACAGGTGCATGTCGACGACCCACTGCGCGGCCGACTGGCTGATATGCAGGTAGCTCATCACGTAGGAGTAGAACAGCGACATGCCGATGATCAGCAGCAGCATGGTCGATTCCTTGATGGTCGAGGTGAGGATCGGCGCCAGGTCCTTCGGCCGCCAGACCTGGTACACCACGGCGATCAGCACCAGCGCGAGCAGGGCACCGAGGCCGGCCGTTTCGGACGGCGTGGCGTAGCCGCCGTACAGCGCGATCATCACGCCGATCAGCAGGATGATGAACGGCAGCACGCGCGGCAGCATCTCGACCTTTTGCTTGAGCGTGTAATGCTCGGTCTCGAGGTAGGCCGACTTGGCGCCGCCGCCTTCGTAGATGACCAGCGCGGCGGCGTATTCCTTGCGAGCGCGGTAGACGGCGTAACCGGCGAACAGGGTCACCAGCAGCACGCCAGGGCCAATCCCGGCGAGGAACAGGCGCCCGAGCGACTGCTCGGCGGCGACGGCGTACAGGATCATCGTGATCGACGGCGGCAGCAGGATGCCGAGGGTGCCGCCGGCGGCGATGATGCCAGCGGCGAAACCGGGCGAGTAGCCGCGCTTGCGCATTTCAGGGATACCGGCCGAGCCGATCGCCGAGCAGGTCGCCGGCGACGAACCGGCCATGGCGGCGAACAGCGCGCAGGCGAAGACATTGGCGATGCCGAGGCCGCCCGGCACCTTGTGCAGCCAGGTGTGGATTGCCGAATACAGGTCCTTGCCGGCGGGTGACTTGCCGATGGCGGCGCCTTTCAGGATAAACAGCGGGATCGACAGCAGCGTGATCGAGGCCATCTCTTCGTAGACGTTCTGGGTGACGGTGTCGAGCGAAGACGCCGGCATGAAGAAATACATGAAAGCGGTGGCGACGACGCCGAGCGCGAAGGCGATCGGCATGCCGGAAAACATCACGACGAGCGTGACCGCGCCATACAGGGCGCCTAAAGTCAAATCGCTCATTGAACGCTCCGCTTGTTAGTGATGTGAGTGAGCACCTGGACCAGGATCTGCAAGGTCAGGATGGTCATCCCGAACGCCATCATCGCGTAGGGGATCCAGAGGGGCGGCGCAAACGTCGATGACGTGGTCATGCCGTCGACCCAGGCTTCGTGGAACAACGCCCACGACTTCCACGAGAAGAAGGCACAAAAGAGCAGCGAGACGGCATCGACGATGAACAGGCGCACCGCATTGACGGCCGGCGAAAGCATCGAGGACAGCGCCTCGATGCCGATGTGGCCGCGGTACGACTGGACGTAGGCGGTGCAGAAGAACGTCGCGCCGACCAGCATGAACACCGACGCTTCGTCCTGCCAGTCGGTGGGGACCTTGAAGAAGTAGCGGCTGACCACCGAGTAGGTCAGGATCAGCGCGGTGAGGATCATCGCGCACATCGACAGCTTCAGCAGCAGGCTGTTGAAGCGGTCGAGCACGGCCGAGAAGCCGGCCAGCGCCGGCTGGTCCGGAACAGCCGGCCCTTTGGCCGGCTCCAGGTCGAACCCATGGCTCACAACGTCTTCTCCGCCAGCGCCAACAGCTTGGCACAGTTGGCGTTCTTGTCGGCGTAGTCCTTCCATGCCGTGGTGCGGGCGATCGCCTGCCATTTCTTGACGGTGGCCGGGGTCAGGTCAACCACTTTGGCGCCGACCTTCTGGTACACCGCGGCGACGGCCGAGTCATCGAGCTGCGCCGACTTGCGGGCGAAGGCTTCCATCTCGCCGCCGACGGTCATGATGAGCGCCTGCTGTTCCTTGGTGAGCTTGTCGAACACGGCCTTCGACATCATCAGTGGCTCGAACATGAACCAGTAGGCGCCGCCGCGGCCGGTGGTGAGCGCTTTCGAGACTTCTTCGAGGCGGAACGAGATCAGCGAGGTCGAGGAGGTGAGGGCGGCGTCCATCGCGCCGGTCTGCATGGCGGCGTAGATTTCATTCGACGGCAGCGTGACGACGGCGGCGCCGGCGGCCTTGAGGATCAGGTCCATCTCGCGCGAACCGCCGCGCACTTTCATGCCGCGCGCGTCTTCCGGCTCGACGATCGGCTTGGTGCGCGAGGCGACGCCGCCGGCCTGCCAGATCCAGCTGACCACGACGATGCCCTTTTCGAGCAGGATGCGGTTCAGTTCCTTGCCGACTTCGGCGTTTTTCCAGCTGTAGCCCTGTTCGTACGAGGTGACCAGGCCAGGCATCAGGCCGATGTTCACTTCAGGGACCTCGCCGCCGGCGTACGACAGCGGCACCAGCGACATGTCGAGCGCACCCTTGCGCATGGCCGAGAATTGCGAGTTGGTCTTCATCAGCGACGAGCCCGGGTAGATCTCGAACTTCAGGCTGCCCTTGCTGCGTTTTTCCGTCTCGGCGGCGAACATGCGCACCAGGCGGTCGCGGAAATCGCCCTCGGTGACGGTGCCGCCGGGGAACTGGTGCGAGATCTTCAGGGTGGTGGCGCCCTGGGCGAAAGCGGGGTTCAGCCACAGCGGGCTGGTGGCGAGCGCGCCCAAAACGGTTCTACGGGTCAATACCGACATGTCATCCTCCAAGATGGTTCGAAACGGACTACCAAGTTAATTGTGTCATATATTTGCCCAAAAGCAACGTATGCAACATCCTTTTTTATGTATACAAGAATAGGCTAAAAAAATACGTTGTCAAGCGGATTTGGGGTTATATACTGGTCAACTATATACACTTGGCAGGATAAAACAACATGAAGAGCCGTTCCGAAAACCTGCGCGACAGCATCGAGGAAATGATCGCCGTCGGCACGTTCGCGCCTGGACAGCATCTTGACGAAACCGAACTGGCGGCCAAATTCGGCGTCTCGCGCACGCCGATCCGCGAAACGCTGATCCAGCTGGCGTCGATGGGCCTGGTGGTGATCCGGCCGCGGCGCGGCGCCGTGGTGGCCGAGCTGGGGCCGCAGCAGCTGGTCGAAATGTTCGAAGTGATGTCGGAGATGGAGGCGACTTGCGCCCGCCTCGGCGCGCGCCGCATGACGCCGGCCGAGCAGGAAGCGTTGCTGGCGGCGCACGCGGCGTGCAAGGAAGCGAGCCTGGCCAAGGATCCGGACGACTACTACTACAAGAATGAAGTGTTCCACTACGCGATCTACGCGGGCAGCCACAACCAGTTCATGATCGAGCAGGCACGCAGCCTGTCGCGGCGCTTGCGGCCTTACCGGCGCCTGCAGCTGCGGGTGCGCGACCGGCTCGGCGTGTCGTTCGCGGAGCACGACGCGGTGGTGCAGGCGATCATCAAGGGCGACGGTGAACTGGCGGCTCAGCTGGCGCGCGAGCACGTGATGATCCAGGGCGAGCGCTTCGCCGACCTGATGGCGTCGCTGCCGCAGCTGACTGCGGCGGGCAGCTAGCGGGCAGGGATGGGACATACGCTTGAACTCGTGCCGGCAAGCAGATCGGTCTTCGCTGCCGATATGCGTCGCGCCGTTTCGGAAATGAGGTCAGCCATCGTCTACCCAAGTTGGCCCAGCATGCGAAGCGTTCCCTGTTAGACCGCTGGCAGCGCGACAGTTCATCGATTCGCAGAGGGGCCTGCGCGCCGTCACGCTGGCGGCGGCAAGCGATATTCCTGTGCAAGCTCAGCAGTTCGCGTTACTCTCGGGGCGACCGTGGCCACGCCCGCGGCCCATTCCAATAACAGGAGATAAGCAATGAGATTCGGCAAAATCGTCATCGTTTTGGGCGCGCTGCTGTGCGCCGCACCGCTCTGGGCGCAGCAGCCCATCATCATCAAATTCAGCCATGTGGTTGCCCCGGACACGCCAAAAGGCAAGGCGGCCGAGTACTTCAAGAAGCTGGCCGAAGAGCGCACCAAGGGCCGCGTGAAGATCGAGGTGTATGGCAACAGCACGCTGTACAAGGACAACGAGGAGATGGCAGCGCTCGGGCTCGGGTCGGTGCAGATGCTGGCGCCGCTGTCGTCGAAACTGACCTCGATGGGCATGAACGAATTCCAGGTGTTCGACCTGCCGTACATCTTCGACAGCATGGAGCAGGCGCACAAGATCACGCAGGGACCGATCGGCAAGGGCATGCTGAAGAAGCTCGACAGCAAGGGCATCACCGGGCTGGCGTTCTGGGATAACGCGTTCAAGGAGACCACCGCCAACGTCGCGCTGCGCACGCCGGCCGATTTCCGCGGCCTGAAGATGCGCATCACGCCGTCGAAAGTGATCGACGGCCAGATGCGCACGCTCGGCGCCAACCCGCAGGTGATCGCGTTCTCCGAGGTCTACATGGCGCTGCAGACGGGCGCGATCGATGGCCAGGAGAATCCGACCTCGAACATCTACACCCAGAAGTTCTACGAGGTGCAGAAGTACATGACGATGACCGACCACAGCTTCCACAATTACACGCTGGTGGCCAACAAGAAGTTCTGGGACGGCCTGCCGCCGGACATCCGCACCACGCTGGAAGGCGCGATCCATGACACCACAATCTACTTCAACGGCATCGCGCAGAAGGACAACGACGACGCGCTGGCGGCGATCAAATCGCACAGCAAGATCCAGGTGGTCATCTTGAGCAAAGACGAAAAAGCAGCCTTCAAGAAGACCCTGTTCAAGCTGCACAAACAGTTCGAGCCGGTGGTCGGCAAGGATCTGATCGAAGCGATTTACCGCGAAACGAACGTCGATCCGGCCAAGATGTAAACGGCTTCACACGACGGCACCGCGCATCGCGTCATTTCGGCGGATAGGCGGTGCCGTCCTTGTGCGCATAGCCGTCGATGCGCGGGTCGAACACCATGTCGATGTCGGAATACACGACAAAATCGGTGGCGCTGCGCGAGCCGACTTCCAGGCAGACCGCTACCGAATCGCCGCGATTGACCAGGTGGTGGCCATTGGCGGCGTTGGCGGGAAAGGCGGCGCAATCGCCGGCACGCATGACTTGTTCGCCGCTGTCGGTGATGAGCACCACTTCGCCCGACAGCACAATGACAAATTCATCCTCCTCCGAATGCCAGTGACGCTGGCCCGACCACGACCCGGGCGGCAATTGGAGGCGATTGACGCCGAACTGCGTCAGGCCGCCGGCGTCGCCGAGGCGCTGGCGCACGCGCGGGCCGACTTGCTGATCGAAAGGCGCCGGGTAGTTCGAGCCGCGCCGCTCGGGGATGGTAGCGATTTCAAGTTTTGGCATTGGCGGACTCCCGTGCTTGCATGAAGGATCTCGAGCATATTAGCTCGGCGCTCACTTGCCAACCAGGCCGGAGAGAATTTTGTTCCATTCGTCGACGACGGCGGTTGGCGCCACCGGTGGCGCGGGAGCNNGGATCGAGGTGTCGTACGCAGGAAGGTCAGTCATCGCAATTTCCTTGTTCAGTGGACAAGTTTCCATTTTGAACTGTTCCGTCGTTGGGATAAATGCCTATACTTGAATAAAGTATCCCAAAAATGGAGCAATGATGGATGTGTTGAACTACATGCGCTTGTTCGTCGAAGTGGCGAAACGCAAGAGCTTTCGCGGCGCTGCGGAAGCGCTCGACATGTCGAACTCGACCCTTTCGAGAAATATCGCCGAACTGGAGAAGACGATTGGCGTCCTGCTGCTGCATCGCTCGACGAGACGGGTGGAGTTGACCGACGCCGGAGAGGTGTATTTCAAGCGCTGCCAAAGTATCGTGGAAGAGGCGCTCGGCGCGCACCAGGCGCTGCGCGATGTCAGCGAACGGCCTGTCGGCACGCTGCGTGTGTCGATGACACCGGACTTCGGCGTCGCCTATCTGGCACCGATGCTGGGAGAATTCGCCAAGGCCTATCCGCTCATTAAATTCGATTTCGACCTGTCGTCGCGCGTGGTGGACTTGCAGGCTGACCCGTTCGACATGGCGATCCGTCTGGGTGCTGCGCCTACCGGTCCCTCGAGCCTGGTGGCGCGGCAAATTGCATTACTGCCCCGTTATTTGTATGCGTCGCCGGCCTACCTGGAAAAGGCGCCGCCGCTGACCCATGCGAACGACCTGGTCAATCACGTCGTCTGCATGGGGACGCGATCGAGCCGAGAGACCGATGTGTGGCGCCGCCTGATACGCGGCGATGAAATTGTCGCCGTCATGGGCGGCTCGCGGTTCGTGTCGAACAGCGCGGCGCTGAGCATGGAATGGGCGGCGAATGCGATCGGCATTGCCGGGCTGGATCCGCAAATCGCGCGCGAGAATGTGGCGTCGGGGCGCCTGAAGCGGGTGCTGCCCGACTGGCAGCTGGAACCGGTCGAACTGCACGTCATTACCGATACCCGGCATCTGCCGGCGCGGACCAAGTTGTTCATCGCGTTTCTCAAGGCGCGGCTCGGTGAATCCGGGATTGGATGGCGCACCGACGGCGACGGCGCCTAGTCCGGCCTGTTCTTGCACAGCGCGCAGGCGGCGCCCCTGCGCGCCTGGCGATAGCGCCAGCCGGTGAACACCGCGGCCGACAGCAGCGCCCAGGTGAACGACTCGGACAGCGCCCGTTCGGTCGCGCGGCCGCGCAGCAGGCTGGCCGCCATCAGGAGCATGAAGACGATGCCGGTTGTCCAGAGGTAGCGGCGGACCCATAATCTTTCTTTCATGGCGGCCTCCTTTACAGCGATTCGAGCCAGGCGCGCAGGGCGTCGGCGAGCATCTGCGGCTGGTCGAACATCACGAAGTGGCGCGCCGGGGCGATCGACACCACCTTCAGGTTCGGGGTGCCGGCCATCAGCGCGGTGTAGTACTCGGCCTTCATCTCGCGGGTGGTGCCGGTCTGCGCCGAATCGGCTTCGAAGTAGGGCGCCACCAGCAGCACCGGAACTTTAATCGCGGGCAGGCCGGGACGCAGGTCGAGGGCGAACAGTTCGGCCATGGCGTCGATCATTGCGCCCTGGTCGCTGCGGGCGGACAGCTTCGCCAGTTCATCGGCGCGGGGCATGTCGGTGACGCCGACGCCGCGCATGTACATCTGCTGCTGGCGGGCGAACATCTCCTTGTCCGCGCCGGCCATGCGCGCCTTGACGCCGGCGGCGAGCGCGGAGCGCTGCGCAGGCGGCGTGTCTTCGGTGCCGGGGAACACCGGCAGGCCGTCGATGGCGGCGACGCCGCGGATCAAGCCGGAATACTGTTCNNGCGTTGTCGAGCGCCTTGCCGGGCACCGGCGCACGGCCGTCGAAGCCGGCCAGCGTGAGGACGTACACGACATGCTCGCCGCTGAACTGGCGCACCGTATCCTGCCACGCCCAGGCGCCGCTGCCGAGGCCCGGGACCAGGATCAAGGGCGTGCCGCGCTGGCCGTGGCGCTCGACCAGCAGGCTGCCGACCTCGAAGCGCTCGGCCGGCACGATGGTGGCGGCGTAGCGGTTTTGCGGCGGCGCAGTCTCGGCGGCGAAGGCGGGCGCGCAGGCGCCGAGGACGAAGGCTAGCAACAGTGATGCTTTCATGCGGACTCCTGGTCGGGCGAGAAAATCGATTCGATCGGCCTGGCGAACAGCCTCGAAATGGCGAAGGCGAGCGGCAGGCTGGGGTCGTAGCGGCCGGTCTCGAGCGCGTTGACGGTCTGGCGCGACACTTCCAGCAGGTCGGCCAGGTGGGCCTGGCTCCAGCCCTGCTCGGCGCGCAGCTGGCGGATGATGTTATTCATCGCTTCAGCAGGGCGCGGGCAATGCCGACCAGTCCCCACGAGGCGCCCATCACCGGCCACACCCAGAACATCGAGACGAAGGGGAAGCCGGCTGTTTCGAGGAAACCGTAACTGAACGTGATTGCGGCAGTCATCGCCGCGCCGATCGCGAACGTTTCGAGCAGGTTCTGGCGCAGGTATTCATCGATGCGGCCGAGGTGGCGCGCGATGGCCCAGATCGCGAGACCGAAACCGACCATCGGCGTCAGCAGGACGGCGGTGCGCAAGACGCCGGCAGCCATCGGCCGGCCGAAGCGGATCGCGGCGAACAGGAGCACCATGTAGACCAGCATCGATGCGCCCATTTCAATGTAGTAGGCGCGCATCACCTTCTTTGTGTGTCCCATCTGATCGTCCGATGTAGTAAAGTATGCTTTACATATTAGGCCGCTCTTTTTTCGATGTCAAGCAAGCTTTACATCTATTTTCGGTCCCTGTTCTCGACTACAATTCGGCTCCTTTCACGCACCGAGTACCAACACCATGTCCACTTTGTCCCGCGTTGCCGTCATCGGCGGCGGCCCCGCCGGCCTGATGGCGGCCGAGGTGCTCAGCCAGGCCGGCGTGCGGGTCGACCTGTACGACGCGATGCCGTCGGTCGGCCGAAAATTCCTGCTGGCGGGGAAGGGCGGCATGAACATCACGCATTCCGAACCGATCGCCGATTTCGTCCAGCGTTATGGCGCGCGCGCAGAACAGGTGCGGCCGTGGCTGGACGCATTCAATCCGCAGGCGGTGCGCGACTGGATCCATGGCCTCGGCATCGACACCTTCGTCGGCACCTCGGGCCGGGTGTTCCCGACCGACATGAAGGCGGCGCCGCTGCTGCGCGCCTGGCTGCACCGGCTGCGCGAGGCCGGCGTGCAGTTTCACATGCGCCACCGCTGGCTCGGCTGGCGCGACGGCGCGCTGGTGTTCGCCAGCCCTGGCGGCGAACAGGTGGCGCACGCGGACGCGGTGATCCTGGCGCTGGGCGGCGGCAGCTGGGCGCGGCTCGGATCGGACGGCGCGTGGGTCGACCTGCTGAAACCCGAGCAGGTGGCGGTGGCGCCGCTGGCGCCGTCCAACTGCGGCTTCGATGTGGACTGGAGCGCGCATTTCAGCGAGAAGCACGCCGGCGCGCCGCTGACCACCGTGGCGATCGAATCGACCGGCGCCGATGGCCGCCAATTGCGGCGGCAAGGCCAGTTCGTGGTGACGTCGACCGGCGTCGAGGGCAGCCTGGTCTACGCGCTGTCGGCGCCGTTGCGCGAGCAGATCGCCGCCCACGGCAGCGCGACGATCTATCTCGACCTGGCGCCCGATTTCAGCGCCGAACGGGTGGCGGCGGAAGTGACGCACCCGCGCGGCGCGCGCTCGATGTCGAGCCATCTGCAGAGCCGCCTGGGCATCAAGGGCGTCAAGTCCGGATTGCTGCGCGAATGCCTGAGCCGCGAGCAGTTCGGCGACGAGGAAGCGCTGGCGGCGGCGATCAAGCGCCTGCCGGTTGTGCTCAAGCGCGCGCGCCCGATCGACGAGGCGATCAGCAGCGCCGGCGGGGTGCGCTTCGAGGCGATGGAGGCCGATACGCTGATGCTGCGCGCCTTGCCGGGCGTGTTCGCCGCCGGCGAGATGATCGACTGGGAAGCGCCGACCGGCGGCTACCTGCTGACCGCATGTTTCGCCAGCGGCCGGGCGGCCGGGCGCGGCGCGCTGGCGTGGCTGGCCAGGCTCAAGGCTTGAAGCTGACTTCGCCGGTGCCGTTGCGGCTGACGTTGCGTTCCGTCGGGCCGCCGTAGACCACCACGTCGCCGGTGCCGCGCAAGGTGATGGTGGCCGCTTTCAGCGCGGTGATGGCGGCGTCGCCGGTGCCCATCAGCTGCAGGGTGGCGTCGTCGGCGCTCAGGTGGCGCGCGGCGATGTCGCCCGAACCGGTCTGCTCGGCCTTGAACTCCTTGCAGGATCCGACCACGGTCATCTTGCCCGATCCGACCACCGCCACTTCCACCTTGTCGCTGCTGCCGCCGTTCATTTCCATCTCGCCGCTGCCGTGGATGGCGGCGCGCACCTGCTTGAAGCGGCCGTTGAATTTGACGTTGCCCGAGCCATCGAGGCGCACGTCGATGCGTTCGCCGCTGAAACCGTTGATGGTGCTGTCGCCGCTGCCGCGCACGGCGACGTCCTCGATCGCGGGCAGCACCAGCGTGACCTGCAGCGGCTGGCGATGGTAGAGCAGCATGCCGGTGGTGCCGATGTGGAGCGTGCCGTCGCCGCCGGTGGTGGTCTCGACATTGCCCAGCAGGCGCTCCTCGCCGCGCACCACCAGCGAGGCGACGGCGCCCTGGCGCAAGGTCAGGTCGATCGGGCCGGACAGGTCGATGGCGCGGATGTCCTTGCCGAGGGCGCGCGTTTCGCTGTGAATTTCGCGGCCGACCAGGTGCGACTGGCCACTGACGCCCTGCGCCCGCAGCATGCTGTAGGACAGGCCGATGAGCAGGAACGCCAGTACCAGCAGGCTGAATCCAACTTTCATTAATGCGCGCATGAGGAGTTCCCGGGTGTGGTTCAGTGTCCCTTGAGCAGGGAGAAATTCATTTCGATATAGCGCTTGAGGCCGACGATGGTGTACTTCGTCACCACCAGGCTCAGCAGGAACAGCAAGATGGCGCCGACCACCATCGACAGGCCGAAGGCGGTCTGGGTGGTGCGCGAGCCGGCGTCCATCCCGGTCGAGATGTGGATGCCATGGCCCGCCATTTCCTCGGCGCGCCGGATCACCGGCGCCTCCGCCTCGTCGGGCAGCTGGGCGGGCGCGGCGCCCGGTTCCGGCTTCTTTTCCTGGAACACGTGGACGCCGGTGTCGCCGATCGTGACCTTGGTCTGGGTGTTCGACTCCTGCGCATCGTCGCTGAAGACGAAATGGCGCAGCGGGCCGTCGAGCACCAGTTCATTGGCACCGGACAGGCCGCTCGCGGTGATCGCGATGCCGGCCACGTAAAACCCCAGCGCGCAGGCGTACATCGCGGCCAGCAGCGAGGCGTAGACCGCCGCCGGCACCACCATGAAGAGGTTGAAGATGGCCAGTCCAAGCGCGGAGACAAGCAGGCGCATCAGGTTGGCGGGATTGCGTTTCTGTTCGAATGCGGACAGGTGGGTGCTGGCGCGCAGGGTCATGGCGATTTTCTTCGGATCGTCGAGTTCGCTCGAGATGTCGAGTTCGCTGCGGCCGGCGGCCAGGCCGTCGATGAAGCGCTGCTCATAGTAGGCCAGCGTCTTGGCCTGCAATTCCGGCGTCAGGCCGATCATGGCGCGCTTCAAGGCGTCGAGATATTCCAGTTTGCCCATGTGTGGTGATTCCGTTGAAGGTGCGGTCGGGCCTAGGCGTGGCCAACGACGAGCACCGTGTTGAATGCGGGCTGCAGCACCTGGGCGCCGCCGATGAGGTCCGGTTTGACGATCACAACTGTGGTCGCGGCAACAAGTGCCAGCACGGCCAGCGTGCGCAATCCAAGGTGAAAGTTCATGGCGGAGTCCCAATCGCAAGAGCCAGTGTCGATGGTGCTACTGTACCGAAGCGGCCGGGCGGCCACCATCGGCATGCGACAGGCTGCAATTTTGGCGGGGCAGGCGACACTATAGGCGGATAGCCGCGGGTGCGTCATGCGCTGGCTGGGGCGAGAAGGGCCCGCGCGGCGGCCGCGCCGCTGCGGACGGCGGCCTCGAGTGTTGCGGGGTAGTCACTTTCGATGTAGTCGCCGGCCAGCACCAGGCCGTCCAGCCCGGTGGCGGTGGGCAGGCGTCGCAGGCCAGGCGTGCAGGAGAAGGTGGCGCGTTTTTCGGTGATTACCCGGGTCCAGGTCGGTTCGGCCAGGGCGGGGCGGCCGAACACGGCCGCCAGCTGGGCCGCGATGGCGCGCGCCAGTTCGGCCTGGTCGAGCGTGGCGGCGTCGGTGGAGGCGCTGACGACCACCGAACAGAGTCCGGCCTGCGCCTGGTCGAGTTGGCCGCGGTCAAAGACGAACTGGCCCCAGTGGCCGGTGGCCGGCTCGTCGAGCAGCGCGTAGAACGGCAGGTCGAGGCGCGTGGCAGCCGGGTATTGCAGGTAGCAGGTCGTGATCGGCTCGTACTCGAAGGCGGCCAGCTGCTCGCCGATGGCGTCGAGCGGCAGGCCGGCCAGCAGCGTGGCGGCGGCAGGCGGCGGCGTGGCGACGACTACCGCGTCGAAGTGCGCGCCGTCGACGCGCCAGCCGCCCTGGTCAGGTGCGATCCCGGCAACTCTGGCGCCGCAGTGGACGGCGCCGCCATGCGCCTCGATGAAGCGCGATGCCGCGAAAGGAAAAAGCGTGTGCAGATCGAGGCGTGGCAGCAGCATATCGGAGGCGCTGCGGCCGGCGCCGAGGCTGTCGCGCAGCACGGCGAGGAACACCTGCGCGGAGGCGCGCTCGGGCGGCGTATTCAGCGCGGCCAGGCAGAGCGGGCGCCACATCAGCTTCACCAGGCGCGGCGTCTGGTCGAAGCGATCGAGCAGTTCGCTGACGCTGCAATCGGTGTTGAGCTGCCAACCCATCCAGCGCGCGGTGCTTGAGAAGCGCGCCAGCGACAGCTTGTCGGCGGTCGCCAGGCCTTTGGCGCGCAGCAGCGCGACGGCCAGGTGCAGCGGCGCAGGCAGGCGCGGGGCGAGGAAATCCATGCCGCCGCCGGCAGCGGGATAGCGCATCTGCAGCGGCAAATTGAGCAACGCCGACTTCGGATCGACGCCGACGCGGCGCAGCAGGCGGATGGTATCGGTGTAGGCGCCGAGCAAGATATGCTGGCCGTTGTCGAGCATCTGGCCGTGGAATTCGACACCGCGCGCGCGGCCGCCGAGGGTGCGGGCGGCCTCGAACAGGGTGATCGCGCAGCCGGCGGCGGCCAGCTCGACCGCCGCGGCGCAGCCGGCCCAACCGCCGCCGACGACGGCGACGCGTTTCTTTGCGGGCGCTACTGGATTACGTTGATGCATAACGTCCCTTGCTAACGCTGGTGTCAGGTCTGACATTCATACAAATTTCCGGTGCCAGGTCTGACAATCGGACAATTTGCCGGTGTCAGGTCTGACATTCGGACAAAAGCCTGCTGGCATGGCTGAAACTATCCAAAATCTTGCTGCGAAAATATTGCGGAAGGGAAGCAAATTTCACGCTGTCCACGAAAAGCCCTCGAAATGTCCGAATGTCAGACCTGACACCAGCGAAATGTCCGAATGTCAGACCTGACACCAGCGAAATGTCCGAATGTCAGACCTGACACCAGCGGTGAGGTTAGCCACGGATGTAGGTTTTCCACGCTAGCCAGAGCTTGCGCAGCGGCGTCAGCGAAATGCGCTGGGTCAGCACGTTGAACTTGTCGCGCTCGATTTCGCCCAGCACCGCGCGGTAGATCGCTGCCATCATCAGGCCGGGACGCTGGGCGCGCCGGTCTTCCTGCGGCAGCAGCGCGAACGCTTCGTCGTACGCAGTCTGCGCGCGCGCGACCTGGAACTGCATCAGGCTTTCGAATTTGTCGCTGTGGCGCGCGTTGAGCAGGTCGGCGGCGGTCACGCCGAACTGCTGCAGCTCGCTGATCGGCAGGTAGATGCGGCCTTTGCGCGCATCTTCGCCGACGTCGCGGATGATGTTCGTCAGCTGGAACGCGAGGCCAAGTTTCTCCGCATACTCGAGCGTGCGCGGATTGGTCACGCCGAAAATGCTGGCCGACAGGATGCCGACCACGCTCGCCACGTGCCAGCAGTAGCTCTTCAGGGCAGGGTAGTCGAGGTAGCGCGACTGGTTCAGGTCCATCTCCATGCCGTCGATGATCGCCTGCATGTGCTGNNGCGCCCTTGTACATGGCCGACACTTCGGTGCGCCACCACGCCAGCTTGATGCGGGCGATCGATTCGTCAGTGCACTCGTCGACCGTGTCGTCAACTTCGCGGCAGAACGCGTACAGCGCGGTGATCGCGCGGCGCCGCTCCGGCGGCAGGAACAGGAAGCTGTAGTAGAAACTGGAGCCGCTCTGGACGGTCTTTTGTTGGCAGTATTCGTCAGGGGACATGGTCAAAAGTGCAATGAATGGCGAATCGAAGCCGCTATTCTATAGGGCAAGACGGCCGCGCGGGCGGCGCGGGTGGTGTTTTTGCAGGTTTATCGCATCCGCAGCGCGCGCCAGCCAAGCACCAGCCAGTCGGGCGCGCCGAGCTTGGGCCGGCGCCGGAACACGTCGTAGTCGACCCGCTCGATCGCCTCGAGGATGCGCAGGCCGCCTTGCACCACCAGGCGAAGCTCCCAGCCGATGCGGCCCGGCAGACGCAGCGCGAGCGGGGCGCCCGACAGCATCATCGTCCGCGCGCGCGCCACTTCGAATGCCATCAGGGCGCGCCAGCGTTCGTCGGCCTGCTGGCGGTCGAGCTGCGCCGGCTCCACCGCGAAGCGCGCCAGGTCGTCCAGCGGCAGGTAGATGCGGTCCTTGGCGCGGTCGATGGCGACGTCTTGCAGGAAGTTGATCAGCTGAAGGGCGGAGCAGATGGCGTCGGAATCGCGCACGTTGGCTTCACCGGCCGCGCCGTACAGCGACAGCATCAGCAAGCCGACCGGGTTGGCCGAGCGCCGGCAATAGTCGAGCAGAAGGTCGAAATCGGCGTAGCGCGTGANNGGCCGATGGCCGCCAATGCCTGCTCATATAGTTCCAGCGCAGCCAGGCGCTCGACGGCGGTGGCGTCGCCTTCATCGGCGATGTCGTCGGCGCTGCGGGCAAAGGCATAGATGGCCTCGACCGCCGGCACCAGCCGTTTCGGCAGCAGGAATGACGCGACAGGGAAATTTTCGTAATGGTCGACTGGCATGGAGAATGTCGCTATTGCATGGAGAGCGCATATTAATGGAAAACAATCCGCCCGCCCTCAAAATAATCGCGCCGGCATAGCCGCGATGGGCAGCAACGAAAAAAGCCCTGTCGTGTCAGAAAATCCAGTAAAATACCGGGTTGATGTTGTAGCCCCTAACCAAGGCAGTGCAGGGCGGCCGGTTTCATCGTCGGGCGCCCTTTGTTGTTTCCGGCGGCCCGGCGCAGGTCGGCCGACCAGGTGCATCCGGTAGAATCCGGCTGCGATCCCGCGAGGATGGCGAAATTGGTAGACGCACCAGGTTTAGGTCCTGACGCCAGCAATGGTGTGGGGGTTCGAGTCCCCCTCCTCGCACCACGAATATTTTGACACTTTTTTTGGACGATTTTTACAATGGCAACTGCAGTCGAAACCCTGGGTAAACTCGAGCGTCGCATGACGATCTCTTTTCCGCTGGCTGACGTCCGTACGGAAGTTGAAAAGCGCTTGAAACAGCAGGCCAAAACGGCCAAGGCGCCTGGCTTCCGCCCAGGCAAGGTTCCGCTGAAGATGGTCGCCGCCCAGTACGGCTACCAGATCGAATCGGACGTCCTCAACGACAAAGTCGGCCGCGCCTTCAACGACGCCGCCAACGCAAACGAGTTGCGCGTTGCAGGCTTCCCGAAAATCGAGCCGAAAGAAGACAGCCCTGAAGGCGTCCTGTCGTTCGACGCGACCTTCGAAGTCTATCCGGTAGTTGCCGTCGGCGACCTCGCCGCGGTGGAAATCGAAACCGTCAAGGCCGACGTCTCGGACGCCGAAATCGACAAAACCATCGAGATCCTGCGCAAGCAACGCGTGCACTACCACACCAAGGGCGAAGCAGGCGAGCACGGTGATGGCGGTGCGCCGATCGCCGCAGCGGGCGACCGCGTGACGGTGGACTTCACCGGCTCGATCGACGGCGTCGAATTCCCAGGCGGCAAAGCCGACGATTACCAGTTCGTGCTCGGCGAAGGCCGCATGCTGCCGGAATTCGAAGCTGCCACCATCGGCCTGAAGGTCGGCGAGTCGAAGACTTTCGACCTGGCCTTCCCGGAGGACTACCATGGCAAGGACGTGGCCGGCAAAACCGCCCAGTTCACCATCACCCTGAAGCAGCTCGAGTGGGCGCACCTGCCGCCAGTCGACGCTGAATTCGCCAAGTCGCTCGGCATCGAAGACGGCGACGCCGACAAGATGCGCGCCGACATCAAGGTCAACCTCGAGCGTGAAGTTGCCGGCCGCGTCAAGGCGCGCAACAAGGAAGCCGTGATGGATGCCCTGGTCAAGGTCACCGACATGGAAGTGCCGAAAGTCATGATCGCCCAGGACTCCGAGCGCCTCGCCGAGATGACCCGCCAGGACATGGCCCAGCGCGGCATGGACGTCAAGAACATGCCGTTCCCGCAAGAGCTGTTCGCCACCAAGGCCGAGCGCCGCGTGCGCCTCGGCCTGATCCTGTCGCAACTGGTTGGCGACAACAAGCTGCAGGCAACCCAAGAGCAGGTGAAAGCGCAGATCGAAGACTTCGCGCAAAGCTACGAAGATCCGAAGGAAGTGCTGAAGTACTACTACAGCGACCGCCGGCGCCTGGCTGAAGTCGAAGCCCTTGTTTTGGAAGAAAACGTCGTCAACTATGTACTCGGCAAGGCGAAAGTAACCGCGAAAGCAGTTGCCTTCGACGAATTGATGGGAAGCAACGCACAAGCTTAAGAATGTTTTAAGCTAACGTCAGACAACGAGGAAAGAGACAGCTATGAACCATAATCCGGCATTGGACACACAAGCACTCGGCCTGGTGCCGATGGTGGTCGAGCAGAGCGGGCGCGGCGAGCGTGCCTACGACATTTACTCGCGCCTGCTGAAGGAACGCGTGATTTTCATGGTCGGTCCGGTCAACGACCAGATGGCCAACCTGATCGTGGCCCAGCTGCTGTTTTTGGAAAGCGAAAATCCGGACAAGGATATTTCGCTGTACATCAACTCGCCGGGCGGTTCGGTCTCGGCCGGCCTGGCGATCTTCGACACGATGAATTTCATCAAGCCTGACGTGTCGACCCTGTGCACCGGGATGGCGGCCTCGATGGGCGCCTTCCTGCTGGCAGCCGGCGCCAAGGGCAAGCGCTTCTCGTTGCCGAACTCGCGCATCATGATTCACCAGCCGTCGGGCGGCTCGCAAGGGCAGGCATCCGACATCGAAATCCAGGCCAAGGAAATCCTTTACCTGCGCGAACGCCTCAACAAGATCCTCGCGGACGCCACCGGCAAGACGATCGAGCAGATCCACAAGGATACTGACCGCGATCGTTTCATGTCCGGCGACGAAGCAGCCGACTATGGCCTGATCGACAAAGTGTTGACCAGCCGAGCTTGATGCAACAGCAAGAAACCTGCTGAAAAACGCCCGGGCGCCACAACGTTCGGGCGTTTCGTTTTTATTTCGGGTAGCATGGCAGTTGCGAGCGCATTGTTGCGCGACTGTATTAGCGTTATATTCTTAGCAATTTACTAGAAACCTGCCCCATGTCAGACAAAAAATCCTCCAGCGGCGAAAAACTCCTGTACTGCTCGTTCTGCGGCAAGAGCCAGCACGAGGTGAAGAAACTCATCGCAGGACCGTCCGTGTTCATCTGCGACGAGTGCATCGACCTGTGCAACGACATCATCCGCGACGAGACCTCGAGCGTCGAAACGGTGGCCGGCGCCAAGTCCGACCTGCCGACCCCGCACGAGATCGCCGAATTGCTCGACCAGTACGTGATCGGCCAGCAGACTGCCAAGCGCATCCTGTCGGTGGCGGTCTACAACCATTACAAGCGCCTCAAGCACCTGGGCAAGAAGGACGACGTCGAACTGGCCAAGAGTAATATCTTGCTGGTCGGCCCGACCGGCTCCGGTAAAACGCTGCTGGCGCAGACGCTGGCGCGCATGCTCAACGTGCCGTTCGTGATCGCCGATGCGACCACGCTGACCGAAGCCGGCTATGTCGGCGAGGACGTCGAGAACATCATCCAGAAGCTGCTGCAAAGCTGCAACTACGAGGTCGAGAAGGCGCAGCGCGGTATCGTCTACATCGACGAGATCGACAAGATTTCGCGCAAGTCGGACAATCCGTCGATCACCCGCGACGTCTCGGGCGAGGGCGTGCAGCAGGCGCTGCTGAAGCTGATCGAAGGCACCATGGCATCGGTACCGCCGCAGGGCGGGCGCAAGCATCCGAACCAGGACTTCGTGCAGATCGACACGACCAACATCATGTTCATCTGCGGCGGCGCGTTCGACGGCCTGGTCAAGATCATCCAGAACCGCTCGGAAAAGGGCGGCATCGGCTTCTCGGCCAGCGTCAAGAGCTCGACCCAGCGCGCCAACAGCGAAATCATGCTGGATGCGGAGCCGGAAGATTTGATCAAATTCGGCCTGATCCCGGAACTTGTCGGCCGCCTGCCTGTCGTAGCTACATTGAGCGAACTGACCGAAGACGCCCTGATCCAGATCCTCGTCGAGCCGAAAAACGCGCTGATCAAGCAGTATTCGAAACTGCTCGAAATGGAAGGCGCGGAACTCGAGATCCGGCCTGCGGCAATGCACGCAATTGCCAAGAAAGCATTGGCGCGCAAAACCGGCGCGCGCGGTTTGCGCTCGATCCTGGAACACGCTTTACTCGATGTCATGTACGAATTGCCGAATCAGCAAAACGTCATCAAAGTCGTTATTGATGAAAATACCATCACGAATGGCGCCAAACCTTTGCTGATTTACAGCGAAACCGCGAAAGCTTCCGGAGAAAATTAAAATATTGCCGCACCACACAACAAAAAGGGCTGCACGTCCTAATTCTTGGCGGTACAATTTATCTCAATAAAAGAAGCAGGCTTCAATCGAAAAGCCACTCGCGGTTCCCGCCGCGCGGTGGCTTTTTTATTTTGTTGTTCCGAAAATCTTTTATCACAAGCCGGTAATTCGTAGTAAGTTTCAAATGCAGTTAAATTACTACCTGAAATTGAAATTATTTTTGCAGACCGGCCTTGTTTTTAGGCAGCGAGTGCCAACATCGTAATCACGCTTTCTATAAGGTATGCCATGACAACTTCCAAATTAACCGAGCAAACGACGCTGCCCTTACTGCCGTTGCGCGACGTGGTCGTCTTTCCGCATATGGTAATACCACTGTTTGTTGGCCGTCCTAAATCGATCAAGGCGCTCGAAGCCGCGATGGAGCAGGGCAAAAGCATCATGCTGGCCGCACAAAAGGCAGCCGCCAAAGATGAACCGTCGGCATCCGACATCTACGAGATCGGCTGCGTCGCCAATATCCTGCAGATGCTGAAACTGCCCGATGGCACCGTCAAGGTGCTGGTCGAAGGCGCCCAGCGCGCCCGCATCAACCACATCAGCGATTCGCCAACCCATTTCATCGCCGACCTGACCCCGCTCAATTCGGAAATCGGCGACGATTCCGAAGTCGAGGCGATGCGCCGCGCGATCGTCCAGCAGTTCGACCAGTACGTCAAACTGAACAAGAAGATCCCGCCGGAGATCCTGGCCTCGCTGGCCGGCATCGACGACGCCGGCCGCCTGGCCGATACGGTCGCCGCGCACCTGCCGCTCAAGCTCGAGCAGAAGCAGGTGATCCTCGAGATCTTCAACGTCGCCAAGCGCCTCGAGCACCTGCTCGGCCAGCTGGAAGGCGAACTCGATATCCTGCAAGTGGAAAAGCGCATCCGCGGCCGCGTCAAGCGCCAGATGGAAAAGTCGCAGCGCGAGTACTACCTGAACGAGCAGGTCAAGGCCATCCAGAAGGAACTGGGCGAGGGCGAGGACGGCGCCGACATCGACGAACTCGAGAAGAAGGTGATCGCCGCCAAGATGCCGAAAGAGGCGCTCGACAAGGCCACCAACGAACTCAAGAAGCTCAAGCTGATGTCGCCGATGTCCGCCGAGGCGACCGTGGTGCGCAACTACATCGACACGCTGGTCAACCTGCCGTGGAAGAAGAAGTCGAAGGTCAACAACGACCTGGCGAACGCCGAAAAGGTGCTCGACGGCGACCACTATGGCCTCGACAAGGTCAAAGAGCGCATCATGGAATACCTCGCGGTGCAGCAGCGCGTCGACAAGCTGAAGGCGCCGATCCTGTGCTTCGTCGGCCCTCCGGGCGTCGGCAAGACCTCGCTCGGCCAGTCGATCGCCCGCGCCACCAACCGCAAGTTCGTGCGCATGGCGCTCGGCGGCGTGCGCGACGAGGCCGAGATCCGCGGCCATCGCCGTACCTACATCGGCTCGATGCCGGGCAAGGTGCTGCAATCGCTGGCGAAAGTCGGCGTGCGCAACCCGCTGTTCCTGCTCGACGAGATCGACAAGATGGGCGCGGACTTCCGCGGCGATCCGTCGTCGGCGCTGCTCGAGGTGCTCGATCCGGAACAGAACCACACGTTCTCGGACCACTACATCGAAGTCGACTTCGACCTGTCGGACGTGATGTTCGTGGCGACCTCGAACTCGTACAACATCCCGCCGGCGCTGCTCGACCGGATGGAAGTGATCCGCCTGTCCGGCTACACCGAGGACGAAAAGACCAGCATCGCCCAGCGCTACCTGCTGCCGAAGCAGGTCAAGGCGAACGGCCTGAAGGAAGACGAGATCAGCGTGCACGAATCGGCGCTGCGCGACATCATCCGCTACTACACCCGTGAAGCCGGCGTGCGTTCGCTCGAGCGCGAAATCTCGAAGATCTGCCGCAAGGTCGTCAAGATGCTGTTGCTCAAGAAGTCCGATAAAAAGGTCCTCATCAACAACAAGAACCTCGACAAGTTCCTCGGCGTGCGGCGCTACGATTTCGGCGTCGCCGAAAAAGAGAACCAGGTCGGCCAGGTGGTCGGCCTCGCATGGACCGAAGTGGGCGGCGACTTGCTGACCATCGAGGCGGTGCAGATGCCAGGTAAAGGCGTCGTGGTTCGCACCGGTACGCTGGGCGACGTGATGAAAGAGTCGATCGAGGCGGCGCGCACCGTTGTGCGCTCACGCGCGAATCGCCTCGGCATCCGCAACGACGTGTTCGAGAAGTCCGACATCCACATCCACGTGCCGGAAGGCGCGACGCCGAAGGACGGTCCGTCCGCCGGCGCGGCGATGACGGTGGCGCTGGTGTCGGTATTTACCGGCATCCCGGTACGCGCCGACGTCGCGATGACGGGCGAGATCACGCTGCGCGGCGAAGTGCTGCCGATCGGCGGCCTGAAAGAGAAGCTGCTGGCGGCGCATCGCGGCGGCATCAAGACGGTGCTGATCCCGGAGCAGAACGTCAAGGACCTGGCCGAGATTCCTGACAACGTCAAGAACAAGCTCGAGATCGTGCCGGTGCGCTGGATCGACAAGGTGCTGGAAATCGCGCTCGAACGCCATCCGGTGGCGCTGGTGGAAGTAGCTGCCGTACCGGCCGTTCCCGCCGCGCCGTCGGCCGACGGCCAGACCGAGGTCGTCAAGCACTAGGCAGCGACGGCCCGTCCGGTAGTGAAGCAGGCGCCTCGAGGGCGCCTGTTTTTTTGCCGCTGCGTTATGCTATTGCAGGATTGCCAAGCGATCGCGCTTGACACAAAGGATGCCGGCTTGTTTAATACGGCCTGCGGATTGTTTCCGCCGCGCAATGCCGCGCGAATTAACCACGATGGCGCAGTAAGGCGGCATCACACCACGTGACGGGGAACCGAGTGAACAAAACAGAATTGATCGAAGAAATCGCGAAGTCAGCGGACATTACCAAAGCCTCCGCCACGCGCGCGCTCGACGCGATGATGGAAGCGGTCACCACCAGCCTGAAAAATAACGACAGCGTCACCCTGGTCGGCTTCGGCACCTTCACCGTCGGCGCGCGCGCGGCGCGCACCGGGCGCAACCCCCGCACCAACGAAGCGATCAAGATCGCGGCGGCGAAAGTCCCGAAATTTAAAGCTGGCAAAGCGCTCAAAGATGCAGTAAACTAATTGCCTTCGACGAGGTGACAATCGTCGAGACTGTGTAGCCGGAAGGCTGCCAGGCAGTACAGCGTATTTTCGGGGAGTGGTAGTTCAGTTGGTTAGAATGCCGGCCTGTCACGTCGGAGGTCGCGGGTTCGAGTCCCGTCCGCTCCGCCATGAAAATACAAGAATTAGGAGTGGTAGTTCAGTTGGTTAGAATACCGGCCTGTCACGTCGGGGGTCGCGGGTTCGAGTCCCGTCCGCTCCGCCAGCATTAAACAAGAAAGGGCGAACGAGAGTTCGCCCTTTTTTATGTCTGTAAGTTAATCGCATCCACTCAAATCGAATTGGCTGACCATGTTTGAATTTATTCGTACCCACAAGCGCTTGATGCAAATTTTCCTGATGTTGCTGATCGTGCCGTCGTTCGTCCTGGTCGGCGTCAGCAGCTACCAGAGCAAGGGCGACAGCGCCAACGCGATCGCCACCGTGGACGGACAAAACATCACCCAGCAGGAATGGGAAGCGGCGCAGCGCCGCCAGATCGACCGCTACCGCCAGGCGATGGGCGCCCAGTTCGACCAGAAGATGTTCGACACGCCCGAAGCGAAGCAGGCGATCCTCGACAACCTGATCGCCGAGCGCGCGGTCGGCGCCGAAGTCGCGCACCGCAACCTGACGATCACCGACGCCACCCTGGCCAAGGTCTACGCCGAGCAGTTCAACGGCGACGTCGAGCAGTACAAGGCCACCGCGACCTCGATGGGCCTGACCACCCAAGGGCTGGACGCCCGCGTGCGCCGCGACATGACGATCCAGCAGTTGAGCGCGGCCGTGCAGGGCAGCGCCTTCGCGCCACGCAGCGTCGCCACGCGCCTGTCGGACATCAACGAGCAGGAACGCGAAGTGCAGGAACTGGTGTTCCCGGCCGCCGGCTACGCTTCGCAGGTCAAGGTCACCGACGAGATGGTCAAGGCGTTCTACGAAAAGAATGCGGCGCTGTTCCTGATTCCGGAGCAGGTCAAGGCCGAATACGTGCTGTTCACGCCGGCGACCGTCGAAGGCCAGGTCAGCGTGACCGATGCCGAAGTGGCCGATTTCTACGCCAAGAACCAGAAGCGTTTCGCCACCACCGAGCAGCGCACCGCCAGCCACATCCTGATCACCGTCAAGAAGGACGCGACGGCAGCCGAAAAGGCGGCAGCGCAGGCCAAGGCCGAGTCGCTGCTCGCGCAGCTGCGCAAGAACCCGTCCGAATTCGCCAAGCTGGCGAAAGCGAACTCGCAGGATCCAGGTTCGGCTGAACTGGGCGGCGACCTCGGCGTGGTAGAGAAGGGCGCCTTCGTCAAACCGGTTGAAGACGCGATCTTCCAGCTCAAGCAGGGCGAGATCAGCGGCGTGGTGCCTTCGGAGTACGGCTTCCACATCATCACCGTGACGGCCCTCAAGCCGGCCACCACCAAGACGCTGGACGAGGCCAAGGTCGAGATCGCGGCCGAACTGAAGAAACAGAAGATGTCGAAGAAGTACTCGGAGCTGGCCGAAGCATTCAGCAATACCGTGTACGAGCAGTCGGAAAGCCTGAAGCCGGCCGCCGACAAGTTCAAGCTGAAGATCGAGACGATCGACAACCTGTCGCGCAAGCCGTCGCCGGCACTGGGTACCGCGCCGTTCAACAACGCGAAATTCCTCGCCGCGATCTTCTCGGATGACTCGCTGAAGAACAAGCGCAATACCGAAGCGGTGCAAGCCGGCCCTGACGTGCTGATCGTCGGCCGCGTGGTTGAATTCAAGCCGGCCTCGAAGCGTCCGCTGGCCGAAGTCGATGCCGTGATCCGCCAGCGCGTGACGCTGGAAGAAGCGGCCAAGCTGGCGCGCAAGGCCGGCGAAGCGAAGCTGGCCGCGGCCAAGGCATCGGGCGACGCCGCCGGTTTCGGCGAAGCCAAAATCATCACCCGCACGAAGCAGCCGACGATCAACCCGGCCGCCGCTATCGACGTGCTCAAAGCCGACGTCAGCAAGCTGCCGGCGTATGTGGGCGTGGACCTGCCAGGCCAGGGCTTCGGCGTCTACCGCATCGGCAAGGTGTCGCAGGCGGCAACGCCGGATGCGGCGCGCCGCAAGCAGGAGCTCGAGCAGATCGCCGGCGCCATCGGCCAGCAGGACATGCACGACTATATCGAAGTGCTCAAGCAGAAGGGCAAGGTCAAGGTCCTGCACAAGCCGCTGGCAAGCAGCACCGCCAACTAAGTAAGGCAGCTTAAAAAGACCCGGACGCGAAGGCGTACCGGGTCTTTTTTT
>CXWL01000344.1_pt1 | contig 74685 bp, 77 predicted proteins | sample 590931 | NCBI WGS metagenome assembly CXWL01 (sample SAMEA3498368, study PRJEB10139) | groundwater metagenome | biome: water well; material: biofilm material | place: Germany | collected 2015-04-27
TTGGCAAGGTTGTGCTCTACCCCTGAGCTACGCCCGCTCTGGCGACTGCCCCGGAAAACGGCCGAGGCGGGTGAGGCGCGGCTGTTAGCATCGGCCTATGGGTTGGGCAAGCGCTGAATCGGGGGTTGGCAATCGTGGCCTGACATACCACATAGGGCGCTCAACAAGGAGCATGACGTGGCGACATTGGGGATGACGGCGGATGAACGCGAGGTGGTGGAGGCGTTCCGCTGCGACGTGGTCGAACCCTCGATGACCGGCCTCGTCATCGTCGATTTCTGGGCCGAATGGTGCGGTCCCTGCAAGCAGCTGACGCCTGTGATCGAGAAAGTCGCCGCCGATTATGCGGACAAGGGCGTCAAGCTGGTCAAGATCAACGTCGATGAAAACAAGTTCATCGCAGCCCAGTTCCGCGTCCAGTCGATCCCGACCGTCTATGCGGTATTCCAAGGCCAGCCGGTTGCCGATCTGACACAAGCGCGCACCGAAGCGCAGCTTGGAAAAATGCTCGACCAGTTGCTCAAGCAATTTCCGATCCAGGGCGAGGCGCAGGCACTTGAGGCCGAAATCGAGCCACTGATCGCGATGGGCGAAGAGGTGCTGGCTGGCGGCGATGCGCCGCGCGCGGTTGGCGTTTTTGCGCAGATTGTCGAGATGGCACCGGAAAATGCTGCCGCGCTCTCCGGCCTGATTCGAGCGCATGTCGGCGCAGGCGAATTTGAGGCGGCGGATGCGCTCGTCGCGGGGCTTTCGCCCGAACGGGCCAGGGATGCAGCGATTTCGCGGGCGGTTTCCGCGTTGACGCTCGCGCGCGATGCAAAGCCGGTGGTCGATCTTTCCGGCCTCAGGTCGCAGGTCGCGGCAGAGCCTCACAATCATCAACTCCGCTTCGAGCTTTCCGGCGGCCTCATGGCGGCGGGCGACCGCGACGGGGCGGCGGATGAACTCCTCGCCATTATCGCCGCCGAACGCGACTGGAATGACGGCGCGGCGCGCGCGCAATTGCTCAAGCTGTTCGAAGTTGTAGGCATAGCGGATCCCTGGGTTTCGGCGCAGCGGCGACGGCTTTCGGCGGTGCTGTTCACATGACGACGCGCACCCTCACCCGGCTGTCGATCTTCCTGCTCCCCGGCGCGCTTTTGTTTCCACGGATGCATCTGCCGCTCCATATTTTCGAGCCGCGCTACCGCGCGCTTGTCTCGGACGCGATGGCGCGTGACAGGCTGATCGCGATGATCCAGCCTTGCGGCGCGGGGGAGAAGCCGTTGCTCTACACAATGGGCTGTGTCGGCCATGTCTCGCAGGTCGAGGCGCTCGATGACGGTCGCTACAACATCGTGCTGGAGGGCAAGGCGCGCTTCCGCGTGGTGCGCGAACTCGAAGTGACGACGCCGTTCCGGCAGGTTGAGGCCGAATTGTTACCCGATCAGGAGGACGAGACGCTGGCGCTGGCCGAACGCGCCGGGCTGGAGGCCGAATCGCGCAGGTTTGCGACCGCGCAGGGCTATGCGGTCGATTGGGAAGCGGTCTCGCGACTCGACGATGAGGCGCTGGTCAACGGCATCGCCCAGATTGCCCCGTTCGACGCGGCGTCGAAACAGGCACTGCTCGAGGCCAACAGCCTGTCCGAACGGACCGAGCTGATCGTCCAGATGCTCCAGTTCTTTGGCCGTCATGACGGCGAGGAACGGGTCACGCTTCAGTGAGGTGCGGGCAATGAGCCTGAACCCGGATCTGCTGACCGTTCTGGTTTGCCCGCTCACCCGAACAAGGCTTGTCTATGATGAGGCAGCCCAGGAACTGGTTTCCGAAGCGGCGGGCCTTGCCTATCCGATCCGAAACGGCGTCCCGATCATGCTGGTCGAGGAAGCGCGGATCCTCGCGGCTCAGACCATCGCCCCCTGAAGCAATTTGGGCAGGTTCCCGCTCGCGCCGCGGGCTTCGGCCATGAAAAGCGCCTTCAGGGGTGGCAGTTTCTGCACGGCGCCCAGACCGAACCGGCGTATGGCCGATGCTGGCTTGCCTGCTATTCCGAACAGTCGCGTCAGGCCGTCCGTCGCTGCCATGACCGAAAGGCTGTCGAAGCTGCGCCAGCGCTCATAGCGCGAAAGAAGCTGTGCATCGCCCAGGTCAAGCCCGAGCCGCGCGCCCTCAACAAGCACTTCGACCAGCGCGGCGACATCGCGAAAACCGAGATTGAGGCCCTGGCCCGCTATGGGGTGCATGCCATGGGCAGAATCTCCGACCAGCACGAGCCGCTGCCCTGTGACCTTCGTCGCATGATGAAAGTCGAGCGGATAGCTTGAACGCGGCGCGGCAGGAGAAATCTCGCCCAACAGCCCCCCCGCACGCTTCGAAACTTCGGCGAGAAAGGCTCGTTCGGAAAGTGCCAGCACACCAACGGCGTCCTTGTGGCTTACCGACCAGACCAACGCCGATCGTGTGCCGGGATTGAGCGGCAGCAGTGCAAAGGGGCCGGCCGGGTAGAATATTTCGTGCGCTACATTGCCGTGGTTCTTTTCATGGTCGAATGCCGAAATGATCGCCGTGTGATTATAGCCCCATTTCGCAACGCGGATTCCTGCGGCTTCACGCGTCGGTGACTTGCGCCCTTCGCAGGCCAGCAGGAGGGGGGCTTTGAGTTTCTTTCCGCTGGCCAGCGTCACCCGCACGCCCACGTCATCGCGTTCAACCTTGGCGGCGCGGTCGGGCATGTGGAGCGCAATGCCCTTGGCCGGGAGCGCGGTTTCGCGGAGTCCCTGCCGCAGCGCCCGGTTTTCGAGCATATAGCCCAGCGGCTCGTCATCCTCGGCCGTCGTGAAATCGAGCGCATTTTTCTGCAAGCCGTCGCGCACTTCGATCCGGTGGATGGCGCAGCCATGCGGCTTCAGGCTTTCGCCCACGCCCAGCGCATCGAGCATCCGCCAGCTCGCGCTGGCAATTGCGCTCGCGCGGCCGTCGAAACCGGCGGCGAGAGCCTTGTCCGGATCGAGCGGATCGACCACCGCCGAAGTCAGCCCATGTTTTTCCAGCGCAATGGCGAGCGTCAGCCCGACCAGTCCGCCGCCGAGAATGATTACATCGCTTGAGTCCATGACTTGCCTCTACGCCAAATGGCCCGAGACTCAAGCATTTCAGCCAGACTCTTGACGGCGAGTCACCGCCCGGCGCATTAAGCATGTCTTGGAACAGAAAGCGCACTTGAACGGGAGGCGCACATGGCCAGTCGGGCGCAAACATGGCAGGATTCGGTGAAGCGCGGAGCGATCCGCAGCGGCGCGTTGCTGGGTGCCGTGGCGCTGGCACTGGCCGCGCTTTTGCTGACACTCCTCCTTGCCACTTACCATCCGAGCGATCCGTCGCTCAACACGGCTGCGGGCGGGCCCGCGCGCAACCTGATCGGCGCGCCCGGTGCCTGGATTGCCGACGGGCTGTTGTCGGCAATCGGTCCCGCAGCAGCCATGTTTGTGCCGCTGGTGATTGTCGCCGCCACCCGTTTATGGCGCGGTGTGCCAGTAACAGGCTGGGGGCAGCGCGCGTTTCGGGCACTGGGCGGGATCGCGCTGATCGACATTGCCCTGGCCCTCTTCAAGGGCGATGCCGTCGCAGGTTTGCCAGGCGGGCTGGGTGGAGCGCTCGGCTATATGGGAGCCAGCGTGGTCGAATGGGCAACGGGCTTCATCCCCGATGCGGGCTTTGCCAGATATGCCGGATTGGGATTGGCCGCAGTGCTTGCGCTGTCAGGGGTCGTGGTCTGGGCGATCAGTTTGGGCCTTGATGCCGATGAGCGGAGTTGGCTGTTCCGCAGGCGGACGCGTGACACCGAAGCGTTCGACGATTTCACCGCTCCGCCGGTCATCAAAGCGGCCGAGCCACGCCCGGCTCCACCGCCAAGGGACGAGGATCGCAAGCCGATCATCAATCTCGGCGGCTCCAAACCTGCACCGGCGCTCCCGCCAAAGAGGCCGGCACAATCGGCGTTCGACCTCAAGGATCGCTACGTCCTCCCCTCGCTCGAACTCTTGAAGAAAGCGCCGCCATCCGCCGGCCCGCAGATCGACAAGGCGGGGCTGGAGCGCAATGCGCGGCTGCTTGAATCGGTGCTCGACGATTTTCATGTGAAGGGCTCGATTGTCGAGGTGCGCCCCGGCCCCGTCGTCACCATGTATGAGTTGGAGCCTGCGGCCGGCATCAAGGCCAGCCGCGTCGTCCAGCTGGCCGACGACATTGCCCGCAACATGTCTGCGCTGTCCGCCCGGGTTGCGACTATTCCGGGCCGGAGCGTGATCGGCATCGAGCTGCCCAACGCCCGGCGCGAATCGGTCGTGTTCCACGAACTGGCCTCGAGCCAGGCGTTCGAAGACCAGACGGCACAGCTTCCGATCATCCTCGGCAAGAATATCGCTGGCGATCCGGTGATTGCCGATCTGGCGCCGATGCCGCACCTGCTCGTCGCGGGTACGACCGGTTCGGGCAAGTCGGTTGGCCTCAATGCGATGATCCTCTCGCTGCTTTACCGCCTGACGCCGGATCAGTGCCGCCTCATCATGATCGATCCCAAGATGCTCGAACTGAGCATCTACGACAATATTCCGCATTTGCTCTCACCCGTCGTGACCGAACCCGCCAAGGCGATTCGCGCGCTGAAATGGGCGGTCGAGCAGATGGAGGATCGCTACCGGATGATGGCGTCGCTCGGGGTACGGGGGCTTGGGAGCTTCAACGACAAGGTGCGTCAGGCGCGGGCCAAGGGCCAGCAGCTCGGCCGCAAGGTGCAGACTGGTTACGACGCCGAGACCGGCCAGCCTGTCTATGAGGAGGAAAAGCTCGAATACGAACCGCTGCCGCAGATCGTCATCATCGTCGATGAGCTTGCCGACCTGATGATGACGGCGGGCAAGGAAGTCGAATTCCTGATCCAGCGGCTCGCGCAAAAGGCGCGGGCGGCGGGCATCCACCTGATTATGGCGACGCAGCGTCCCTCGGTTGATGTCATCACCGGCGTCATCAAGGCCAATCTGCCGACGCGGATCAGCTTTGCGGTTACGTCGAAAATCGATTCGCGAACGATCCTGGGAGAACAGGGTGCCGAACAACTGCTAGGCAAGGGCGACATGCTCTACATGCCCGGCGGCAAGCAGGTTGCGCGCGTCCATGGGCCGTTTGTTTCGGATGACGAGGTGCGCGCAGTCGCCGATCACTGGCGGGCGCAGGGCGTACCCGACTATGTTATGGCCGTCACCGAAGAGCCCGAGGATGGTGGCTGGACGATCGACGGAGCGCCATCGGGCGAGGATAGCCCCGAAGACCAGCTATACCGCCGCGCAGTCCAGGTCGTTGCTGAAAGCCAGAAAGCCTCTACGTCATACGTCCAGCGCCAGCTGCGCGTGGGATACAACAGCGCCGCACGTCTCATTGAGCGTATGGAAAGCGAAGGACTCGTCAGTCGTCCCGATCATGTCGGGCGGCGAGAAGTCCTGATTGATGCCGAGGGGCATGCGATCTGAATTCAGTTGCGGTTCAACTTGCGACACGCACTTGGCCCCACCCTCTGCCGGAGTATCGAATGTTCTTCCGACCCATTGCCGTTGCTGCGGCATTTGCAATTGCGGGTCCCGCGACTGCCCAGTCGGGCGATCTGGCCTCGGTTTCAAGCCACCTGAAAGCGGTTGCAACAATGACGGCCGCGTTCGCGCAGACCGATCGGGCGGGCAAGACCCTGAATGGCACACTCACGCTCAAACGCCCGGGCAAGATCCGGTTCCAGTACCAGAAGGGCGTACCGATCCTTATCGTGGGTGACGGGAAAGCGCTGACCTTTATAGATTACTCGGTCAAGCAGGTGCAGCGCTGGCCGATTGGAAACTCGCCGCTGGGTGTGCTGCTTGAGCCGGACAAGGACTTATCGCGCTTCGCCAAGGTCGTCCAAACCGGCGATCCGCGACTTGTGCTGGTGGAGGCGCGCGATCCCAAGCGTCCCCAATATGGCGTCATCACACTGGCCTTCTCGCGGCAGCCCTCGGCCCCGGCCGGATTGATGCTCCAAGGCTGGGTCACGCTTGACAGCCAGGGCAACCGCACCTCGATTCGTCTTTCGAACCAGTCATTTAATGGTGCTGTGTCCGACGAAGCGTTCAGATGGCGCGACCCGCGCCCAAATATAAAGGGTCGCTGAACGCGCCATTCATATTGGCGACAGGAAACCGATCTATAAACGATCGGGCAGTTACGGAAGTCGGTTTCGGGATTCCCCCCTGTTGCTCGAAACCAACCAGATTACCGGAACTCGCCAGCGTGACGAACGCTCGGTTGACCCTCGCTCCATGCCCCCGGAGCGGGGGTCTTTCGATTCTATGGCTGGGCCCTCAAACGCCGGGCGCGGGCATCCGCCCGCTTGGCTTTCTCGCAATAAGCTCGGGCGCGCGTTCGCGCTTGCGGGTCTGCGACCCGGAAGGCTAGAGCGGGCATATGAAAATCGCCTCGTGGAATATCAACTCGGTTCGCTTCCGCATCGACATTGTCGAACGCTTCCTCAAGGAAATGGCGCCCGACATCCTCTGCCTGCAGGAAACCAAGGCGGAAAACGCGATGTTCCCGCTCGCCGTGCTCAAGGGCTTTGGCTATCCCCACATCGTCATCAACGGGCAGAAAATGCACCATGGCGTGGCGATCCTCAGCAAGGTTCCGCTGGTAGAAGACAAGCGCTACGACTGGCAGGATAATGGCCAAGCGCGGCATATCGGTGTGCGACTGCCCAGCGGCGTCCTGCTCGAAAATGTCTATGTCCCAGCAGGGGGCGACATTCCGAACCGCGATCTCAATCCCAAATTCGGGCAGAAGCTCGATTTCCTCGGAAGGATGATCGACTGGTCGTCGTCGCTTGCCGAGCCGACGATCCTGACCGGCGATTTCAACATTGCTCCACTCGAATCGGATGTATGGAGCCACAAGCAATTACTCGATGTGGTCAGCCATACGCCGATTGAGATCGAAATGCTGGCGCGCCTTCAGGCGAGTCACGGCTGGGTCGATCTGGGTCGTCATTTCGTCCCTGCTCCGGAACGCCTCTACACGTGGTGGAGTTACCGTGCAAAGGATTGGGCCGCGTCCGATCGGGGTCGGCGGCTCGACCATATGTGGGTTTCACCCGGCCTTGCAGGCAAGGCGATCTCTCACGAAGTGCATGAGTCCTGTCGCGACTGGGGCAAGCCGTCCGACCATATCCCCATCGTCACAGAGTTCGCTTTTTGAACGATCCGCGCGCCACCGCCCGGGCGATCGACGCCCTGCGTCGCGGCTGGCCGGTGGCGATCGACGGGGCCGTGACGGTGCTTGCGGTCGAAAGCGCGGATATGCCGCGATTGGGGGCGTTCGATCCGCAGGGTGAGGCCGACATCCTCATCTCCTCGACACGCGCTGTGACGCTCAAGCTCGCCAACCAGCTTGCCGCAGCAACGGCCGGCGAGCCCGTTATCGTTCAGCGAACATCATGGCTCGATCTGGCGGCTGCCACCGCACTTGCCGACCCGGCGACCGATCTCGCCAATCCGTTGATGGGCCCGTTCAGCGCTATCGGCGTCGCACATCCCAAGGCTTCTGCCGCCGCGCTCGAATTGGCAAGGCACGCCGGACTCCTGCCCGCTTTCTTCATCCGCGTCGGAGTTCACGCACCGGCTGCGGACGTTTCGAGCCACGGGATCGCGGAGTGGGATTCTCCAGAACGCCTCGCCATCGCCGCGCGTGCGCGACTGCCCGTTTCAGCGGCCGAACATGCCGAGCTGGTCGCCTTTCGCAGCCCCGAAGCGGCCGGCGAGCATGTTGCGCTGGTGATCGGCCATCCCAACGGAGAGGCGCCGCTGGTTCGCCTCCACAGCGAATGCCTGACGGGCGATGTGCTGGGCAGCCTCAAATGCGATTGCGGGACACAACTTGACGCAGCGCTCCGCCTGATCGCCGAGAATGGTTGGGGCATCTTGCTTTACCTGCGACAGGAAGGGCGCGGGATCGGCCTCATCAACAAGCTGCGCGCCTATCAGTTGCAGGATCAGGGGTTCGATACGGTCGATGCCAATCTGCGGTTGGGTTTTGCCATAGATTCGCGCGATTTCGGCGTTGCTGCCAAAATGCTGAAACTGCTCGGGCAGGACAGGATACGCTTGCTCACCAACAACCTGGAGAAGGTGGCCGGACTTGCGGCGTCGGGGATCGAAGTGGTTGAACGTGTGCCGCACCATCTACCGCCCAACCCGCACAACGAACGCTATCTCGCAACCAAGCGCGATCGCACCGGGCACCAGCTATAGGACGATCTCGTCAAAGCCGAAGGCGATACGGTGAACGCCGACAGCGCGCAGCATTTCGGCGTGGGCCTCCCGATTACGGATATGCGAGGCCGCACACAGGCCGATGACATGCATCCCTGCCGCGACCGCAGCCGTTGCGCCAATCGCCGAATCCTCAATCGCGAGACAGCGTTCGGGCGCGATGCCCAGCCCTTTGGCGGCATGCAGATACACGTCGGGATAGGGTTTGCCATGTTCGAGTTGCGCCGCGCTGAACAGGCGATCGCCGAAATAGTGGCACAGGCTGACCCGCTCGAGTTTGTGCGCAATCCATTCGGGCTCACTCGACGATGCGATGGCCAGCGGCAGGTGTTTCGTCCGGTCAAGGAATGCGTCGATCCCGCACACGGCGGTCAGGTGACGATCCATCAGCGACGCCGCGCGCGTCAGGTATATCGGCTCGAAATCCTGCGGCAAGGCATGGCCAAGCCGCCCCTCGATATCGCGGACGCAATCTGCCCAGCGCTGGCCGCAATAGCGGTCGAGCGCTTCCTCAAAGCAGGTTTCAAGCCCGATTTCGGTCAGGCATTCGGCCAAGGCGAGGTTGGCGGGCACTTCGCTGTCAACAATCACGCCGTCGAAATCGAAAATGATCGCCGCCGGCTTCATGCGCGCGTACCGAAAAGCGCGCTGCCGATGCGCACATGTGTCGCACCGAGCATCACTGCGGCTTCATAATCACCGGTCATTCCCATGCTGAGACCACCCAGCCCATTGTCGCGCGCCAGTTTGGCGAGCAGCGCGAAATAGGGCGCAGCCTCCACATCGGCTGGCGGCACGGCCATCAGTCCCGCCAGATCGAGGCTTGCAGTCCTTGCCCTGCCAATCAGAGCATGGACGTCGCCCACGGCACAACCGCCTTTTTGCGGCTCGCCGCCTATATTGACCTGAATGAAACAGCGCGGACGTTTGCCCGTCTTGTCCTGTGCCTTGCCCAGCGCCAAGACCAAGGACGGTCGATCGACCGAATGAATCATGTCGAAGCGCGCCACGGCGTCGCCTGCCTTGTTGGATTGCAACTGGCCGACAAGATGAAGCTCGGTGCCGGGAAATTCGGCCAGTAATTCGGGCCATTTGTCCTGCGCTTCCTGTACCCGGTTCTCACCAAAGCAGCGCTGACCAACTTCAAGCAACGGGCGAATGGCGTCCTTGCCGTGGGCCTTGGAGATTGCCACCAGCTTGACGTCTGCGGCTCGGCGTCCCGCCAGTTTTGCCGCGCGGGCGATGTGCGCCTCGACAGCGGCCAGTCTGGTCTTTGCGTCTTCACTCATCGGCCCGCTATAGGAAGGACGATGCCCAAGCGCCACTCCCGCCCTCAATTTCGAACCCTGCCCCGGCTCTGGTTGATGACCGATGAGCGGGTGGGCGACGCGCTGCTTCCCGGGATCAGGAAACTGCCCAAGGGAGCGGGCGTCGTGTTCCGGAATTATGGCATGCCGCCCGATGAACGGGCTGCGCTCTTCGGACGGATCAAGCGGATCGCGCGGGCCCGGCGGCTGGTGCTCGTTGCTGGCGGCAAAGGCGGGCAGCATGGCCTGCATTGCGGCGCGTTGACGGCGCCAGTTCACTCCGTTCCCGAGCGCATCGCGGCTGAACGCAGCGGCGCAGGACTGATTTTCGTCTCGCCCGTCTTTTCTACGGTCTCGCATCTCGGTGCCCGCGCGCTCGGCCGGGTGAGGTTCGGATTGCTGGTCAGGGACAGCCGCGTTCCGGTGATTGCGCTGGGTGGCATGACGCGACAAAGGGCGCGGTCGCTTTCGGCCTTCAAAATTCATGGGTGGGCCGCGATCAGCAGCCTGATCGATTAGAACCGGAAAGCGGTTCCGACATAGACCGCCTGGCTGTCACGGCGATTGTCCGTGACCGACTCAAGCCGGTTGCGTTCCGAGCGGTAGCGCACACCAGCCGTCACATCGAGATTGCGGGTCAGCCGATAGGCGCCGCCCACATCGAGCGAGACGCTCTCGTTGCCTGTAATAGTGCGCGGCGCGTTGCCGGTGGGACGATCGGCTGCAACCTGCAGGCGCGTGCTCCATTTGCGGGCATTATAGCTCAACGCCACATCGGCGGCTTCGCGGCTGCCGGGAAGGGCGCCGCTGTCGATTCGCGTCACGTCGCCAGACAGCGCAAACCGCTTCCAGCCCACGCCGACGCCCAGATTATAGGCAACCGGGGTGATGCCGAGCGTGGCTGGTGTCCCTGCTGCGACTCGCTCACTCTCGGTTGGCGCGCTACCCGTTCTGGCGCGCACGGCGACGGTCACGGCGCGGTTGCGATTGGTTACAGCAGCCGGTGTAAAGCGGAATCCCGCGCTGTTGAGGCCGCTTCGTGCCAGAGCCGCAGCAAGGATCGGATCCGCTGCTGCCGGCGTAAAACTGCCGATTCCGGCGCGCGACGCGGTCAGCGAAAGGCGTTTGGCGAGGAACGGATCTCCCGAGGCACCGATGGCAGGCGCAACCGCAAGCGCGGCGACGCAAAGCGCCCCCGAAAGACCTGCAGCGATGGTTGTGCGACGTGCCATGGACGGAAATCCCACTCCTTCGGGAACTGTGCTAGCATAGAATCATTCGCCATGCACAGGTGTCGGAGTCACTTTGTTGCGTGCTGTTGCAATTGCTCAACACTCTGGCCCCGCGTCCCGGCTTGCGGGTTGATGAAACCTGCCTATAAGGCGCTCCAGTTAGCGTTTTTCCAAGGATAATTTGCCATGTTCAGGCCCCTTCCCATTGTTGCCGCCATTACCTTCGCCGCGATGCTTTCCGGCTGCGGTGTCATCCGGGAAGACCTGTCCAAGGGCGTGAACTATTTTGGCGGCGGCAAGGAAAAGCCGTTGAAGGCGCGCGACCTCGCGGCGTCCAGGGTCACGACGATCGGCGTCAATGCCTATCTGTGGCGCGCCGCTCTCGATACGGTCTCATTCATGCCGTTGATGCAGGCCGACGCCAATGGCGGCGTGATCGTGACCGACTGGTACGCCAATCCGGCGTCACCCAATGAGCGGATCAAGCTCACCATCTCGATCCTAGACCAGGATCTGCGTGCGGACGCGCTCAGGGTTGCGGCTTCGCGGCAGGTTGCGCAGGGCGGGGGCTGGGTCGATGCGCCTGTGCAGGCGGCAACCGTCCAGAAACTGGAGGAGATCATCCTCACCAAGGCACGCGATCTCCGCCGGAGCGCGATTGCCAGATAATGCCCCGATAATGTCCCAGTCCCGGTTCAACCCGTTCAAGGCTGACGCGCACTGGCAGAAAATCTGGGAAGAAAGCGGCATCTTTGTCGCTCCGGCCGCCCATGATCTCGCTGCCGGCCACAAGCCGAAAGCCTATGTCCTTGAGATGTTCCCCTATCCGTCGGGGCGCATCCATATGGGGCATGTGCGAAACTATACGATGGGGGATGTCCTCGCGCGCTACAAGTCGATGACCGGCCATGCCGTGCTCCACCCGATGGGATGGGATGCGTTCGGGATGCCGGCCGAAAACGCCGCAATGGAAAAGAAGGTGCATCCCGGCGGCTGGACGCGCGACAATATCACGGCGATGAAGCGGCAGCTCAAACGGCTGGGGCTGGCGATCGACTGGACGCGCGAACTCGCAACCTGCGAGCCTGAATATTACGGCCACGAACAGGCACTGTTCCTCGATCTGCTCAAGGCTGGCCTTGTCTATCGCAAGGAAAGCTCGGTGAACTGGGATCCGGTCGATATGACCGTGCTTGCCAATGAGCAGGTGATTGACGGGCGTGGCTGGCGCTCGGGCGCGCTCGTTGAGAAGAAGAAGCTCAACCAGTGGTTCCTGAAGATCACGCAGTTTGCCGACGACCTGCTCGAAGGGCTGGGCACGCTCGACCAGTGGCCCGACAAAGTAAGGTTGATGCAGGAAAACTGGATCGGCAAGTCAAAGGGGCTGCGTTGTACGTTCAACTTCGTCGATTCGCCCGAGGGCATCGACGTGTTCACGACGCGGCCCGACACCATGTTCGGGGCAAGCTTCGTGGCGATTGCGGCCGATCACCCGCTGGCGGCCGACCTTGCCGAGCATGCTCCGGCACTCCAGTCGTTCATTGAGGACTGCCACAAAGGCGGGACGACAGCGGCGGATATCGAGACGGCCGAAAAGATTGGCTTCAACACCGGCCTGTCAGTGCAGCACCCGCTCGATCCGCACTGGCACCTGCCGGTCTATGTCGCCAATTTCGTCCTGATGGACTACGGCACGGGCGCTGTCTTCGGTTGCCCGGCGCATGACCAGCGCGATCTCGATTTTGCCCGCAAATATGATCTGTCGGTGGTTCGCGTCGTCGCCGAGCAGGAAGAGGAAGATCCCGATTTTTGGGGCGATACCGCCTATACCGGGCCGGGCCGGATCGTGAATTCGCATTTCCTCAACGGCATGAGCATCGACGATGCCAAGGCGGCCATCATTGCAAAGGCAGAACATGATGGCTGGGGTCACGGCCAGACCCAATATCGCTTGCGCGATTGGGGCGTGTCCAGACAGCGCTATTGGGGCACGCCGATCCCGATCATCCATTGCGAATTCTGCGGCGCGATGCCGGTGCCGCGTTCGCAACTACCGGTTGTCCTGCCCGAGGATGTGACGTTCGACGTGCCGGGCAACCCGCTCGACCGGCATCCGAGCTGGAAGAACGTGCCCTGCCCCAATTGCAAGGAACCCGCGCGGCGCGAGACCGACACGCTCGACACGTTCGTGGATTCAAGCTGGTATTTCATCCGCTTTGCCAGCCAGCCCAAGGACAAGCCCTTTGACCGGGCCGAGGCCGAACAATGGTTGCCGGTTGGCCAGTATATCGGGGGGGTTGAGCATGCGATCCTGCACTTGCTCTATGCCCGCTTCTGGACGCGCGCGCTTCGGCATATGGGGCAATTGCGTGTGGCCGAGCCGTTCAAGGGGCTGTTCACGCAAGGAATGGTCACGCACGAAACCTACCGTGCGATTGAATTGCAGACCGATAAGGCTGGCAATCCGCGCCTGTTCAATGGCGAACCCGTGATCGACTATCACTGGGTGTCGCCTGAGGAATTGAGCCGCGAAGGTGACAATCTGTTCGAGAAGGACACGGGCCTTCCGGTCGAAACCGGCCGCATCGAGAAGATGTCTAAATCCAAGAAGAATGTCGTCGATCCCGATCCGATGTTCGATCAATATGGCGCCGATGCGGTGCGCTGGTTCATGCTGTCGGATTCGCCGCCGGAACGCGATCTCGAATGGTCTGAGGCCGGGATCGAGGGGACGTGGCGCTTCGTCAACCGCATCTGGCGGCTGTTCGACACATTGGACGCGGGCGCGACAGGAGCAGATGCGGCGCTCAACAAGCTCCTCCACCGCGCGATTGCCGGGATCGGGGCGGATATCGAGGCGCTGACTTTCAACAAAGCGGTCGCCAAGGTTCACGAGCTAGTCAACGCCATCGAAAAGGCGGGGCCAAGTGCGACCAGGGCCGAAGCCATCCGCCTGCTGGCGCGGCTGATCTCACCGATGCTGCCGCATCTGGCCGAACAAGGCTGGGCGACAATGGGCGGAGAAGGCCTCGTCGCGGCGCAACCTTGGCCCGCGCACAATGCGGCGCTGCTCGTCGATGATGAAATCACGATCGCGATCCAGGTCAATGGCAAGCTGCGCGACACGCTGACGCTTCCGAATGCAGCGGACAAGGCCATGCTTGAAGCCGCCGCACTCGCCAGCGACAAGGTGATCCGTGCGCTCGACGGGGCGATCCCGAAAAAGGTGATTGTCGTTCCGGGCCGACTGGTTAACATCGTCGCATGAAACGCGTCATCGTCCTTGCCCTGATGCTGCTGGTTTCGGCCTGCGGCTTGCGCCCGCTCTATGGCAGTGGCGAAGGCGGGAAAGTAGCGCAGGCGCTCCGCACGGTCGATGTCGCGCCGATCGACGGCAAGGCGGGCTGGCTGATGCGCAATGCGCTCAACGACCGGCTGAGGCGCGATCGCGCAACGCCGGCGCAATACCGGCTCGAGGTGGAACTCGACGATTCCATTTCGGGCTTCGGCGTCCGGCGCGACGATGCCGTGACGCGCGAACGCCGGACGCTGCGCGCCCGTTACAGGCTGGTCGATGCGGCCAAGGGAACGGTTCTGCTCGATGCCAGCACCGGGTCTGATGCGGGCATCGACGTGGTTTCCTCCGAATATGCGACGGTAGTGGCCGAGAGTACGGCGCTTGAGCGGTTGTCACAGATCATCGCCGATCAGATCGTCGCACGCGTCGCGCTCTATGCCGAGCGCCAGACGCCGGACAAGTGAAAGCCAATCGCGCCGAGATCGAACGTGCGCTTGATGTGCCGCCCGCGCATGTCCGGCTTTTCCTGCTCTACGGCCCCGACGAAGCAGAATCGCGCAGCCTCGCGAAGCGACTGGAGCGCGCGATGGGGGCAGAGGCCGAACGCGTCGATCTGGACGGGGCGACGTTGAGGGCCGATCCGGCGCGGCTCTCCGATGAAGCGGCGTCGATCTCGCTGTTCGGCGACAAGCGCCATATCCGCCTGACCCTGGTCGGTGAGGAATGTATGCCCGCGATCGAAGCGCTGCTCGATGGCGATGTGGCCGGCAATCCGGTCGTCGCAATCGCGGGAGCATTGCGGCCAACATCGATGCTGCTGAAGCGCGCGCTGGCCGATCCGGCGGTTCTGGCCTGTATCAACTACGCGCTCGACGCCGAAAAGGCGGCTCCGCTAGCGGCAGCAATGGCGCGCGAACAGGGGCTTCGGCTCGATGCGGATGCCGCGCGGCATCTGGCCTACGCTGCCGCCAATGACCGGGCACTGATGGTGCGCGAAGTGGAAAAGCTCGCTTTGTATCTTGATGCCGCGCCGGACAGGCCCGCGACTGCCGATATGGCTGCACTGGAAGCGATTGGCGCAGGCGAGGGCGAGGCCGAGCTTTCCAAACTCGTCGATGCGGTGCTCGGCGGCAGCCCGGGCGAAACGGCGCGCGAAATTGCGCAACTGGCCGAACAGGGCGTTGCCGGCATTCCGGCAATCCGGGCACTCGCCAAACGGGTGCAACTCCTCGTCCGGCTCGCGCGGCAAGTGGCGGAGTGCGGCAATGCCCACGCTGTGGTCGAGGCTCAGGGCAAGGCGATCTTCTGGAAAGAAAAAAATGGGGTTGAAAAGCAGCTGAAACGCTGGCCGCCCGAACGGCTGGCGACTTTGGCGGATCGTCTGCTTTCGGCCGAACGCGCGATCAAGTCCCCTGCCTCGCCCGGAGACATCATGGCCGATGTCGAAATGATGACTATCGCCCGGGCGGCACAGCGGGCGCCGTAGGAATCCGCACCCAGCTGAGTTTGTTGGAGACATTCTCATCGCCTTGTGGTTCGAAATCGTCGGCGGAATTGAGTATCCCGATGTGAAGGTGGATCATCTCGGGGAGGTTCGTGCCCTGGTATGAAATAGTCGAACCGCACACTGCACAAAATCCGCGAAACCTGCCCGGCGAGGATTCGTAGAGCGCAGGCAAACTGCGGCTGAAACTCACCTGGTCAATGCTAAAATCTGCAAATACCGCAAAGGGTGCACCGGTCTGCCGGCGACAGCTTTCACAGTGGCAGGCAGCAACATGGATCGGTGCGCCGGAGGCGGCCACTTGCACCGCGCCGCAAAGGCAGGAGCCGCAATGTGTTGTCACCCGTTCCTTACCTCCAGCCCTAGTCCCACAAACTTGAAACCGAGCTTTCATCGGCAATCCGCTTAATCGCTTCGCCAACCAGCGGGGCGATCGTCAGCAGGCGGACCTTTTTCGCGTCGGACACCGAATCGGGTGCGATGATCGAATCGGTGACGACCAGCTCGGTCAGCTCCGACGCCTCGACCCGCGCGACGGCGCCCCCCGAAAGCACACCGTGGGTGCAATAGGCAACCACGCCTGCGGCCCCCGCAGCTTTCAGTGCGGCGGCCGCGTTGCACAGTGTCCCGGCGGAATCGACGATGTCGTCGATCAGGATGCAGAAGCGCCCCTCGACATCGCCGATGATGTTCATGACTTCACTCTCGCCCGCGCGCTCACGACGCTTGTCAACGATGGCCAGCGGGGCGTTGTCGAGCCGCTTGGCCAGCGCGCGCGCGCGCACCACGCCGCCGACATCGGGTGAGACAACCATGATGTTCTTGCCTCCGAACCGCGCCTGGATGTCGGCGGACATGACGGGTGCGCCGTAGAGGTTGTCGGTCGGGATATCGAAAAAGCCCTGGATCTGCCCGGCATGGAGATCGACCGAAAGCACACGGTTCGCGCCCGCAGTCGTGATGATGTTGGCGACGAGCTTGGCCGAAATCGGGGTGCGCGGGCCGGGTTTGCGATCCTGCCGCGCATAGCCGAAATAGGGAACGACGGCCGTGATCCGCTTGGCCGAAGCGCGCCTGAGCGCATCGATCATGATGAGGAGTTCCATGAGGTTGTCGTTCGCCGGATAGCTGGTGGACTGGATGACGAACACATCCTCCCCGCGCACATTTTCGTGGATTTCGACGAAGACTTCCTCATCGGCAAAGCGGCGCACACTTGCCTCGGTCAGCGGCAGCTCAAGATAATCCGCAATCGCCTTGGCCAGCGGCGGATTGGAATTGCCAGTCAAGAGTTTCATGCGCGCGCCCTTCATACCCGATGCGCGCCGCCTTAGAGGGCGATCGGCGGTTGGGGAAGGGGGTGATGGCGGAAACCCAGCTCCGCTTAGTTAGCGACGCTCAATGGGGCCGTTTTCGTCTTTCTCGAGCCGTTGCGGCGGGGGTGGGTTAGGGCGAGAAATCGGTTGAGCTGGGGCGGGCGTGTTTGCAGGGGGTTTTTGATCTGTCATCAATTTTTCTTTTCGACGATTTTCGGGGTTGCCGTCAGCTTCCAAAACTCCGCCCCCTGCCGAATGATCTGAGCCTTGGGAGGCGTCGGTTTTTCGAACTGTCCTGTTCGAGGATTCCGATGAGGGGCTGCCGGTTGCATCTGATGACTCATTGCTCTCAATTCCTACGCTGCGATGACTACCATAAAACCGATCATGAACAAAGGTGGTGATTGAACCGCAAAAAGCCAGCAAAAAACCGATCATCATGAACAAGAGTGCCTGACTCCTTGCCGCAAGCCTTTCCCTTGCGTTTGCGGCGTTCGTTCTCGCTGCATCGGCTAGCTGATCGGTGATAAACTCTTGCAAATCACGCACTACGGCCTTGTCCAAATCGGCTGCTGCCAAGCCGACGGCTCGATGATAGCCGTTCACGTCTTCAGCATAGCGCCGTATCAGTGTGTCATCAGCAGGATATTCGAACGAGCGCGGCCGAATAATTAGCCAAAACCACCGGAAGGCCCAAGCAAAACAGAGCAGCGCTCCCAAAAGCAAAATATGGCTGATGGCGACGTAAGCGGCCCATTCGAGTGAGGGCAAGCGCGAGGCCGCATAGCTTGCCACCGTTGCAGCAAGACCAAACGTGGCGGCGAAAAATGGCAGCGAGCGCCAAACAGATTCGTCGAGTTCATTGTATCGGTCAAACGACTTGTGAGCCAATTCACTCAGATATTTGACTGTCTCCGCTTCAAGAGCAGTTTGTTGCACGCCCTCTTGAGGCGTCTCCCCTGCTTCGGGCGACTTATCAACAGTTTCCAAAGGTGGATCATCAGCCATAACTATTATTACACATCCAGGTTGGCCACATTCAGCGCGTTCTCCTGGATGAACTCCCGCCTAGGCTCCACGACATCGCCCATCAACTGGGTGAAAATCTCATCCGCCAGATCGGCATGGGTGATTTCGACGCGGAGCAGGCTGCGGTTGTCGGGGTCGAGCGTGGTTTCCCAGAGCTGTTCGGCGTTCATTTCGCCAAGACCCTTGTAGCGGCTGATCGAAAGACCCTTGCGGCCGGTCGCAAGGATCGCGTCGAGCAGTTCGGATGGCCGTGAAATGGTCGTGCCCTTGGTCGAAACCACGGGCGCTTCAACCTCTTCGCCGTCGTCGGTCTCCACCGGCTCCTCGACAGCCACAGGCGCCTTGCCGATCGCAACCAGCCTTGATCCGGTGACATAGTTTTCTGCGACTTCCTCAACCAGCGTGTGGAGGCGGCGGGCCTCCTGGCTCGCAAGGAAGCTGGCTTCGATGATGTGGTGATCGGTCACGCCGCGCCACAGCCGCTGGAGGTGATAGCCACCTTCCGCACCGACCGCACCCTGCCAGCGGGCTTCGGGATCGGCCCGGGTAAGCCATTCTGCGGCGAAGCTGGCGGCGCTTGCCCGCTGATCGGCGTTGAGCGCCGGATCGAGGGCGCCGACCAGCGCCAGCCCCTCGATGATTGCCGGGTCGTAACGCTTGGGCACATAGCGCATCAGGCTGCGCATCCGCCGGGCGTGGGTAACGAGCGCCGCCAGATCGTTGCCGCTGCGCGCGCCGCCCATTGTCTCGAGCGCGGAGAGATTGACCCCGGCCTCGACAAGGAAATCGTCGAGCTTGGCATCGTCCTTCAGATAGACTTCGGAGCGCCCGCGCGCAGCCTTGTAGAGCGGCGGTTGCGCGATAAAGAGGTGCCCGCCGGTGATGATCTCGGGCATCTGGCGATAGAAGAAAGTCAGCAGGAGCGTGCGGATATGCGCGCCGTCCACATCGGCGTCGGTCATGATGACGATCTTGTGGTAGCGCAGCTTCTCAAGGTTGAAATCGTCACGGCCGATGCCGGTGCCCATCGCCTGGATGAGCGTCCCGATTTCCTTCGAGGACAGCATCTTGTCGAACCGCGCACGCTCGACGTTCAATATCTTGCCGCGCAGGGGGAGAATTGCCTGATTCTGGCGGTTGCGGCCCTGCTTGGCGGAACCACCAGCGGAATCGCCTTCAACCAGGAATAGTTCGGACTTGGCGGGATCGCGCTCCTGGCAGTCGGCAAGCTTTCCGGGGAGCGAGGCAATATCCATCACGCCCTTGCGCCGCGTCAGTTCGCGCGCCTTTTTCGCCGCCTCGCGGGCAGCGGCGGCGTCGATGATCTTGGCGACGATCGCGCGGGCGTGGGCGGGGTTTTCCTCGAGCCATTCGGCCATCTTGTCGGCCATCAGGCTTTCCAGCGGCTGGCGCACTTCGGAAGAGACCAGCTTGTCCTTCGTTTGCGAGGAGAATTTGGGGTCGGGCAGCTTGACCGAGACAATCGCCGTCAGGCCTTCGCGCATGTCGTCACCCGTCAGCGAAACTTTCTCTTTCTTGAGGAGCCCGGATTTCTCGGCATAATTGTTGAGCGTCCGGGTCAGCGCGGCGCGAAACGCGGCCATGTGGGTGCCGCCATCGCGCTGGGGAATGTTGTTGGTGAAGGGCAGGACGTTTTCGTAATAACTGTCATTCCATTCGAGCGCGACGTCGATGCCGATGCCGTCACGCTGGCCCGAAACCGAGATCGGATCGGGGAAGAGCGGCGTCTTGGCACGGTCGAGATATTTGACGAAAGCGGCGATCCCGCCCTCATAATAAAGCTCATGCTCGACACGTTCGGCATGGCGCGCATCGACGAGGAAGATGCGGACACCCGAATTGAGGAAGGCGAGCTCACGATAACGGTGTTCGAGCCTTTCAAAATCAAACTCGGTGATCTTGAAGGTCTCTGGCGAGGGAAGGAATGTGACGCGTGTGCCCTTCTTGCCATCCACCGCGCCAACCATCTTTAACGGCGCCACGGCATCGCCATGCGCAAACTGCATGTAATGCTCTTCGCCATCGCGCCAAATAGTGAGATCAAGCCGGATCGACAATGCGTTGACCACAGACACACCCACGCCGTGCAGTCCACCTGAGACCTTATAGGCATTGTCGTCCGACGTGTTCTCGAACTTGCCCCCGGCATGGAGCTGGGTCATGATGACTTCGGCCGCCGAGACGCCCTCTTCGGCATGGATTCCGGTGGGGATGCCGCGGCCATTATCCTCGACCGAAACCGATCCGTCGGGGTTCAGTGTGATCGTGATCTTGTCGCAATGCCCCGCCAGCGCCTCGTCAATCGCATTGTCCGAAACCTCGAACACCATGTGGTGGAGGCCCGAACCGTCATCGGTATCGCCGATATACATGCCGGGCCGTTTGCGCACCGCATCCAGCCCCTTGAGGACCTTGATCGAATCGGCGCCATATTCGTTGGCGTTGGGTGTGTTTTGGGGTTCGTCTGTCATGCCGAGCCTATAGGGAACGACGCTTGAAAACCCAAGGGAAATGCGACGCGTGGCACGAATTGACAGGCTCAATCTAATTAGATATCTAATCTTATAGTTCGATATCTAATCGGAGGCGAGAATGGCAAGCAACCGGCGGAATTTCATCATTGGGGCGGGCGGCACGCTTGCGCTTGTCGCTGCAGCAGGAACATGGCGCGTGACGCGGATGCCCAGCACCGCGATGATGCCCTGGAAGCTCGACGCCGAGCCGCCAGCTGATGTCCGGCTCGACGCATTCCTCCACGCGATTCTTGCGCCCAATCCGCACAATCGCCAGCCTTGGCTGATCCGCCTGGAGGGCAGCGATTCGGCGATCATAACCTGCGATCTCGACAAGCGCCTGCCTGAAACCGATCCCTTCGACCGGCAGATCACGATCGGCTTTGGTACGTTCCTCGAACTGGCCCGGATCGCGGCCGCCGAACGTGGGGTGCGGATGGACATGGCCCCGTTTCCGGAGGGTGAGCCGCAGCCGCGCCTCGATGCCGGCCCCGTTGCGCGCCTGACTTTCACGCCCGACCCGGGCCTGAAACGCGATCCCCTGTTTGCAGCGATCGCCGCGCGCCGGACGAACCGCGAAGTCTATGACGCCCAATCACCTGAGCCCCGGCAATTGGCCGTGCTTGCGAACGAGGGTGTCAATCTGAGTGCCGATGCGGCGCTGATGCGCAAACTGCGCGCCATATCGGTCGCCGCGATTACGACCGAGATGACGACTCAAGACAAGCTCATGGAAAGCGTACGATTGATGCGGATCGGCCATGACGAGATCGATGCCAATCCTGATGGCATTCCATTGTCAGGTCCGATGATCGAAACGACCGCCATGCTTGGTCTGACCTCGCATGAGAGCCTTGCCGATCAGAAGAGCACATCGTCAAAGATCGGCCTTGATGGCCTGGTCAAAATCTATGGCTCGGTTCCCGCCGTCGCCTGGATTGTGAGCGCGGGCAATAGCCGCGCTGAACAACTCGAAGCCGGGCGGCTCTATGCACGCGCGAACCTGCGCGCTACGACTTTGGGCCTAGCCATGCACCCAATGAGCCAATCCCTGCAGGAATATCCCGAAATGGCCGCACATTATGTGGCCGTCCATGCGCTGCTGGGCGTTTCGGCGCGCGCACGCATCCAGATGCTCGCACGTGTCGGCGTGGCTCCGGCGGTCGATCCCGCCCCGCGCTGGCCGCTTGAAACGCACATGCTGACATGAGCCGCGATCCGCTGGTCTTCCAGCTGTTCAACGAAATCGGCATCATCAGCCAGTTATCGACCACGATGTTCGAACGGGCTCTGCCCAAGGGCATGACACAGGCCCAGTTTACCGTGCTCACCCATTTCGTGCGGCTGGGCATCGATGAAAAATCCCCGGCGCAACTTGCCTCGGCATTCCAGGTCACGCGCCCGACCATGACAAGCACCTTGACGAGGATGGAACGCGCCGGGCTGATCGCGATCAGGCCCGATCCAAGTGATGGCCGGAGCAAGCGCGTCTCGTTGACCGACAAGGGCCGCAAGATGCGCGAGGCCTGCATCATGGCAGGCGCAGACTTCGTGCCGGTGGTGAACCAGGTCTTGTCCGAAGCCGATCTGGAGGCGATCCTGCCTGCGCTGCGCCGCCTCCGCTCCGCGCTCGACCGCTTGCGCGATCCACCCGCTCATCCGGCACAATGAAATTATTGTGCGCCATGCGCAGAAAAAACGTGCACTACCGCGCTGTTTGTGATGGGAAGGAAAGCAGTTTCTGACAATGTGGAGCGTTGTGACGTCCTGACATGCTGCTGTCGCGGAATTATCCTCCGTCCCCGGAACTCGCTCCCTACATATTGCGGCACTATGTTTTCGAAGCGAATCTGCCGGACGATTTCACGATTGCCGACAGCCTGCTTTCCGAAACCGCCTTTGTCCGCATCCTGATCCGGGGGGACTGGAAGGCCGAAACGGCGCCCGGTTACTGGACCAGTGCCGGGCCGGTTGTCCTGTTCGGCCCCAACGGCTTTCCGCTGCCCGTCCGGGTGAAGGGCGCGTTCACCGTTGCCGGATTTGCGGTTCGGCCCGCCGGTTGGCGCTCGCTCTTTGCGCGTTCCGCACGCGACTATGCGGATGCCATGCTGCCGCTTGCGGCGGCTTGGGGCGACGTGGCCGAACGCCTCTGGGTTGAGAGCGATGCAGCCGCCGATGACGACGCAATCGTTGCCGCGATGGAATATGCCATTGCCGCACAGCTCAACCGGATCGGCCATTTTCAACCCGACGCGCAGATGGCTACATTTGCGGCGATTGCGCGCGTCGACAGCACGATCCGGATCGACGATGCGGCGGCCCGGATCGGCCTGTCGGTTCGTCAGCTGGAGCGGCGCTGCCTTGCGACTTTTGGCTTGAGCCCCAAGACGGTTTTGCGCCGCAGCCGCTTTCTCGACATGGCGATGGCGATGCGGGGCTTCTCTTCCCCCAGCCAGGAAGAGCTGGCCGCTCTGCGCTATTTCGATCAGTCGCACCTCACGCGCGAATTCAAACGTTTCGCCGGCATGACGCCGCGGGCCTTCCAGCATACCGAAACCCCGCTCTTCACCGCTGGCCTCAACCTGCGGAGTCAGGCAGCATCGCTCTTTACGCCCGACCTAAACCCGGCTGATGAGGCGCCGGTCTAGCGCTTACAGCCCCGTCACCGACATGGAACCAGCTGGCAGTGGCGCCGAGTTCGGCAAACAGCTGGGGTTCGGTGCCCGTCATCCAGACCTGCCCGCCGCCCGTTGCCAGTCGCTCGAACAAGGCTGCCCGCCGCACCGGATCGAGATGCGCGGCCACTTCGTCGAGCAAGAGGATGGGACGTCGCTGAACGCGTTCCGCGACCAGGTCAGCATGGGCCAGCACGATGCCGAGCAACAGCGCCTTTTGCTCGCCGGTTGAGCAGCGGGCGGCGGGCTGGCGCTTGGCAAGGTGGGTGACAGCCAGGTCGCTGCGATGCGGGCCTGACAATGTGCGCCCGGCGGCGGCATCGCGCGCGCGGCCATCGTTGAGTTCGGCGAGGAGCTTGCCTACATTCTGCCAGCCAGGGAGTGCAAGCCCGGCGCGCGCAAAGGCTCCCTCGGGCGAGGCGGCAATCCGCGCCGAAAGTGCTTCGATCATCATCGCACGCGCGTCGGCAACCGCCGTGCCATGCTCAGCCATCTGCGCCTCAAGCGCCGAGAGCCATTCGGGATCGGCGGGCCGCTCGTCGCCGAGCAAGCGGTTGCGCTGGCGCATGGCTGCTTCATAGCGCGCCGCGTGGCGGGCATGGGCCGGCTCGAGTGCAAGCACCAGTCGGTCAAGAAAGCGCCGCCGCTCGCCAGCAGCTTCCATGAAAAGCCGATCCATCGCTGGGGTAAGCCAGACGATTGACAGCCATACGGAAAGCGCATTTGCGGGCGCCGACGCGCCATTGATCCGCACCACCCGCCGATCGGGCGCCGAGGCAAGCGTTCCCGTCCCCAGATCGACATCGCCGAGCCGGGCGGCGACGGCAAACGGCCCGGGCCCGTCGCTTCGCCCGATTTCGGCCAAGGCTGCACCGCGCAGGCCGCGCCCGGGGACAAGCAGCGACACGGCCTCGAGGATGTTGGTCTTGCCCGCGCCGTTCTCACCGGTGAGCACGTTGAACGTCGGCCCCGGGTCGAGGCAAGCCGCCCGGTGGTTGCGGAAATCGGTCAGGGCAAGGCGCATCAGGGCCATGGGAAATTGCTGCACACCAGATCGCGCCCAAAGACAAGCCCGACTTGCCCTTGCGCCCGGAGCCGCGTAAGGGCGCCAACTCGGTCGGGACGTAGCGCAGCCTGGTAGCGCATCACACTGGGGGTGTGGGGGTCGCAGGTTCGAATCCTGTCGTCCCGACCAGTTTCATCCTTCCCCTTGAAACTGCCGGCCGACGCGCCCCATATTCCGCTCATGACGGATCTCCCCAAATGGCACGGCACCACCATTGTCTCGGTGCGCACAGGCGGCAAGGTCGTGATCGCGGGCGATGGCCAGGTTACGATGGGCCAGACCGTGATGAAGCCCAACGCAAGGAAGGTTCGCCCCTTGGGCGATGGCACGGTCATTTCCGGTTTTGCCGGCGCGACGGCTGATGCCTTCACTTTGTTCGAACGACTCGAACGGAAACTCGAACAGTTCAACGGCCAGCTCATGCGCTCTGCGGTCGAGCTTGCGAAGGACTGGCGGACGGACAAGTATCTGCGCAACCTCGAGGCGATGATGATCGTTGCGGATATGGACGTGACCCTGATCCTGACCGGCAATGGCGATGTCCTCGAACCCGTGGACGGGATCGCCGCGATCGGATCGGGCGGCAATTTTGCCCTGGCCGCCGCCCGCGCGCTCAGGGATTATGAGAAGGACGCTGAAAAGCTCGCCCGCAAGGCGATGGCCGTCGCCGCCGAAATCTGCGTCTATACCAATGACCAGCTGACCGTCGAAACGCTCGAATCTTCCCAATAGCAGGACTGCAATGAACCAGAACCTCACCCCCAAGGCCATTGTTGCCGCCTTGGATGCCCATATTGTCGGCCAGACCGATGCCAAGCGCGCGGTTGCCGTGGCGATGCGCAATCGCTGGCGCCGCCAGCAGCTTGCGCCCGAATTGCGCGATGAGGTCAGCCCGAAGAACATCCTGATGATCGGCCCGACCGGGTGCGGCAAGACCGAGATCAGCCGGCGGCTGGCGAAGCTCGCCGATGCGCCCTTCGTCAAGGTCGAGGCGACCAAGTTCACCGAGGTCGGCTATGTCGGCCGCGACGTCGAGCAGATTGCCCGCGACCTCGCCGAGGAAGCGATACGGCTCGAAAAGGAGCGCAGGCGTTCGGCCGTGAAGGACAAGGCCGAAGACGCCGCGATGAACCGTCTGCTCGACGCCCTGACCGGCAAGGATGCGAGCACAGCCACCCGCGAAGCCTTCAGGAAGCGCTTCGCCGACGGGCACCTTGAAACCACCGAGATCGAAATCGAAATCGAGGCCAGCCAGCAAGCCCCGTTCGAAATTCCGGGCGGCGGACAGGTCGGCATGATCAATATCGGCGAGATGATGGGCAAGGCGTTCGGCAACCAGCCCCTGAAGCGCCGCAAGATGAGCGTCCCCGCCGCCTGGGCCAAGCTGATCGAGGAAGAGGCCGACAAGCGGCTCGACCAGGATGACGTCGCCCGCGTGGCGCTGGCCGATGCCGAGGCCAATGGTATCGTCTTCCTCGACGAGATCGACAAGATCGCGGTATCCGACGTGCGCGGCGGTTCCGTGTCGCGCGAAGGCGTCCAGCGCGACCTGTTGCCGCTGATCGAGGGCACGACGGTTGCGACCAAATACGGCCCGATGAAGACCGACCATATCCTGTTCATTGCCTCGGGTGCGTTCCATGTGGCGAAGCCCAGCGACCTGCTGCCCGAATTGCAGGGCCGCCTGCCGATTCGTGTCGAATTGAAGGCGCTGACGCAGGAGGATTTCGTCCATATCCTCAAGGACACGCGCGCCAGCCTTGCCGATCAATATGCGGCGCTGCTCGGCACCGAGGGCGTCACGATCCGCTTCACCGACGATGGCATTGTCGCGATTGCCCGGATTGCCGCGGAAGTGAACGAAGCCGTCGAGAATATCGGCGCCCGGCGGCTTTCGACGGTCATGGAAAAACTGCTCGAGGATGTGAGCTTCGAGGCCGAAGACCGGGCGGGCAGCGAGGTGCTTGTCGATGCGGCCTATGTTGACGGGCAGTTGGCGAGCGTTGCGAAGAATGTGGATTTGAGCAAATATGTGCTGTGAACAAAACAGGGTTCGGGGGCTGATGAAAAAACGTGCCACACTTCTGGTCATTGTCGGCTGCGCATTTCTATCGCCAGCCATGGCTGCACAGCCTAAGGTCGACGCCGTGGCACCCGATTTCATCGTGACCTTGTTTGACAAGACGAAGGTCAGTCTGGCTGAAATGCGAGGCAAGGTGGTGGTGATCAATTATTGGGCAACCTGGTGCGGGCCGTGCAAGGCGGAAATGCCGATGATGGATCTCTACCATCGACGAAACAAGGCCCGCGGATTTGAGATTTTTGGCGTTGTTACCAAGGACAGCCTTGCACCCTCCAAGCTCAAACAATTGGCGTCGGTTCTATCTTACCCGCTCGCCCTCAACCTAAAAGGCAAATACGGCACCATCGGAGAAGCAGTGCCGACGAGCTACATCATCGATCGCAAGGGTATGATCCGCTACGCCAAGGCTGGCTCCTTCCAGCCAGAGCAGTTCAAGGCGCTAATCGATCCCCTGCTGAGCGAGGCGCCCTGAAGGAACCGTTTGCAAGCAGCACTATGTTCGCATAACGTTCTCGCCGGTGATTCGGATGAGGAGTAAGGGCGATGGGTTTGACAGGCGGATGCCATTGCGGCGCAATCCAGTATGAAGTGAGCGGCACGCCGCAGCATGTGGCGCTTTGCCATTGCAAGGATTGCAGGCGCAGCGCGGGCGCGCCGATGGTTTCCTGGGCGGCGTTTGCCGAAGATGAGCTCGAAGTAACAAAGGGCGAGCCCAAGGCGTTCAACTCGTCGGGCGAGACGTGGCGGAGCTTCTGCGCCGACTGCGGCACCGGACTTTTCTATCGAAACCAGACCTTCCTGCCCGGCATCGTGGACATCCAGTCGGCCACGCTCGACGATCCCGATGCCCTGCCGGCAGGCGCGCATATCCAGACGGCCGAGCGGATCAAGTGGATGGAAACAGCGCACACGCTTCCCATGTTCGCGCGCTTCCCCGGCCAATAGGATACACGGCATTGTAACGGAATGGGCCGTGCCGGCGAACCCGGATCATTCCCCCACAAATCCGGAGGTTCCTGCATGCGCGTCCTGTTGAACATGATGATTGCCCTGATGCTGGCGCTTGGCGGCATTGCCGGTGTCCCGGCGACTGCGGCCGAGATAACGACCGGAGCGAAGGTGCCCACAGGCTTCAAGGCTGTCGATGGCAGCGGCCGTGCGCGCAACTGGGCAAGCATTGCTGGGAAGAAGGGCACTGTCCTTGTGTTGTTCCGCTCCGCCAAATGGTGTCCCTTTTGCCAGGCGCAGCTCAAGAGCCTGAAGGATGTGCAAGCGTCTCTGGCCCAGCGCGGTTACGGCCTTGCGGCGCTCAGCTATGATTCTCCAGAGGTGCTGGCGGGTTTCGCCGCGAAGACGGGCATCGGCTATCCGCTGTTGTCCGATCAGAAATCGGCGATGATCGATGCATTCGGCCTGCGTGATCCAGCCTATGCGCCGGGCAGCTATGCCTTTGGCGTACCCAAGGCGGCGATCCTGGTGGTCGATGCCAAGGGCGTCCTGCGCTGGAAATCGGTTGCGACCGATTACAAGATCCGGGCGGACAATGCGGCTATCCTGAAGGCGGTTGACGGACTGCGATAACGCCGCGAGAAAACGCCGCATGACCGCGCGCGCCATTCCCTTCCTTCTCGTAGCCATCCTGTCCTTCGGGGCAGTGGTACTTGCCGTGGCGATGGGCAGCGATACGATCGAGCAGGCCCGGCTCGCGGCTCGCTGGACGGCGCGGGCGGGCTTTCCGATCCTCATCCTGACCTATAGCGCCTCGTCGCTCGTGCGGCTCTGGCCCAACCCGACCACCAAGACGCTGCTCCGTCATCGTCGCCAGTGGGGGCTTGGCTTTGCGCTGGCGCATAGCATCCATCTTGGCGCGCTCGTGACGTACCATGTGATTTCAGGCCAACCGCCCCAACCTGCCACGCTGATCGGCGGTGGTGGCGCCTATGTGCTGCTTTACGCGATGGCGCTCACTTCGAACGATGCATCGATGCGCGCGATGGGCGCATGGTGGAAACGGCTCCACCGCACGGGCATTCACGCGCTATGGTTCGTCTTTGCGCTGAGTTATTTCGGGCAGGTCTTCACCCCCGGGTTCGGTTCCCAGGGATCGGCCCTTTTCCTGATCTGCGTCGCAGCCCTTGGCCTCAGGCTTTGGGCCTGGGCCAAGGTGCGACGAAAACTGGTTGCGACCTAGCGCGATCCGGTCTTGCGAACCGCGCCCTTGTGCGCGCCTACGCCATTCGGATTGCGGCGGGGGCGGAAGGAGCGATGCGCCCGTTCGCCTTCGGCGCGCTCGCCATGTTGGGGGCGTTCACCGCGCGGACGGTCACGGCCACCGGCGCCGTGGCGTTCGCTGGCAGGCTTGTTGACGGGCCTGGGCAGCTTCGCTTTGAGTTCATCAAAATTCGCCGGCAGCGGCACGGGGTCGAGCTTGACGCCGGTCAGGCGTTCGATCTGGCGCAGCCAGCCCTTTTCCTCGCCCGCAACATAGCTGATCGCAATGCCATCGGCCCCGGCGCGCGCTGTGCGGCCGATGCGGTGGACATATTGTTCGGGCACGTTGGGCATGTCGAAGTTGAAGACATGGCTGACGCCCGACACGTCGATCCCGCGCGCGGCGATGTCCGTCGCGATCAGGATGCGGATTTCGCCCTTGCGGAACGCGTTGAGCGCCTGGGTGCGATTGGCCTGCGACTTGTTGCCGTGGATGGCAGCACAGCCGATGTTCGCTGCATGGAGGTGCTTCACGATCTTGTCTGCACCGTGCTTGGTACGCGAAAAGACGAGCGCGCGGTCAATCTCTTCCTTGCCAAGCTGGATCGTGAGCAATGCCTGCTTCTCGACCTGGTTGAGGAAGGTGACATACTGGCTGACCCGTTCTGCGGTCGACGCGATCGGCGTCACCGCAACCCGGACGGGATCGGTCAGGAAACGGTCCCCCAGTTCGGAAATCGTCTTGGGCATGGTTGCCGAGAAGAACAGCGACTGGCGCTCCTTGGGGAGCATCTTGTCGATCTGCTTGAGCGGCACGATAAAGCCGAGGTCGAGCATCTGGTCGGCCTCATCGAGGACGAAGATCTCGACATCGCGGAGCGAAACGGCGCGCTGCTGAACCAGATCGATCAGGCGACCGGGGGTCGCGACAAGGACATCGACGCCCTGGCCGAGCGCCTTGATCTGGCGCCCGATCGGCACGCCGCCGAACACGGTTTCAACAACCACCTGCATCTGGCGGCCATAATCGCGGAACGACGCGCCGATCTGGGCGGCGAGTTCGCGGGTTGGCGAAAGGACAAGCATCCGGCACGAACGCTGGGCGCGCGGCCGGGGATTGCGGTAGAAATAATCGAGCGAGGGCAGCGCAAAAGCCGCGGTCTTGCCGGTGCCGGTCTGGGCGATGCCGCACACGTCGCGGCCCTCCAGCAGCGGCGGGATTGCCTGCAGCTGGATCGGGGTGGGGGTATTGTAGCCCTTGGCGGCAAGCGCGGCCAGGAGCGGCTTGGCGAGGCCAAGGTCGGAAAAATGAGTCAAATTATATCTCTATTCAAAAAAGCGAGAACGCGCACGTCGGACGTGCGGCGCCAAGCGGGGTCAATATTGACAACCCGCGTGAAAAGGGAAGCCTTGTGGCATGGCGCTCTATGGTGCTGGCCTGAGCCACCTCCTGCAAATGGCGGCGGACAATCACGCTGGCCAGCAAGGGCATTCCGCATTGGAAATGCTGCGCTGCACAATCAGATAGGCGATAATAGTGGCAAAAGCAAGGCTGAAAGGGAAATTGCCTTGATCGGGCGTGCCGCCGCGCCCATTTAGTGTCCATGCTGATCGAAACCGAAACCACGCCAAACCCGGCAACACTCAAATTCCTGCCCGGCCGCACCGTAATGGACGCAGGCACACGCGATTTTGCCACGCCCGAAGAGGCAGAGGCCTCTCCGCTCGCCGAAATGCTGTTTGACCTTGGCGATGTCGAGGGTGTTTTCTTCGGAAAGAATTTCGTCTCGGTCACGGCAGGCCCCGGAACCGACTGGCGACACCTGAAGCCGGACGTGCTTTCCATCCTGCTCGATCATTTCACCGCGAACATGCCGCTGTTCAAGCCTGCGAGCGCCGGATTCAGCGTCCCGGCGGAAGATGAGGGCTTTGCCGACGATCCGGCGGACGAGGATATCATCGTCCAGATCAAGGAGCTGATCGAGACGCGCGTCCGCCCGGCGGTTGCCAATGACGGTGGCGACATCATTTATCGCGGGTTCGACAAGGGCAAGGTGTATCTCAAGATGCAGGGTGCCTGCGCGGGTTGCCCATCATCCACGGCAACACTCAAACAGGGCATCGAATCGCTGCTCAAACATTACGTCCCCGAAGTGACCGAAGTCCTCGCGGTCTGACGTTCGTTGCACGAAAGGCAAGGCATGTCCCATCCGCTCGATCCCGCAGCGCTCGATCAGCTGTTCCGCGCCGCGCGCACCTATAACGGCTATACGGACGCCCCCGTCACGCGTGGCCAGATGGACGCGATCTGGGAATTGATGAAATTCGGGCCGACCTCGGCCAATTGCCTGCCCGCGCGGCTGGTCTGGTGCGAAAGCGCCGAAGCGAAGGAAAAGCTAGCCGCGATGGCCCTGCCCGCCAATGGCGACAAGATCCGCAAGGCCCCGATAACGGTCGTCATCGGGATGGATCTCGAATTCTACGAACAATTGCCGGAGTTGTTTCCCCACGCCGATGCGCGGAGCTGGTTTGCGGGGGACGTCGCGCTGGCTGAAGCGACCGCCTTTCGCAATTCTTCGCTTCAGGGCGCCTATTTCATCCTTGCTGCGCGCGCGCTTGGCCTTGATACGGGGCCGATGTCAGGCTTCGATAATGCGGCCGTCGATCAAGCCTTTTTTGCGGGCACGAATGTGAAATCCAACTTCATCTCAACGCTGGGTATCGGCGATCCGGCGACCATATTCGACCGCTCCCCACGCCCGGGCTTTGACCGGTTCAACACCGTCGTCTGATCGATGCGGCGCCTCGTGATCGAAACGTCGGGAGCAGATTGCTCGATCGCCCTGATCGAAGACGGTGAAATCATCGCCGAGCGGCATGAACATGTCGGGCGCGGCCATGCCGAACGGCTCATTCCGTGGATTGGCGCGCTCCCCGATGGCGGGCGGGCGGACGAAGTGATTGTCGGCTGCGGCCCCGGCAGTTTTACCGGTGTGCGTATTGCGATTGCTGCGGCGCGCGGCCTGGGGCTGGGTTGGGGCATTCCGGTGCGTGGTGTTTCGTCGCTGGCGCTGGTGGCGGCGGGACGCGACGATGCAGCGCTGACAGTGGCGGTCGAGGGCGGCCATGGGGAAATCTTCGTTCAGGACTTTGCAGGTGCCCCGTTTGCCGAAACCGGCCCGCTCCGGTCATTGACCCCGGAGGCGGCGGGAGCCGCCTGTCTGAATCCGGTTGTGATCGGGAGCGGAGCGGAGCGGCTGGTCGCGGCCCGTGGCTTTGGCGAAGCAATCCCCGCAGAAGCGCGCGCAGCCAATGTGCGCTTCCTTCCCGAAACCGCCCTTTTGCTTCCGCCTCGCCCAGTCTATGGCCGCGGCGCCGATGCCCGGCCAATGGCGTGACGGAGGGTCTCGAAATCCTTGCGGCGAGCGCAGTCGATCTCGACCAGGTGATGACGGTCATGAACAAGGCGTTCGACCCGCGCCACGGCGAGGCATGGACGGCGGCGCAGTGCGCCGGCGCGCTTTCGCTTCCCGGCAGCATGCTTGTGCTGGCGCGGGACGGAGGACGCACATTGGGATTTGGGCTGGCGCGCAGCGTAGTTGATGAGGCCGAACTCCTGTTGATCGCAGTGCGCCCGGACGGCCAGCGTCGCGGCGTCGGCAAAAAATTGATCGGGCAAATCATCGACGAGCTTGCCGCCATTGGCGTCAAATCGCTTCACCTTGAAGTGAGGAGCGACAATCCAGCACTGGCATTTTACAGTCGGCTTGGCTTTGAAAAAGTTGGCCAGCGCCGCAATTACTATCGTGGGATCGATGGCGAGTTGACCGATGCCGTTACGTTAAGTCGCCAGATCGCCTGATTTTGGCACAAATACCGTTGCTTCAGGCGCAATTGATGATTGATATTTGATTCGCGCGCGCGTATCCAAGACCTACTCTGGTCGCAGACAATCAAAAAAACCGACAATGAAACCAAAACAAGCGCGGGAGTAGCGAGACATGACCGATTCAAACGATATGACTGAAACTATCATTACGCTGACGGCAGATATTGTCGCAGCACACGTCAGCAACAACAGTGTAGCAGTATCCGACCTGCCAACACTCATTACCAATGTGCATAGTGCGCTGGCTGGGCTGAGTGGCGGATCGTCCGCTCCCGAAGTCCGGGCGGAGCCTGCAGTATCGATCCGCGCCTCGGTAAAGCCGGATTATATTGTGTGCCTTGACGATGGTAAGAAGCTGAAGATGCTCAAGCGCCATCTGATGACGCACTACGGCATCACGCCAGACGAATATCGCGCCAAATGGGGCTTGCCTGCCGACTATCCGATGGTCGCGCCCAACTATGCCGAACAGCGCCGCAACCTCGCGGTCAAGATCGGCCTGGGCCGCAAACCCGGAAAGCGCAAGTAAAGCGAACGGGTGCAGCGGGCGGGCGATTGATTTGCCCGCCCGCGCGTCTAAAAGGGCAGGCATGACCGCCCAACACCAATATTGCCATGCCTAGACGGATCGATGTCGAGGCGCTGTGCCACGAAAAGGGGTTGCGCATCACCGAGCAGCGCCGCGTGATTGCGCGCGTCCTGTCCGAAGCCGAAGATCACCCCGATGTGGAGGCGCTGCATGCGCGATCTTCGTCTATCGATTCCGGCATTTCGATCGCCACTGTCTATCGCACCGTGAGGCTTTTCGAAGAGGCTGGCATTCTCGACCGGCATGATTTCGGCGATGGTCGCTCGCGCTACGAAGCTGCACCCGAGGCGCATCATGACCATCTGATCGATGTCGAAACCGGCAAGGTGATCGAGTTTGTCGATCCCGAACTGGAGGCGCTGCAAAAACAGATCGCCGAAAAACTGGGCTTCCGCCTCGTCGATCACCGCATGGAACTCTATGGCGTCTCTCTCGATCGCAAGAGCTGAGCGCACGCACCCGCGCGCATGGTTCCGGGTCGGGCGCATCGCCTTTGCCTTCGTCCTGCTGCTGCCGCTCCATGCCGGTTGGCGCCTGTTCCGCCGCCGTTCTCCCTGGCCGGGAAGATTTCTCCAGTTTGCCGGCAAGGCCGCAGGCGCGGATGTGATCGTGGCCGGTACGCCCCTGACCCGCGACGTGCTTTTCATCGCCAACCATGTCAGCTGGCTCGACATCCTGGTGCTTGCGGGCAAGACCGGCAGCGCGTTTGTCGCCAAGGCGGACATGGCCCCCTGGCCGGTGATCGGCTGGATGGCGACCCTCAACAACTCGGTTTATGTTGCGCGCGAACAGCGGCTCGATGTCGGGGCGCAGGCGCTCGCAATGAAGACCGCGCTCGAAACCGGACAGCCGCTCACGCTGTTTCCGGAGGGCACAACCGGCAATGGTCGCGAGTTGCTCGCCTTTCGATCCTCGCTGGTCGCATCGGTTACGCCGCCGCCGCAAGGCATTTCGATCCAGCCGGTCGCAATCGACTATGGCCCGCCCGCGCCAGACATTGCGTGGATCGATGATGAGCCGGTGGGCGTGAACGCCCTGCGTGTCATGAGCCGCCGCGAACGCCTTGCCGTCACGCTTCATTTCCTCGAGCCGCTCGATCATGCCGACTTTGCCGACCGCAAGGCGATTGCCGCGCACAGCCGCGGCGCGATTGCAGGAAAACTGTTCGGCGGTTAAGGCCTGCCGGGATGAAACACCCCACCCCCAAATCCTTCCACGTCAAGTCGTTCGGTTGCCAGATGAACGTCTATGACGGCGAACGCATGGCCGAAATGCTTGGGGCTGAGGGGATGGCCGCAGTGGCGGAGGCGGAGGCCGATCTCGTCATCCTCAACACCTGCCATATCCGCGAAAAGGCGGCGGAGAAGGTCTATTCCGATATCGGCCGGATGCGGCGCGAGAATGGCAGCCGCCCGATGATTGCGGTCGCAGGCTGCGTTGCGCAAGCGGAGGGCGCCGAAATCCCGAGACGCGCTCGTGAGGTCGATATCGTCGTCGGCCCACAAGCCTACCACCACCTCCCCGCGCTGGTAGCTGAAGCGGCGAGCGGCAGACGCGCTATCGATCTGGATCTGCCCGGCCTTGCCAAATTCGATGTGCTGCCCCGGCGGGCGCCACGACGCGGAGCCTCCGCTTTCCTGACGGTGCAGGAAGGGTGCGACAAGTTCTGCACCTATTGCGTCGTGCCCTATACACGCGGCGCCGAGATCAGTCGCAGCTTCGAAGCGATCCTTGATGAAGCGCGCGCGCTGGTCGATGGCGGTGTGAAGGAAATCACGCTGGTCGGGCAGAATGTAAACGCCTGGGCGGAGGACGGTCATGACCTGGGCAGCCTGATCCGGGCGCTCGACGCGCTGCAGGGTCTCAAGCGTATCCGCTATATGACCAGCCACCCCAATGACATGACCGATGGCCTCATTGCCGCGCATGGCGATGTCGAAAAGCTGATGCCCTTCCTGCATTTGCCGGTGCAATCGGGCAGCGACCGGATTCTCAAGGCCATGAACCGCAGCCACACCGCCTCATCCTACCTCGCCGTGATCGGGCGGGTGCGCAAGGCCCGACCGGATATTGCCATCTCGGGCGATTTCATTGTCGGCTTCCCTGGCGAAACCGATGCGGATTTCGAGGCCACGCTGCGGCTGATCGAGGACACACGCTACGCCTCGGCCTATTCGTTCAAATATTCCGCCCGCCCCGGCACGCCTGCTGCGACAATGAAAGATCAAATTGCCCCGGCGATCATGGACGAACGCCTTCAGCGGCTTCAGGCATTGCTCAATGCCCAGCAGCATGCCTTCAACCAGGCAAGCGTCGGCAACAGATGCAACATCCTGATCGAACGCGACGGGAAGCGGCTGGGCCAGAAGATCGGAAAATCGCCGTGGTTGCAGTCTGTGGTGGTGGAAAACGGCCCCGCAACCGGAACGCTTCTTGCGGTCGATCTGGTCTCCGCCGCGCCCAACAGCCTGATCGGTCTGGCGGCGATGGACGCCGCAGCCTAACGGTCTGCCGCAAGCGCCATTCTTTGCATTGCGCCTGCTCCATTTAACAGGCACTCTCCCGATTATCGTCAGCACAAGGAGCTTTATGTCGCGCAAACCGATGCAAGCCAAAGCCGAGGACAAAGCCCGGCTCGAGATTGTTTTTGACAAGCCCCAGTTGCTGGGGCGTTTGTTCGGGGAGTTCGACCAGAACCTTGTTGCCATCGAAAACCGCTTTGGCGTTTATATCGCGGCGCGCGGCAACAAACTCCAGATCGAGGGAGAGGCAGAAGCCATCGGTCGCGCCCGCGACGTCCTGACGGGCTTGTACAACCGGCTGATAAAGGGGCAGGAAATCGATGCGGGGGCCGTCCACGCGCTGATCCAGATGGCATTCGAGCCGACGCTCGACGGTATAATCCGTCACGAGCATGAAGCGCCGCCGATCATGATCCGGACGCGCAAGAAAACCATTGTTCCACGCTCGGCGACGCAGATCCGTTATATGGAAGCGCTGACCCGCAACGACATTATCTTCGCTCTGGGCCCGGCGGGAACGGGCAAGACCTATCTCGCGGTCGCGCAGGCCGTCTCGCAGCTTATCACCGGCAGCGTCGATCGCCTGATTCTTTCGCGCCCTGCGGTCGAGGCGGGGGAGCGGCTTGGCTTCCTGCCCGGTGACATGAAGGAAAAGGTCGATCCCTATTTGCGCCCGCTTTACGACGCGCTCTACGATTGCCTGCCCGCCGAACAGGTCGAACGGCGGATTGCGAGCGGCGAAATCGAGATTGCCCCCATTGCCTTCATGCGTGGCCGAACGCTGGCAGATGCCTTCGTGATTCTTGACGAAGCGCAAAATACGACGCCGATGCAGATGAAGATGTTCCTTACCCGTTTTGGCCAGAATAGCCGGATGGTCGTCTGCGGCGATCCCAAACAGGTCGATCTGCCCGATCCGAGCAAGTCGGGCCTCGCCGATGCGGTTGGCCGCCTCGAAGGTGTCGAGGGGATTGCGACCGTTACTTTCGGCATCAGCGATGTCGTGCGCCACCCCGTGGTGGGGCGGATCGTCGAGGCTTATGAGGGGCGGGATTGATCGAGACTGCGCTGCAAGCCGAACCGTGCTGGCCAGGTCACGATTGGGAAGCGCTGGCCTCCGCCGCCGTATCCGCCGCCATTGCCGCAACCCCACACGGGGAACTCGCACAGATCGATGCCATCGTCGAAATCGCCGTCCGCCTGACCGACGATGCCGAAGTTCGAGCGCTTAACCGCGACTATCGCCAAATGGATAAACCGACCAACGTCCTTTCCTTCCCGATGGTGCAGCCTGACCTGATCGACAATCTCGCCAACACCGATGACGGTGAAATCCTGCTTGGCGATATCGTCCTCGCCTATGAAACCTGTGCCCGCGAGGCAGGCGAGCGCAATGTCTCTCTCGAATCCCACGCCGCACACCTGATTGTGCATGGCACGTTGCATTTGCTAGGCTATGACCATGTGCACGATGATGAAGCCGAAATCATGGAATCGCTCGAACGACAGGTCATGGCTTCGCTTGGCCTGCACGACCCTTACGAGCCGCTAGAGGACTGACCCAACCCCAATGCCCGACGATTCCAGTAGCAACGGCCGAATATGGCAGGGCCTGAAGGCCCTGCTATTCGGTGACCGCGACGCCAGCCTGCGCGACCAGATTGAGGACGCGATCGACGAGCATGAGGAAGATGGCGAGGAATCCAAGGGCGATCTTTCGCCTGTAGAAAGGCAGATGTTGCGCAATCTCCTCCATTTCGGGGAGCGGACGGTAGGCGATGTTGCCGTCCCGCGCGGTGATATCATTGCGGTGGCCGAAGATGTAGGGTTCGACGCGCTGGTCGCGGCCTTTGCCGACGCCGGCCACAGTCGCCTGCCGGTCTATCGCGACAGCCTCGATACGATTACCGGTATGATTCATATCAAGGACGTGTTCGAAATCCTCGCCAGCAAATCGATGCCGCCGGCGAACATCGAAACGCTGATCCGCCAGCCGCGCTATGTCCCCGAATCGATGGGTGTGCTCGACCTGCTGGCCGATATGCGCGCGAGCCAGACGCATCTGGCCATTGTCATCGACGAATATTCGGGCACCGAAGGGCTGGTGACGATCGAAGACCTGGTCGAGGAAATCGTCGGCGACATCGAAGACGAGCATGACGAAACGCCCGCTGCGATGATGGTGCCAATGGAAGGCGGCCGCTGGGACGCCGATGCGCGGGTTGAGCTGGAGGATGTTGCCGAGACTATCGATGAGCGGCTCGCTGTGGTGGTCGAAGATGTCGATACGCTCGGCGGACTCGCTTTCGTGCTGGCGGGTCACGTGCCCCAGATCGGCGAAAGCGTAACGCATGAGAGCGGCTGGCGCCTTGAAGTGACCGATGGTGATGCCCGCCGCGCGACGCGCCTGACGCTCCATCCGCCGGCGAAACGATCGATCGTTGACGAAGGCCTTGCCTCTGCCAAGTGATCGGTTAGCATCGCTGCCTGATTGATGCAGTGGGAGTGAGCGGCGATGCAGGCACGTTGGACAGTAATTCTCGGCGGGGTGGCGATGCTGGGTGCAGGCGCGATTGCGGCGGCCCCCAAAAAACCGGCGGCGCCACCCGCGCCGACGCCCGCCCCAACGCCCCAGCCAAAGGCCCGATATGCGATGGATGTCGGCACGACGACGGGGATTGCCGGATTGGCGGGCGGCGGTGCCGGTGCGGCGATGTCGATGATGTTCGGCGGCGGCGGGCGCGAGGCGCGCGAGCTTCACTTGCGACTTGGCTCGACACTTTCGGCAACCGGGGCGCCGCTTGCCGATCATTTCTTCCAGCCAGCCGCCAAGCTCGGCAAGTCGGTGCCGCTCTTGTCCCCCGAAATAGTCGCTTCAGATCCGATGCCGCGCGATTTCCAGAGACCGAAGGGCCGACTGTTGCTCTACTGGGGCTGCGGCGTCCATGCCCCCAAGGGGCAGCCGGTGGTGATCGATTTCAGCAAGATTGCGGCGGGCCAGATGCCTCCCAACCTCTACACCGCGCGTATCCCGGCCGATCGTGGGCCGACGGCCCAGAACAGCCGCACTTTTGGCGAATGGCCCAACAGAAAATCGGGCAAACAGCCGCAATCGGGATCGCTGATCGGGAATCACCGTGTCTCGTCCACCTATTCCCCCGAAATCCAGTTTGCGCTGGGGCAGGATTATATGGCGGGCCTCAATGCCCAGACTTCGCCAGCAACCGACGGGGCCTTCAACGTCAACTGGAACAGCGTGCCCACCGCAACCGGCTATTATGCCTGGGTGATGGGCATGAAAATGGATGAGGCCGGAGGAGATGGCCCGCGCGACATGGTTTGGTGGTCATCGGCTTCGGGCCGCGAATTCGGCGGCGGACTGTTCGACTGGCTTTCGCCAGCGGTCGTCCAGCGACTGATTGCCGATCGCACCGTTATGCCGCCAAGCCAGACGAGCTGCACGGTGCCCGCCGAAGTGAAGGCTGCCGCGCCCGATTTCATGATCGGCAATCTCTATGCCTATGGGCCGGAGGCAAACTTTTCCTTCCCGCCGCGCCCGGCAACGGGGCCATGGATTCCGGAATGGACGGCGCGCGTCCGTTTCCGGTCGATGACGACGTGGATGATCGGCGGGCCGATGGCTGATGCGGGGCCGGGTCAGGCCAAGAAGTGCAAGCCCAGCCTTTTTGGCGCAGTAACCGGCGTTGGCTGCTGAACGAACAGGATGAAAGAATGACCTGGAAAGTCCATCTCCGCAATTTCGCGATTCTGCTCGTGGTCGCGCTTTTCGGTGCCTATTGGTATCTGAGTTCACCCGACAAAGCGCGTGTCGCTCTTGAGGACATGCAGGGGCAGCTGCCGAAACTGACGCCGGCGCGGGCCGAAGGCTTCCCCACGATCGCCATCGCCAAGATTGTCGGTTGGAAGGGGGATGCCAAGCCGGTGGCGGCTCCCGGGCTCCAGGTTGCGGCCTTTGCCGACAAGCTCGATCATCCGCGCTGGCTGCTCGAGCTGCCCAATGGCGATGTGCTGGTGGCCGAAAGTTCTTCGCCCGACCGGCGGATCATGGGTGTCGAAGACTGGATCGGCCGAAAACTGATCGAAGAGGCGGGCGGAGCCGGCGGCTCGCCCGACCGGATCACCCTTCTGCGCGATGCCGATGGCAACGGTGTTGCAGAATTCCGCTCTGTCCTTCTGTCCGGGCTTCACTCGCCCTTCGGCATGGCGCTGGTGGGGGATAGGCTCTACGTCGCCAATACCGATGCGCTGCTCTCCTTTCCCTTCAAGCCCGGCGAAACGAAGATCGCGGCCAAAGGCGAAAAGGTGATGGATCTGCCTGCAAACCTGCCCAACAATCATTGGGCGCGCAACGTTATCGTCGCCCCCGACGGCCAGTCGCTCTTCATAACGATCGGTTCGGACAGCAACATCGCCGAAGGCGGGTTGGCGGCGGAACAGGGTCGCGCGCAGATCAAGCAGTTTGATTTGAAGACGAAGAAGTCGCTGATCTTCGCCTATGGCCTGCGCAATGCCAATGGCATGGCCTTCAACCCCAGTTCGGGTACGCTGTGGACGGTCGTCAATGAACGCGACATGCTGGGCAGCGACGGGCCGCCCGACTATCTGACGACGGTCGATTTCGGGACATTTTATGGTTGGCCCTTTTATTATTGGGGGGGGATAGAAGATCAGCGGGTGCCACAGGTGCGGCGCGACCTGAAGCAATATACCAAGCGGCCGGACTATGCGCTTGGGCCGCATGTCGCGCCGCTTGGCCTTGCCTTCAACGCCGGGCCTGCGCTGGGCGCAACCTTCGCAAGCGGTGCCTTTGTCGGCCTGCATGGTTCGTGGAACCGTTCGCCACCCTCGGGTTACAAGGTGGTGTTCGTGCCGTTCAACGATCGCGGTTTCCCGACCGGTGCCAAGCCCGTCGACGTGCTGACCGGGTTCCTCACCGCCAAGGGCAAGGCGCAGGGACGTCCGGTCGGCGTGATTGTCGATCGAAAGGGCGCGCTGCTGGTGGCGGACGATGCGGGGAACAGCATCTGGCGGGTGACGGCGAAGTAGCGCCCTACGTCGCAAACAACGCGGCATCATCGCCAAACGCCTTGAACTCCAACGCATTGCCGCTGGGGTCGCGCAAGAACATCGTCGCCTGCTCGCCGGGTTGGCCTGGCCAGCGGATGTGCGGGGCGGCGCTGAAGGGGATGCTCGCTGCCTCGATGCGGTCGCACAGGGTGTGCCAGTCGGGCATTGTCAGAACGACGCCGAAATGAGGGATCGGCACGCCATGGCCATCGACCTTCCTCACCGCCACATCGGCGGCATGGCCGGGGACGAGGTGGACGGTAATCTGGTTGCCGTAGAGGTCGAAATCGACCCATTGATCGGATGAGCGGCCTTCGCGGCAGCCAAGCACATCTGCGTAAAAGCCCCGCGCCGCATCCAGGTCGTGGACGGGAAAGGCCAGGTGAAATGGCCGCGCTTCCATCACGGGCGGGCCATGTCGAAACAGGCCTGATAGTCGATCTTGTCCTGCCTGCCCTGTTTGCGATGGGCCTTGTATTCGGCCAGCAACCGCTCCTTCTCAAGGCCGATGACGATATCGCTCTCGGCCTCGGTCCGCCCGGCGGCCTTCATTTCGTCGCGTGCGCGGCCTTCGAGGGCGGCGGCGAAAACTGCGAGCGTCTTGGTCGCGCTGGTCATGCCCTGACTGGCCTTGGTGTCCTCGAAGGCGAGGCCCAGCGCGGCTGCGCATTGGGGCAGTGTCGGCGGCTTGGGCGGAGGGGCGACGCGGTCGAGCATCACCATGCACGGATCGGCCACCACGCGTACNNCCCCGCGCGGTGAGCGCCGGATAGCCCGCCCAATCGCCCGTGCCCCGCTGCTGGTCATTGGCGATGATAGCCAGCGCCGCGACGCAGCGAAGCCGGCCGACCTGATCCGGGTTGAGCGGCTTGGGTGCCGCTTGCGCGGGCAACGGCGCCAACAGCAGGGCGGGGAGGAGCCAGCGGAGCATGGGGCGTGAGTCTGTGCGATTGCGCTGCCCGGCGCAAGCAGAAAATCCTTGACATTTCCGGTCGATGAACTACATATGTTCCCTGTAGGAGGCGTGAATGTCGAACTTGAGGGATTTATCGGAAAGTTATAGGAGCCAAATAGGAGTATTACAGCGAGAGCGTTCTCGCCCTGCTGTTTTCGCCCCTCCACAAGCGCCGGACGCAAGCTATAGGGGCGCGGTGAATCGCTTCCCCAAATCGCTGGCGCTTGTCGCCGGGCTGGTCTCGGCGCTCGGCTTTGCGCCGCTCGGCTGGTGGCCGCTGACGCTCGCCTGTTTCGCGCTGCTGCTCCATCTCGTTTCCGAAGCGACCGACATCCACGGTGCGCTGGCGCGGGGTTACTGGTTCGGCGTCGGCCATTTCACGATCGGGATCAACTGGATCGCCGGGGCTTTCCAGTTTCAGGATTCGATGCCGCACTCGCTCGGCTGGGTCGCGGTGGTGTTGTTGTCGTTCTATCTCGCGGTCTATCCTGCGATGGCGACGGGGCTGGCGTGGCGTTGGGGGCGGGCAAAGCCGGTGGCGTTCATACTGTTCTTTGCCGCCGCATGGATCGTCACCGAGTATCTTCGCGCGACGATGTTTACAGGTTTTGCGTGGAATCCGCTCGGGGTCGTGCTTGTGCCCTTGGGGGCTTTGCCGCAACTTTCGGCGCATATTGGCACTTATGGCCTGTCGGCGGTCGTAGCGCTGATGGGCGGCGCCTTGTTTGCGCTTGCGAGGCGACGCTGGACGTTTGCTGCGGCCGTGCTCCTTCCCGTTGCCACGCTCTCCATCCTTCCGAAATCGATCCCTGTAACGCCCTCAGCCACTGCGCCGCCGCAACCCCTCATCCGCATCATCCAGCCCAATATCGGGCAGCAGGACAAGCATGAAAAGGCGTTCGGGAAGCGCAATTTCGAAAAGTTGCGGATGCTCACTGGTGTGCCGGGCAGCGAACCGCGCCTGATCCTGTGGCCCGAAGCGGCGATCCCCGACTATCTCGAGGCAGAGGCATGGGCGCGCGAGCGGATCGCAAGGCTGATCGGGCCGAAGGACATGCTGGTGACGGGCGGCGTGGCACTGGTCGAAGACGAGGACGGTTACGTCGTCGCTGCGCGTAACAGTTCGTTCGTGCTGACGCCGGGGAGCGAAATCGTCGCGCGCTACGACAAGGCCCATCTCGTGCCCTATGGCGAATATCTGCCGATGCGGACGATCCTCTCGGCCATCGGCCTATCAAGGTTGGTGCCGGGCGATCTCGATTTCTGGCCCGGGCCGGGGCCGCAAACCACTGGCGTACCGGGGTTCGGCCGGATGGGCGTCCAGATCTGTTACGAGATCATCTTTTCGGGCCATGTGATCGACCGTCACAACCGCCCTGACTTCCTCTTCAACCCGTCGAACGATGCCTGGTTCGGCGGCTGGGGCCCGCCGCAGCATCTCGCGCAGGCACGGCTCAGGGCGATCGAGGAAGGGATTCCGGTCATTCGTTCAACCCCGACCGGAATTTCGGCGGTGATCGACGCTGACGGCAACCTGCTCCACAGCCTGCCATACCGGAAGGCCGGCTATATCCAGACCCGCCTGCCCCCGCCGCATCCGCCGACACTCTTTGCGCGTTACGGAAACATTCTTTCCCTGGGCTTCGCCTTTTTCCTGGGCGCCTTGGGAATTGCCCTTGGGCGATTCCGGCGCTAAGGGCGCAAGCCACATATAAAGCATTCCTTATATCAAGCAGGACCTGCCCCATGCGTGCCAATTACCTCTTCACTTCGGAAAGCGTTTCCGAGGGTCATCCCGACAAGGTTTCCGACCAGATTTCGGACGCGATTGTTGACCTGTTCCTTTCGAAGGACCCGGAAGCACGCGTGGCCTGCGAAACGCTGACGACCACACAAAAGGTTGTGCTCGCCGGGGAAATCCGTGGCGAAGGCATCATGGACGCAAACGGAAAATGGGCCCCCGGTGTGGAGCAGGAGATCGAAGACGCGGTTCGCAAAGTCGTAAAAGACATTGGCTATGCACAGGACGGCTTCCACTGGCAGACGCTGGACTTTTCAAACAACCTTCACCCCCAGTCTGCGCATATCGCACAGGGAGTGGACGCATCGGGCAACAAGGACGAAGGTGCTGGCGATCAGGGCATCATGTTCGGCTATGCCACGGATGAAACCCCCGACCTGATGCCCGCGACGCTCTATTACAGCCACAAGATCCTCGAGCGGATGGCGGCAGATCGGCATTCGGGTGCGGCGCCGTTCCTCGAACCCGATGCCAAGAGCCAGGTGACGTTGCGTTACGAAGGCAGCATTCCCGTCGCCGCCACCGCGATCGTGGTCTCGACCCAGCATGCCAAGGGTTATGACGAAGGCACGAAAGAGGCCGAGTTGCGCGCCTATGTGAAGCAGGTCGTGGCAGACATCCTGCCTGCCCACCTGCTCACCGAAACCGAATATCACATCAATCCCACCGGCAGCTTCGAGATTGGCGGGCCAGATGGAGATGCGGGCCTGACCGGTCGCAAGATCATCGTGGACACCTATGGCGGGGCTGCCCCGCACGGGGGCGGCGCATTCAGCGGCAAGGACCCGACCAAGGTTGATCGCTCGGCCGCCTATATCACGCGCTACCTAGCCAAGAACATCGTTGCGGCGGGCCTTGCGACGCGATGCACGATCCAGCTTGCCTATGCGATTGGTGTCTCCAAGCCGCTTTCGCTCTATGTCGATACGCACGAAACCGGTACGGTCGGCGATGACAAGCTTGAAGAGGCGATCGGCAGGATCGAGGCGTTGGGCGGCCTGACCCCTCGCGCCATCCGCACCCATCTCGGCCTCAACAAACCGATCTACCGCAAGACCGCCGCCTATGGCCATTTTGGTCGCAAGGCAGAGGGCGACTTCTTCCCGTGGGAGAAGACCGATCTGGTGGATGCCCTGAAGGCAGCACTCTGAACGTCAGGGCGCCAGCCTTCGCGCCTGTCTATTTCCAGCTGGCAAGGATCGCACCGGCAACGCAGTGCCCGGTGAGCAGGTGGACGCTGTCAATCACCGGCCCTGTGCAGGGGCCAACGCCGTAAACCCAGCCATACCAGATCGCTGGCAGGGCAGACAGGATCGCCACCAGCGCGGCCCATTTCACACCATTCGCAAGGCCCGAAACATTGGCCCATTTGAATAGCACGCCCATGCCGATGGCTGTCACGAGCGGCATGACAGGACCATAGGGCATGCGCGACATGCCAACCGCGTCCATCTGTTCCTTGGTGATGCCTTGCCCGGCCATCCAGACTGCCTGATCGACGATCACGCCGTAGATCAGGAACCCGACCGCATAGATGGCAATCGCCGCGACGAGAATCGCGATCGCATTCATACCCATAACTTTCATGACGCACCCTCCATTTATGCCAGTCTTTGCGCTGGCGAGAGGCAAGCTACCACAATGTGCCGTAGCGTCAAAATCACGGCTTGGGATCAGGCTCTAGCCAAAGCCAAAGCCCACGCATAAGGGGATCGCATGCGGCCCTATCTCGATCTCATGCAACGCATCCTTGATGAAGGGGTCGAGCAGCAGGATCGCACCGGCGTCGGCACGCTTTCGGTGTTCGGGCACCAGATGCGCTTTGATCTTTCGAAGGGCTTTCCGCTCCTCACCACAAAGAAGCTGCACCTGCGCTCGATCATCATCGAGCTGCTCTGGTTCCTGCGCGGCGATACCAATGTGAAGTGGCTGCAGGACAGGAAGGTCAGCATCTGGAACGAATGGGCCGATGAAGATGGCGATCTCGGCCCCGTCTATGGCAAGCAATGGCGCAACTGGCAGGGTCCGGACGGCATTTCGGTCGATCAGATCGCGGCGCTCGTGGATCAGATCAACACCAACCCAGCCTCGCGCCGCCAGATCGTGACGGCGTGGAACCCGGCGGAAATCGGCAAGATGGCGCTCGCCCCGTGCCACTGCCTGTTCCAGACGCATGTTGCGGGCGGCAGGCTTTCGCTCCAGCTTTACCAGCGGTCATGCGACGTCTTCCTCGGCGTGCCATTCAACATTGCATCCTATGCACTCCTCACCCACATGCTTGCCGACCAGTGCGGGCTGGAGGCTGGCGATTTCATCTGGACGGGTGGCGATTGCCATCTCTATTCGAACCATCTCGAACAGGCCCGGCTGCAACTGACCCGTCACACCGGCCCGTTACCAAGCCTGACCATAAAGCGCCGCGCCGAAAGTATCGACGCCTATGACTATGAGGATTTCGTGATCGAAGACTATCAAGCCGCTCCCCATATCTCCGCTCCGGTGGCCGTGTGAATCAAGACTTCCCGCCGTCATCCCCGCGAAAGCGGGGACCCATTTGCCCCGACGAGTCCGGCCCGTGGATCCCCGCTTTCGCGGGGATGACAAATGGGGTGCGGATCGCATGAACCGTCCGGAGATTGTCCTCATCGTGGCGCGTGCCGATAATGGCGTGATCGGGGCGGATGGCCAACTGCCCTGGCATGTGCCCGCCGACTTGCGCCGCTTCAAGCAGCTTACGACGGGCGCCCCGATGATCATGGGACGCAAGACTTTCGAAAGCCTGCCCGGCCTGCTCGCTGGGCGTCGCCATATTGTCCTGACCCGCGACAGGGATTGGGCGGAGGACGGTGCCGAAGTCGCCCATAGCGTCGAAAAAGCGCTGGCGCTGGCAAATGCACCGCATGTCTCGGTGATCGGCGGGGCGGAAATCTATCGCCTCTTCCTGCCCCGCGCCGACCGGATCGAATTGACCGAAGTGCACCTGTCTCCCAAGGGAGACGCGCGGCTGGCGGCCTTTGGAGCCGACTGGAATGAAGTCGCACGAACGCCTTGCACTGCCGAAAACGGCACACCAGCACATGATTTCGTAACGCTCAAGCGGAGGGGCTGATGAGACGTTTCCTGAAATGGTTCACGATTCTGGCAGGCTTGGCGCTGGCCGGCTTTTTCCTGTTCGTGCCCGCGATGGTCGAGCGGAGCATGAACAAGGTCGCGCCCGTTGCCGCGACCGTCAGCCCGAAGGCGCTGGCGCTCCACAAGACGCTGGCCATAGCCGACATGCATTCGGATACATTGATGTGGCAGCGCGACATGCTCGAGCGCGAGGATCGCGGCCATGTCGATCTGCCGCGGCTGGAGGACGGCCACGTCGCGCTCCAGGTTTTCTCTTCGGTGTCGAAAACGCCCAAGGGCCAGAATTACGATGCGAACGGTGCAGACAGCGACAATATTACGCTGCTGACATTTGCCCAGCTCCAGCCGCCGCGCACCTGGACGTCGATCCTCGAACGCTCGCTCTTCCACGCGCAGAAGCTGCAAAGGGCCGCCGACAATTCGGGCGGGCGGTTGCGCTTCGTCAGGACATCGCAGGATCTTTCGAAGCTGCTGGCCGATCGGGCATCGGGCAAGCAAGTGACCGGAGCGGTGTTTTCCGTCGAAGGACTGCAGAATCTTGAAGGAAAGCTCGCCAATCTCGACAGGCTGCAGGCGGCGGGGATGCGGATGGCGGGGCTGACGCATTTCTTCGACAATGAAGTCGCTGGCTCGATGCACGGCCTCAAAAAGGGCGGGCTGACCACGCTGGGGCGGCAGGTCGTGGCAGAACTTGAGCGGCGGCATATCGTCATCGACATCGCCCATTCGAGCCACAAGGCCGTTGCCGAAGTGCTGGCAATGGCGACCCAGCCTGTCGTTTCCTCGCACGGAGGGGTGCAGGCAGTGTGCAAGGTCAACCGCAACCTGACCGATGAAGAAATCCGCGGTGTCGCCAAAACCGGCGGCGTGGTCGGGATCGGCTATTGGGAGGGCGCGGTGTGCAGCACGGCTCCGGCCAAGGTTGCAGACGCCATTGCCCATATCCGCGATCTGGTCGGCATCGATTATGTCGGGCTGGGATCGGATTTCGACGGAGCGACGACGACCGGCTTCGACACGTCGAAATTGGCACTGGTCACGCAGGCGCTGATCGATCGCGGCTTCACCGAAGACGATATCGCCAAGGTGATGGGTGGCAATGTGCTGCGCGTACTCGGGCAGGTGTTGCCGCTGCGTTAAGGCCTTCCTATAGCCAGAGGCATGGAGCGGCTCGATGGCGGCTCGGCGGTTCCAGCCCATTTGCGCGGCGGGATCGTCGCGCTGGGAAATTTTGACGGGTTTCACAAGGGCCATCAGGCAGTCGTCGGGCGCGCCATTGCCCGTGCGCGCGCCGAAAACAGGCCTGCGCTGGTCGCCACATTCGATCCGCATCCGGTGCGCTTCTTCCACCCCGATACACCGCCATTCCGCCTGACCAGCCTCAACCAGCGCGAGCGGCTTTTTGCGGAGGCGGGGGCGGATGCGATGATCGTCTTTGCCTTCAACGCGGCGCTGGCCGGGCTGACGGCGGAAGAATTCGTGGCGCAGCGGCTCGACGGCGTGGCGGGGGTTGTGACGGGTGAAGACTTCACTTTCGGCAAGGGCCGCAGCGGCAATGTCGCCGTTCTGGCAGAACTCGGTGCCAAATACGGCTTTGTGGCCGAAGCCGTCGTGCCGGTGGTGGAGGGCGCGGAGGCCGTCTCTTCCAGCCGCATCCGCGACGCTCTTCAGGCGGGAGATTGCGCCACCGCAACCCGGCTCCTGACCCGCCCTTTCGCGGTTGAGGGCGTGGTCCAGCATGGCGAAAAGAACGGGCGTCAACTCGGCTTTCCCACCGCCAATATCGAGATGGGCAGCTATCTGCGCCCGCGTTACGGCGTCTATGCGGTCAAGGGTCGCTTGCCCGATGGCAGGATGCTCGATGGCGCAGCCAATCTCGGCATACGCCCGCAATTCGATCCGCCCCGGGAATGGCTCGAGCCCCATTTCTTCGATTTCTCGGGCGATCTCTACGGCCAGACCGTCGAAGTCGAATTCCACGCCTTCATCCGCCCCGAGGCGAAGTTTGACAGTCTCGAGGCGCTGACGACGCAGATCGCACAGGACTGCGATCGGGCGCGGGCGCTTCTCGCCAAGTGAGGGGCTAGAGTCTCGCGCGATCTTCCCCTAAGGCCCGCCGCGACATGACTGACGCGCGCGATTACAGAGACACGGTCTTCTTGCCCAAGACCGATTTCCCGATGAAAGCTGGACTTCCCCAGAAGGAGCCGGGCATATTGGCGCGCTGGCAGGAGATGGGGCTCTACGACAAGCTGCGAACCCAGCGGCGGGGCCGCGAGAAGTTCATCTTCCACGATGGCCCGCCCTATGCGAACGGGGACATGCATATCGGCCATGCGCTCAACCATATCCTCAAGGACATGGTGGTGCGGACGCAGACTTTGCTCGGCAAGGATGCGCCCTATGTGCCCGGCTGGGATTGCCACGGCCTGCCGATCGAATGGAAGGTCGAGGAGGAATACAGGAAGAAGAAACTCAACAAGGACGAGGTTCCGCCCAACGAGTTCCGCGCAGAATGCCGCGCCTATGCCCAGCACTGGGTCGACACCCAGCGCGAACAGCTCAAGCGCCTCGGCATCAATGGCGACTGGGATCATCCCTATCTCACGATGGACTTCGAGGCCGAGGCGACGATCGTTGCCGAACTGATGAAGTTCGCGGAGAGCGGGCAGCTTTATCGCGGCGCGAAGCCCGTGATGTGGTCGCCCGTTGAAAAGACGGCGCTCGCCGAGGCCGAGGTCGAATATGAGGACATCGTCTCGACCCAGATTGATGTGGCGTTCGAAATTGTTGAATGGCCTTCACAACCTCAATTTGGCTGCACTGCGCATGCAGTAATTTGGACCACGACGCCTTGGACAATCCCGGTCAACCAAGCTTTGGCTTATGGCCCAGACGTGGATTATGTCGGTTTGCAATTCGATCTGGGAGTGGCTCTCGAACCCGATCATGACCCTGGCTATCCCGACATCTCTGGCGCGAACGCCCAGCATGAAGCGATCATCGGACAAGTATTCATGGTCGCAGAAGCGCTACAATCTGAATTTGTCGCTCGCGTAATGCGATCGCTGGACGGCGACATGAGTGATCCAAAGGCTATGTTTAAGCGGGATTTCAGCGTTGTTTGGCGGGGCAAGGGCTCTGACCTAGCCGACGCTGTCGCCCGGCACCCGATGCACCATCTCGGCGGCTTCTTTGCCAAGCCCCGCCCCTTTCTGCCCGGCGATTTCGTCACCACCGACGCGGGCACGGGCCTTGTCCATATGTCGCCCGATCATGGCGAGGACGATTTCCTGCTGTGCAAGGCGCATGGCATCGATCCGGTCTTCGCGGTCGAAGGCGATGGCAAGTATCGTGAGGATTGGGCGTGGCTCGGCGGGCAAGGCTCGGTCATCAATGCGAAGTTCAATGCGCCCGACGGCCCGATCTGTTCGGACCTGCGCGAGGCGGGCTGCCTCCTCGCGGCCTCCGCCGACTTCAAGCACAGCTATCCGCATTCGTGGCGTTCCAAGGCCAAGGTCATCTATCGCTGCACCCCGCAATGGTTCGTGCCGATGGATCGGGCGTTGGGTGCAAACAACACCGTTCAGGCTGAGCCTGTCGAAGCCCCGCCCTTCTCTTCGGGGGATGAAGAAGGGGAAAGGACAGCCCTTCGACAAGCTCAGGGTGAGCGGAGTTTGAGGGAAACCGCAATGGCGGCCATCGCCGACACCCGCTGGGTGCCCGAAAAGGGCCAGAACCGCATCTCCGCAATGGTCGAGGGCCGCCCCGACTGGGTGCTCTCCCGCCAGCGCGCCTGGGGTGTGCCGATCACGCTGTTCGTCGATCGCAAGACTGGCCACTATCTGTGCGACCCTGCGGTCAACGCGCGGATCATCGCTGCGGTGCGCGAAAGGGGCGTCGATGCGTGGAGCGAGGATGCGGCGCAGGCGATGCTTGGCAATGATTATGCCCTTGCCGATTATGAGCGCGTGACCGACATTCTGGACGTTTGGTTCGATAGCGGCTGCACCCATGCCTTCGTCCTCGAATCGGGGCGCTGGCCGGACATGATGCGCCCGCAGGGCTATGCGGGGCCGCCAGCCGATCTCTATCTCGAAGGCAGCGACCAGCATCGCGGCTGGTTCCAGTCGAGCTTGCTCGAAAGCTGCGGCACGCGCGGCCGGGCGCCCTACAAGGCAGTGCTTACGCACGGCTTCACGATGGATGCCAAGGGCATGAAAATGTCGAAGTCGCTGGGCAACACGATCAACCCGCTCGACCTGATGCGCGATTATGGCGCGGACATCTTGCGGCTCTGGGCGCTCTCGGTCGATTTCACCGAGGATCACCGGATCGGGAAGGAAATCCTTTCAGGCGTCGCCGACCAATATCGCAAGCTGCGCAATACCTTCCGCTACCTGCTGGGCGCGCTCGAAGGGTTCAGCGAGGATGAGCGGGTGGATGTGGCGGAGATGCCGGAGCTGGAACGCTATGTGCTCCATCTCCTCGCGGACATGGATGCGAAGTTGCGGCAGGCGGTCGATGATTTCGATTTCAACACCTATGTCCGCCTGATCAGCGATTTTGCGAACAATGACCTTTCGGCCTTCTTCTTCGATATCCGCAAGGACTGCCTCTATTGCGACGCNNTCCGCTATGCCGCACCAGTGCTGGTGTTTACGGCAGAGGAAGTGTGGCAGACGCGGTTTCCCGACGATGGATCGGTGCATTTTCTGGACTGGCCGGACTTTGACACCCTTCTCCGTCACCCCGGCGAAGGCCGGGGCCCAGACGGGCCCGATGTTGAAGGGCTGGATCCCGGCCTTCGCCGGGATGACGAATTGGGGGCGAAGTGGGAAAGGCTGCGCGCTTATCGGTCGGACGTAACCGAAGCAATCGAGCCACTTCGCCGGGAAAAGCAGATCGGTTCGGGGTTGCAGGCCGAAATCGATATCGACCTACACTTGGAGCAAGATCGTGACGTGCTCTCTACGTCTAACTTAGAGGAGTTGTTCATTACGGGAACCGTGAAACTCGTTGACGAGATTCACTCCGGATATTTGCCAGGGCGGGCATCAGAAGCACGAATCGAAGCCAGACCAACAACCCACCACAAATGCGGCCGCTGCTGGCGGCATCTCCCCGAAGTCACCGAAGACGGCACGCTCTGCGCGCGGTGCGATGAGGTGGTGAATGGTTGAAACTGTAGTACGCCTCCTCTGCGCCTCTGCGCCTCTGCGCGAAACCCCTTTTTATTGGTTCGCGCAGAGGCGCAGAGGCGCAGAGGGAGGGCGGTGCTGATGCGTGCTTCTCCCCGTCGCAATGGCCTGATGCTCGCGCTCGGCATTTTCATCATCGACCAGTTGGTGAAGTATCTCGTCACCGGCCCCATCGGCCTCGTCTATGAGGGGGATTCGCATTACCTCCTCCCAATCTTCAACCTGACGCTCGTCCACAATTTCGGCGTCTCGCTCGGGATGCTGAAGGCTGACAGCGAGGCTATGCGCTGGGGGCTGGTCGCTCTCACCGGCGCGATCAGCGTGTTTGTGGGCGGCTGGTTGTGGCGCGAAAGCAACCGGACGGACGTGCTCGGCCTTGGCCTGGTGCTCGGTGGCGCGGTCGGCAATCTGCTCGATCGGGTGCGGTTCGGCTATGTCGTTGATTTTGCCGATCTGCATTTCGGAGAGATCAGGCCCTTTTTGGTCTTCAATGTTGGCGATGCTGCGATTACGATAGGCGTATTGATCCTGCTGGCGCGCGCCCTGTTGGTGCGTGACCGGAAACCAGAGGCGGAGAATGAGAATGCGTAAACTGATTGTTGCAGGCGCGATGCTGGCCCTGCTGTCCGCCTGTGGCACGTCGAGCGGCGTGTTCGGCCGCAACCGGCCCGATGAATTCGCTGTATCGCGCTCGGCACCTTTGGTCGTCCCGCCCGATTTTGCCCTGGCTCCCCCTGCTCCCGGCGCGCCGCGTCCGCAGGAAGCCGATTCGTCCACGCAAGCCTTGCAGGCGATGTTCGGTGGTCAGGCCGCGCGCAGCCCGGTTGAGGGCACGACCGTCGGCCAGGCCGGTGGCAACCGCGCGCAGCCCGGCATCCGTTCTGCCGTGGGCGATCCCGCGACCAATGTGGTGGACAAGGGTTCGGTCACGCGTGACATTATCGCGGCCCCCGAGGGCGATGGGGCGCAGGCCAAGGCTTCGACCCCGAACTGATCGGACTTTCAGCCCTAACCGGATTGCCGCCCGCCACAATTGCGTTGATGGCGGCGATGACATTCACGGCCTCCACGATTCGCGGGCTGACCGGCTTTGGCATGGCGATCATCCTTGTGCCCCTGCTCGGCATGGTGATCCGCCCCGATGAGGCGGTGGTGCTGGCGATCATCCTCCAGTTCATGATCGGCCCCGTTGGCATGAAGGCGATCCTCGCCGATAGCGCGCGGCCGTCGAGCCTGATTATCGCTGCCACTGCGATGCTCGCGACACCGCTCGGGCTTTGGCTGCTGGCACGGATCAGCCCCGATCTTGCAAGGGTGCTGATTGCCGGGGTTGCCGTCGGGGCCTTCCTGCTCGTCCTGCTTCCAAAGCAAGCCGGGAAGCCTCCGCACCTTGGCCTGACGCTCGCAACCGGGCTGAGCGCCGGGGTGCTTGCCGGCTTTGCCGGGATGCCTGGCCCGCCAGTCGTGCCCTATTTCCTGCGGATGGGCATTACGCCCCAGGCGGCACGTGCGTCCATGATGCTGGTATTCTTCGCAACCGCGATTGCGGGGACAGTTGTGGCGTTCCTGTCCGGACTGGCGACGGCGAAGCTGGTGGCTGTAGCGGTGTTGCTGCTGGTCCCGATGCTGGCGGGAAACTGGCTTGGAGCGCGCGCCTTTGGCAAGATCGATCCGCTGCTCTGGCGCATCATCGTGGGGGTGCTTCTGTGCACCGCCGCGCTCTCGGCGGTCTGGCGCGCCTCTACCTAGAGCCTGATCGGTTGAGGTTGATTCAACCCGAAACGATCAAGGTCTAGGCTTCGCTCCTCAAAGGACGGGCAAGCAGGCTGCCGACCACCCGGTCGACCGGCGCGCTGCCTTCGAGCAGCGTGCAGACGGCATCGACCACTGGCATATCGACATCCAGCGCACGAGCGGCCTGTTGCAGGACGGGGGCCGTGAACGCGCCCTCGGCCACGGTGTGGCTGCTTGCGAGCAGATCGCCCGCGCTCCGTCCTTCGCCCAACCCCTTGCCGAGCGTGAAGTTGCGCGAGGCCATCGAGGAGCAGGTGAGGACAAGGTCTCCAAGCCCCGAAAGTCCCGCCAGCGTCTCGGGCCTTGCCCCTTTGGCGAGGCCAAAGCGTGTCATTTCGGCAAAGCCCCGCGCAATCAGGGCCGCCCGGGCGTTCTGCCCCAGGCCGCGCCCCTCCACCACGCCACAGGCTATGGCGAGGACGTTCTTGACCGCGCCACCAATCTCCGCCCCGATCACGTCGTCCGAGACGTAGGGCCGGAAATGAGAGCGCGCGAGGCGGCTGGCGAGCGCGCGGGCGAGTTCGGCATCCTCACAGGCCAGTGTGATCGCGGTCGGCAGTCCGCGCGCGACTTCATGGGCAAAGGTCGGGCCACTGAGAACCGCAATCGGCGCGTCGGGGCAGGCCTCATGCGCGACTTCGGACATGAGTTGCATCGTGCCCGCCTCGATCCCCTTGGCGCACAGGATCAGCGGACGGGTTTCCACCTGCGCTTCGGCCAGCACAGTGCGCAAATGCTGGGCGGGCGTCACCAGCAACAAGGCTTCGCAACCTGCGAGATCCGAAAGCGCACCGGTGGCCGCGATCGAGGCTGAAAGCGGGATGCCCTTGAGGAAAAGCGCGTTCTCATGGCCATCGTTGATTGCGGCCACAACCTCGGGCTCGCGCGCCCAGAGCATCACATCGTCACTGCCATCGGCCAGCACCTGTGCCAGTGCCGTGCCCCAGGCACCGCCGCCGATCACGCCCGTCTTCATGCCTTCACTCCTGCGCCGCGCACCTTTTCAGCGTCCGGGTCGAGCGGCCAGCGAGGCCGCGCCTCGAAATCGAGCCCGTCGGTCAGCCCTACTGCAAGCCGCTCCGCCCCGGCCCAGCCGATCATCGCCGCATTGTCGGTGCAAAGCCAGAGCGGCGGGGCGATAAAGGGCAGGCCGTGTCGCGCAGCGAGTGCCTCAAGGGCGGCGCGAATCGACTGATTGGCCGCAACACCACCAGCGACGACCAGTGCGGTCGCTTCAGGTGCCGCCTCCAGCGCGCGTCTTGTCCGGTCGATCAGGCAATCGACGACTGCCTGCTGGAATGAGGCTGCAATGTCCTCGGCGCGGTACATGCGCGCATCGCGTGCGCGCAGAACCGCGCTTTTGAGCCCGGCAAAGGAGAAATGTGGTTCCGCCGAACCCAGCAACGGGCGGGGCAGCGGCACGGCCTTGGGGTCTCCCGACTTCGCCGCCGTTTCGACCGCGGGGCCGCCGGGAAAGCCAAGACCCAGCAGTTTCGCAGTCTTGTCGAATGCCTCGCCCGCCGCATCGTCGATGGTCGTCGCAAGGCGGCGATACTGTCCCACGCCTGAAACGAGCAACAACTGGCAATGCCCACCCGAAACCAGCAGCAACAGATAGGGAAAGTGCAGCGACGCATCGGCCAGACGCGGTGAGAGGGCATGGCCTTCCAGATGGTTGACCGCGATCAACGGCTTGTTTGCCCCATGGCAAAGCGCCTTGGCCGTCACCAGCCCGACCATCACCCCGCCGATAAGGCCCGGCCCGGCGGTCGCTGCAATCGCATCCAAATCGGCCAATGACTTGCCCGCATCGGCCAGCGCCGTCTCGATCAGCGGCACGAGCACCTCAACATGGGCGCGCGCGGCAATTTCAGGCACGACCCCGCCATAGGGGCGATGCTCCGCCTCCTGCCCCGCCAGCCGGTGCGACAATATCTCGCGGTTGCCCGTCACCAGCGCAGCGGCGGTTTCGTCGCAACTCGATTCTATGCCCAGGATGATGGCCATGGGCTTCCCTCTAGCCGCCAGCGCCGCTAGCACAAGCCGCCATGGCCAACCCCGACAAACCCCTGCGCCTCGGCACACGCGGATCGCCGCTTGCACTCGCCCAGGCCTATCTTGTGCGCGATGCGCTGATCGCGGCGCATGGCTGGGATGAGGACGCGATCGCGCTGATGCCTGTGGTCGCGACCGGCGACCGGATCCAGGATCGCGCGCTGGCCGAAGTCGGCGGCAAGGCGCTCTGGACCAAGGAACTCGACGCGGCCTTGATGGCGGGAGGGATCGATTTTGCCGTTCATTCGATGAAGGACGTCGAAACGATCCGCTCACCCGAGCTGGCGATTGCTGCGATGCTGCCACGCGCCGATGTGCGCGATCGCCTGATTGGGGCGGTGAGCATCGATGCGCTTCCGCACGGCGCGAGGATCGGCACAAGTGCCCCGCGCCGCCGCGCGCAGTTGTTGCGACTGCGGCCAGACCTTGAGGTCGTGCTGCTGCGTGGCAACGTCCAGACGCGGTTGGCCAAGCTCGAACGCGGGGAGGTCGATGCGACCCTGCTTGCGGCCGCCGGGCTTGACCGGCTGGGGATGCAGGGCATTGGCACGAGCATCGCCGTTGAAACGCTGCTGCCTGCCCCTGCGCAGGGTGCGGTGGGGATCGAAGCGCTGTCAGGCAACAAAAGGGTGCGTGACTGGCTTTGGGCGATTAATGATGATGCGACCTTCGCCTGCGTAATGGCCGAGCGCGCCCTCCTCTCAGGATTGGCAGGCGATTGCCGTTCTCCAGTTGCGGCCCTTGCGGCGATGGAGGGAGATATGATCGGACTTCGCGCGGAAATATATGCCCCTGACGGTGAACAGGTCGAATCGGGAGAAACGCATTTCAAGGCGGGCGATGACGCTCCGGTCGAGCTTGGCCGGATCATGCTGGCACGGGCGCACCCTGCCATTCGCGCCGCATTTACATCATGACCCGCCCAGTTCTCATCGTCCGGCCGGAGCCGGGCAATGCCAATACGGCCGCGCGGGCAAGGGCTGTCGGCCTTGATGTCAGGGCCGTGCCGCTGTTTGCGATCCGGCCGCTCGCTTGGGAAGCGCCCGATGCCGCGCCCTATGTCGGCGTCCTTCTGACCAGCGCGAGCGCGTTGCGGCTCGCCGGCCCCGATCTTGCGGGCTTCACCCATTTGCCGGCCTTTGCTGTCGGCGGCGCAACGGCGCAACTCGCCCGCGAGGCCGGATTCGTCTCGGTCGTCGAAGGCGATAGCGATGTGTCGCGGCTCGTCGGCAAGATTGCGACGCTGGGGCTCCACAGGCTGCTCCATTTCTGCGGGGCGGAGGTGCGCCCGTTCGATCCCTTCGGTATCGAGATTGACCGCCTTATCGTCTATTCCGCAGATCTGGTTGACACAGCCGCCGAACTGGCGGCGGCGATTGCCGAGGCGCCAGTCGTTTTGATTCATTCCCCCCGCGCCGGAGCACGGTTGGCTGGGCTGGTCGAACCCGCGGCCCGCGCCCGCGTTGCGCTTGTCGCGATCAGCGCCAATGCGGCGGAAGCGGCAGGAGCTGGCTGGGAAGAGGTTGCGATTGTGGCCGAACCGCGCGATGAAGCGCTCTTGCAGGAAGCGGTGCGGATGTGCCGCCAGACATAAACGGGATCGCCTGATGGAATTCGATACGAGCAGCAGAGCGCCGGTGCAGCGCAAGCCACGGTTGCTGCGGTTGTTGCTGTCCTTCTCCATTGCATTCGTTGCAGGGATCGGAGCGATGGGCTGGGGACTGTCGCGCTGGGACGGCGCGCGCAACTGGCTGTTCGGCGCGCCCGTTGCCCAACGCATCCCGGCCATCACCTACACACCGGCGCCAGCGCTCCCTGCGCCTTCGCTGGTTACGCCGGACCTCGCGGCGCGCATGGCCGAGCTTGAGGGCCGCGTGGCAAAGGTCGAAGCGGCAGGCGGCACGAGCGGGGGCAATTCCGCGCGGGCCGAAGGGCTGCTTGTTTCATTCGCGGCGCGCCGGGCAATCGATCGCGGACTTGGCCTTGGCTATGTCGAAGGCCTGCTGAACCAGCGTTTCGCGGCCACCCAGCCCAGAGCTGTCGCGACGATCATTGCAGCGGCGCGTCAGCCCGTGACGCTCGAACAGCTTCGGGCGGGCCTTGATGCGGTTGCGCCGGAACTTGTCGCGGGCGGGCCGGATGAGGGCTGGTGGGCTGGCTTGAAACGCGGATTTTCGAGCGTTTTGGTGGTGCGAGAGGCGGGCTCGGCTTCACCCGATCCCAATGCGCGGATCGCGCGCGCGCGGCTGTCGATCGAAAGCGGCCGGGTCGATCTGGCGCTGGCGGAGGTTGCCCGCCTGCCCAATCGCGACAAGGCTACGGCCTGGATCGCAATGGCGCGCCGCTATGTCGAATCGCACCGCGCGCTCGACCTGCTCGAAGCGGCCGCGATCACATCGTCGGACTCTGCGCCGACGCCGATATTGCCAGCTGAGCCGGTCAAGCCAACGCCAGAGCCCGCCGAATCGGCCTATATTCCCGGCGTCTTGTAGTGATGCCAGGCAAAAACGGCGGCGGCCCCGCGATGCGGGCGCCAGGCCTCTCCGATTTCGCGCACCTGCTTCTCGCCGGGCCGCTCCGCCAATCCCATGATCGCGCCGACGTCGATCTGGACGGCAAGATCGCCGGCAGGCCAGATGTCGGGGCGGCCTTCAGCGAATAGCAGGTAAATCTCCGCCGACCAGCGGCCAATGCCCTTGACCTGGGTCAGGAGCGTGATCGCTTCCTCATCGTCCGCAGGCAGGTTGTGGAGGTCGAGCGCGGCTGACTTGACCAGTTCCGCGAGACTCCGCGCATAGCCCTGCTTCTGGCGCGAAAGCCCGCAGGCGCGCAATTCATCGAATGAAGCCTCGATGATGGCATGCGGGTCGGTCATGTCGCCGCGCGCCGCTTCCAGTTTTCCCCAGACGGCCGCTGCCGCCTTGAAACTGACCTGCTGGCCAACGATCGTGCGCAGCAATGTTTCATAACCCCTGTCGCGTATGCGTGGTTCGGGATAGCCGACATGCGCTATGGCTGCCGCAAAACGCGGCTCGATTTCCGCCAGCGTGTCGAGCGACAGCTTCAATTGCTCTGCCGATAAGCCCATTGTCGAATCTCCGTTTTGCCTCTAGCGAGCGCGCAAACCAACGCTAAACGAACATATGGGAACTGCGCAAATGGCAAAGCTGATCGTCACGACCCGCGACGGCACCGAACATGAAATTGAGGCCGAGAGCGGTCTGTCGGTGATGGAGATCATCCGCGATGCAGGCTTTGACGAACTGCTGGCGCTGTGCGGCGGCTGTTGCTCTTGCGCGACCTGCCACGTTCATGTCGATCCCGCCTTTGCAGACACAGTCAATCCGATGGGGGAGGACGAGAATGACCTGCTCGAAAGCTCCGATCATCGTAACGGGAGTTCGCGCCTGTCCTGCCAGGTCCAGTTCGGCGACGCGCTCGATGGCCTGAAAGTGACGATCGCTCAGGAAGATTGAGGCGGCACCAATGCCAGCCATCCTGGTCGATGCCGATGCCTGCCCGGTAAAGGAGGAGATCTACAAGGTCGCTTTCCGTCACGAAATACCGGTCACCATTGTCAGCAACAGCCCGATCCGCGTGCCGCCCCATCCGCTGATCGCACGCGAAGTGGTGGGTTCCGGCTTCGATGCCGCGGATGACTGGATCGCCGAGCGTGCCGCCCAAGGCGCGATCGTCATTACTGCCGACATATTGCTCGCGGATCGCTGCCTGAAAGCGGGAGCGGAAGTGATTGCGCCCAACGGCAACCCCTTCACCGGCAACACAATCGGGGCGGCCATCGCCACCCGCGCCATCATGGCCGACCTGCGGGCCGGCGGCGATGCAATTGGTGGCCCAGCACCTTTCTCCAAGACCGATCGCTCGCGTTTCCTGTCTTCGCTCGACGAGGCACTGGTCAGATTGAAGCGCCGGCAATGATTTTTGCTGCCTGACTTTCGCCTTTCTTCTGTGTAAAGGGCGCGGCCATGCTCAATCTGAACGGTATCACCGTGCGCCTTGGCGGGCGCACCATCCTTGACCGCGCGACCGCAGCGTTGCCACCCAGGAGCCGTGTCGGGCTGATCGGACGCAATGGCGCGGGCAAATCGACGCTGATGAAGGTGATGATCGGGCAACTGGAACCCGATGATGGCTCGATTGAAATGCCGCGAAGGACGCGGATCGGTTATATCGCGCAGGAAGCGCCAGCGGGCGATGCGACGCCGTTCGAAACCGTGCTGGCTGCCGATACCGAACGCGCCCGCCTCCTTCATGACAGCGAGACGTGCCACGACCCCGACCGGCTTGGCGAAATCCATGAGCGGCTGATCGCGATCGACGCCTATACCGCACCGGCCCGTGCCTCACGTATCCTGGTAGGATTGGGATTTGATGAAGAGATGCAGGGCCAACCGCTCGACAGTTTCTCCGGCGGCTGGAAGATGCGCGTGGCGCTGGCCGCCTTGCTGTTTTCAGAACCCGACCTGCTCCTGCTCGACGAACCGTCGAACCATCTCGACCTTGAAGCGACATTGTGGCTGGAAAACTTCCTCAAATCCTACCCCGCGATGATGGTCGTGATCAGCCACGAGCGTGACCTGCTCAACAACGTCGTCGACAACATCCTCCACCTGGAAGGCGGGCAGACCACGCTCTACGCGGGCGGATATGACAGTTTCGAGCGCCAGCGGGCCGAGCGTGCGGCGCAACTGGCGGCCGCCAAAGCCGCGCAGGATGCGCAGCGTGCCAAGTTGCAGGATTATATCGCCCGCAACAGTGCGCGGGCAAGCACGGCCAAACAGGCCCAGTCACGCGCCAAGGCTCTGGCTAGGATGCAGCCGGTGCTGGCGATGATCGAGGATCCGTCGCTGAGCTTCGATTTTCCGAGCCCCGACGAGCTGAAGCCGCCGCTCGTTACGCTCGACATGGCGAGCGTCGGCTATGCGCCCGGCAAGCCAGTCCTCCAGAAGCTCAACCTGCGGCTCGACCCGGACGATCGGATCGCGCTGCTTGGTCGCAACGGCAATGGCAAGACCACGCTCGCCCGGCTGCTCGCGGCGCAACTTCCGGCAATGGAAGGCGCAATCAATGCCTCGGGCAAGATGCGTGTCGGCTATTTCACCCAGTACCAGGTGGAGGAGCTTGACGGGGGCGATACGCCGCTCGAGCATATGACCCGCCAGATGAAGGGCGCAACGCCGGGTGCCGTCCGCGGGCAGTTGGGGCGGTTCGGCTTTTCGGGCGCCAAGGCGACGACGCAGGTATCGAAGCTGTCCGGCGGCGAACGCGCACGGCTGGCGCTGGCGCTCATCACCCGCGATGCGCCGCACATGCTGATCCTTGATGAGCCGACGAACCATCTCGACGTCGATGCGCGCGAAGCGCTCGTCCAGGCGCTCAACGCCTATGACGGCGCCGTCGTGATCGTCAGCCATGATCGCCACATGATCGAGCTGGTCGCCGACCGTCTTGTGCTGGTCGATGGCGGGCGTGCCGAGGAATATGGCGGCACGCTTGAGGATTATACCGACATGATCCTGGGACGTAATCAGCCCAAGGGGGCGGAGTCTGTCAAGGCCAACAAGAAGGAAGACCGCAAGGCCGCAGCCGCCGCGCGCGAGCAGAACAAGGCACTTCGTGCAGAAGTCTCGGCGGCAGAAAAGGAATTGGCAGCCCTCACCGCGCATCGGTCGCGGATCGAGCGCGCGATGTTCGATCCGGATACTGCTGGCCCGGAAGAGCAGGGTGTCAAGATGACTGACCTCATGCTTCGTCGTGCCGAAATCGAAACGGAACTCGAAGCCGCAGAAGCGCGTTGGCTTGAGGTGTCGACGGCTTTGGAGGAAGTGTCGCTCGCCTGATCGAGGTTGTCGCCACCTCTGCCTGTCCTGTAAGGAAGACGGCATGACCAGCATTATCGGCTCACTCCTCATTGGCGCGAAATCTGTGCGCGATAATCCCGCCTTTCGTGCAACCAACCCCATGACGGGGGAACCGCTCGAACCCGCCTTTGCGATAGCCGGGGCTCGCGAAGTCGAGCAGGCTTGCGCGCTCGCCCAAGGGGCGTTCGACGCATTTCGAGAAACGCACGATGAGGCGCGGGCCGTTTTCCTCGAAGCCATCGCCGCCAATATTGAGGCGCTGGGGAGTGCGTTGATCGAGCGGGCACATGCCGAAAGCGCACTGCCGATTGCGCGCCTTGAGGGGGAACGTGCCCGCACGACCGGACAACTCCGGATGTTCGCGAGTGCCGTGCGCAAAGGCGACGTCCATGACATTCGTGTCGAGCCCCCCCTGCCCGGACGGCAACCGCTGCCCCGACCGGAGATGCGGTTGCGGCACATCCCGCTTGGGCCGGTTGCCGTATTCGGCGCGAGCAATTTCCCGCTGGCCTTTTCAGTGGCAGGTGGAGACACCGCCTCCGCGCTGGCCACCGGTTGTCCGGTCATTGTGAAGGGGCATCCCGCGCATCCGGGGACGGGGGAGCTCGTTGGGCGCGCGATCCAGGCGGCGGTCAAGTCGTGCGGCCTGCCGGAAGGTGTCTTCTCGCTGCTTCTTGGCGGGATCGAGACCGGCGAGATGCTGATTCGCGATCCCCGTATCAAGGCGGTTGGATTCACCGGATCGCGCGTCGGCGGGCTTGCGCTGGTCGCGATTGCGGCGGCTCGTCCCGTGCCGATCCCGGTTTATGCCGAAATGAGCAGCATCAACCCGATCTTCCTGCTCCCCGCCGCTCTTCGAGCGCGCGCAGAGGCCATTGCGCAGGGCTTTGTCGGATCTCTGGTACAGGGCGTCGGGCAATTCTGCACCAATCCCGGCCTTGTCCTCGGCGTTGAGGGGCCCGATCTCGACCATTTCATTGCCGTGACCTCGGCGGCGCTCGCCAGCCAGCAGGCCGCGACTATGCTAACGCCCGGAATCCACGCGGCCTATGTCAAAGGCACGGGGTCGCTCGAGAATAATGCTGCCGTTTCGCTCGCAGCACGTGGCATTGTGGCGGAAGGCCCCAACCGCGCAACGCCCGCGCTCCTCGTTACCGATGCCGCCAGCTTCATGGCGGACGCGCGTCTCGGCGATGAAGTGTTCGGCCCATCGTCGCTGATCGTGAAATGCCGCGACATCGATGAAATGATATTGCTTGCGGAAAGCCTTGAGGGACAGTTGACCGCAACGCTCCACATCGACCCGCGCGACCTTGCGATGGCCCGCCGTCTGTTGCCGGTACTCGAACGCAAAGCGGGAAGAATCCTTGCCAATGGCTGGCCCACCGGCGTTGAAGTCGGGCATGCTACAGTTCATGGCGGGCCGTTTCCGGCGACCTCGGACAGCAGGACGACTTCGGTCGGCGCGCTGGCCATCCGCCGTTTTCTGCGCCCTGTCGCCTATCAGAACCTGCCCGCCGATCTGCTGCCGCCAGTCCTGCGATAGCGCCAAGCCGACATTCGGTTGTGCTTGAGGCGCATAACGACTAGGGCGCCCCGGCAATCGTCACAAAAGGCGCTGACCATTGCCTTGCACCGCGCCCCGTTAGAGAGACCATGGCTTTTCAAGACCTCCACCCGCTTCTGTCAGAAGCGCTCACCGCCCGTGGCTATGTCACGCCCACGCCCGTCCAGGCCGCCGTGCTCGAGCCGGAGGCCGAAGGGCGGGATCTGATCGTTTCGGCTCAGACAGGTTCCGGCAAGACTGTCGCCTTCGGGCTGGCAATGGCGCCGCAGCTTTTGAGCGGAAACGGGCTGGCCCCGCCCGCCGGAGCGCCGCTCGCGCTTGTCATAGCCCCGACGCGCGAACTGGCACTTCAGGTTGGCCGCGAATTGGTCTGGCTTTACGGCAAGGCAGGCGTACGGATTGCCACCTGTGTTGGCGGCATGGATGCATCCAAGGAACGCCGCGCGCTTGGTCAGGGTGCTCATATCGTCGTCGGGACACCGGGACGCTTGCGCGACCATCTCGAACGTGGTTCGCTCACGCTACACAGCCTTACGGTGGCCGTACTCGACGAAGCTGACGAGATGCTCGACATGGGCTTCCGCGAAGATCTCGAGGAAATCCTCGACGCAACGCCCCAGACCCGGAGAACTTTCATGTTCTCTGCGACGATGCCCAAGCCGATCGTGGCGCTGGCCCGTCGCTACCAGCGTGACGCCTTGCGCATCTCGACCGTCGGCGAAGATCGCGGCCATGGCGATATTAGCTATCAGGCCGTGACCGTCGCCCCCGCCGACATCGAGAATGCGGTGGTCAACCTGCTCCGCTTTCACGAGGCGACGACGGCCCTGCTGTTCTGCGCGACCCGCGACAATGTCCGTCACTTGCATGCCAGCCTGATCGAGCGTGGCTTTGCGGTCGTCGCGCTCTCGGGCGAGCACAGCCAGAACGAACGCAATCAGGCGATGCAAGCCTTGCGCGATCGTCGCGTGCGCGTTTGCGTTGCGACCGACGTGGCCGCACGGGGTATCGATTTGCCCACGCTCTCGCTGGTGATCCATGTGGAACTTCCGCGCGATGCCGAAACGCTCCAGCATCGCTCAGGCCGGACGGGCCGGGCGGGCAAGAAGGGCACGGCCATCCTGCTGGTTCCCTATCCACGTCGCAAGCGCGTTGAAATGATGCTGCGCGGCGCACGGATCAATGCCGAATGGATCGCCCCGCCGACCCGCGAAGACATTGCCCGCAATGATCGTGAACGACTGATGACTGCACTTCTCGAACCGGTCGAAGTTGATGATGAAGATCGGGCGCTGGCCGCACGGCTTCTTGCCGAACGCACACCGGAGGAGATTGCAGCCGCCCTTGTCCGCGCTCACCGTGCACGTATGCCGGCCGCCGAAGAACTGATCGATGCTGCATCCGGCCCAGCCCAGCGGCAGGAAGGGCCGCGGCCGGGCTTTGAAAACACCGTCTGGTTCCGGATGGACATCGGGCGACGGCACAACGCCGATCCCCGCTGGTTATTGCCGCTGCTTTGTCGTCGTGGACACATTACACGCACCGAAATCGGCGCAATCCGTATCGCCGCCGCCGAAACGATGTTCGAAGTGCAGACCGCCGCCGCAACGCGGTTCGCGGTTGCAGTCAAACGCACGGCCGTTGAGGGCGAGGACGGCGAAGGCGGGATCCGCATCGAGCAGGTTCACGGCGCGCCCCGCGACGAAGCCAGGCGCAACCGCCGCGAAGGCCCGCCGCATGCCCGTCCGGGGACGCGGCCGTCCAAAAAACCGTTCCGCCCCGGGAAGCGTTGACAAGCAGCCGAGCCGACAACCCGGGCGCCTATGCCTTTAGACGCTCCGCATAACCCTTTCTGAGCTTCGCCAGCTTGGGCGGGATGGTGGCCATGCAATAAGGATTGCGCTGGCCTTCGCCGTTCCAATACTCCTGGTGATAATCCTCCGCTCGATACCATGTGCCCAACCGCTCGATGGTCGTCACGATGGGCTGAGGCCAGTCGAGCTGGTTGCGGATGATTGCGGCTTTGGCTTCCGTTTCCTGCTCCGCGCCGTCGGGGAAGATGGCGGAACGGTATTGCGTGCCAATGTCATTGCCCTGCCGGTTGAGCTGGGTGGGGTCATGTGTCGCAAAGAAGATGTCGAGCAAATCGGCGATGCCGACCTGGTCGGAATCGAACGTGACGCGGATCGCCTCGGCATGGCCGGTATCGCCGCCGCAGACCTGGCGGTAGGTCGGGTTGGGCACATGCCCGCCGATATAGCCGCTTTCGACGCCCGAAACGCCCGCCAGCGACAGAAACACGGCTTCAGTGCACCAGAAGCAGCCGCCAGCCAGAATGACCTGATTGAGAGACATTGAGCGTCCTTTCCGAGAATATCCGGAACCGCCCGCTCAATTATGCGTGGCGATCCAGTCCTCGACCACCGGGGCGATCATTTCACGCCATTTGCTGCCGTTGAAGATGCCGTAATGGCCAGTTCCTTCGGCCATATAGTATTGCTTCATGCTGGCTTCCAGACCGGTCGCGATTTCAAGTGCGGCCCTTGTCTGGCCAAGACCCGAAATATCGTCGCGCTCACCCTCGATCGCTAGGAGGGCGACCTTGGTGATCGCTTTGGGATCAATCATCAGGCCGCGATGCGTCATCTCGCCCTTGGGCAGGAGGTGCCGCTGGAAAACGACATCGATCGTCTGGAGGTAGAATTCCGCCGTCATGTCACAGACCGAACGATATTCCTCATAGAAATCCTTTGTCAGTTCGGCACTGTCATCATCACCCTCGACCAGATGTTTGAACATCTCCCAATGGCTTACCATGTGATTGCCAAGATTCATCGACATGAAGCCTGCGAGTTGCAGGAAACCGGGATAAACCTTCCGCCCCGCACCGGCGTAGGAATAGGGCACGGTTGCAATCACGTTGCTTTCGAACCAGCTATGCGGGCGCTGGGTCGCAAGCGTATTGACCGCAGTCGGCGCCTTTCGAGTATCGATCGGCCCGCCCATCAGGGTCAGCGACTTCGGCAGACATTTGTGCTGCTGGGCGGACATGAGCGCAACCGCCGCATAGCATGGTACGGAAGGCTGACACACGGCAAGCATGTGCGCGCCGGGCCCGATCTCTTCGAGAAACTCCACCAGATAATCGACATAATCGTCAAGATTGAAAGAACCATCGCTGGTTGGCACGCTGCGCGCATCGCGCCAGTCGGTAATATAAACGTCATGTCCGGGCATCATCCGTTCGACCGTCCCACGCAACAACGTCGCGTAATGGCCCGACATCGGGGCCACGATCAGCAGCTTCGGACCGGTCTCGACGCCCACGCGGACAAAGCGCTTCATCTGCCCGAAGGGTTTTTGCAGGACGATTTCTTCATGCACGGCAACCTGCTTGCCATCGACGGTCGTGTGATCGAAGCCGAAGGGCGGCTTGCCGCGCGGCGCGGACGCGTGGGCGAACACTTCAAGCGCCGACGCCATTACTTCCCCGCCACCGAAATAGGCGAGCGGATTGGCCGGATTGGAAAGGAATTCCGCACCTGTATGGGCAAGCGCACTGGCCCCCGCCAACCAGGAGCGCTGCATTTCATAGGCGTTGTATAGCATTCAAATACCCTTCCCGGCCGGGGATGTGGCCGAGTTTTCTGTGTTGTGCAATGCACAATTCGACCAGTCGCTTGTTGAGACCCATCTCCCCGCCTGCTAGGCGCGACGGCATGTCAGACGAACCCAAGCCTGAAAACGGCACTCGCAAGATCGGCAACCTCCGAATGGTTTGGCGCTTCGCCATACGGTATCCGGGGCGGATTGCCTGTGCGGCGGTCGCGCTGCTGATCGCTGCCGCGGCGACGCTCGCGATTCCGAACGGCTTCCGGCTGGTCATCGATCGCGGCTTTGGCGCCGCGGGCGGCGATATTTCCCGCTGGTTTCAGTATCTCCTGATGGTCGTCACGGTGCTTGCGCTCGCGACGGCTTCGCGCTTCTATTTCGTTTCCTGGCTCGGGGAACGGGTGGTGGCCGATGTTCGTAGTGCGGTCGTCAACAACCTGCTTCGGCTTTCGCCCAGTTATTTCGAGATCAACCGCCCAGCCGAGGTCGCCTCGCGCATCACGGCAGACACGACCCTGATCGAGCAGGTCGTCGGCACGACCATGTCGGTTGCCCTCCGCAACATCGTCCTTGCCGTGGGGGGGATCATTTACCTGTTCACCCTGGCGCCAAAGCTGGCAGCGATGCTCCTGATCGGTATTCCGCTGGTCATCGGCCCCATGCTGTTTATCGGCCGCAAGCTGCGCGAGATGTCGAGCAAGAGCCAGGATCGCATCGCCGATGTCGGCGTTATCGTGGTCGAAGTGCTTGGCGCGATGAAGATCGTCCAGGCATTCGGGCAGGAAAGTCGCGAGAGCACGCGCTTTTCGGACGCCGTGGAACGCGCGTTCGGCACGGCGCGCAGGCGCATTGTCATCCGCGCCGTGCTCACCGCCATCATGATCTTCATGATGTTCGCCGCCATCACCAGTGTGATGTGGCAAGGCGCGCTTGACGTGCAGGCAGGCCGCATGACAGGCGGCGCGATCGCGGCGTTCGTCCTCACAGGCGCGTTTGTCGCTGGCTCTTTTGGCGCGCTCGCCGAGGTTTATGGCGATCTGGTACGTGGCTCCGGGGCGGCGGCCCGGCTATCCGAACTGCTTTCCGAGCAGCCGGGAATTGCGGCTCCTGTCAACCCTCTAAGGCTCCCCGAACCGCCGCAGGGCAGGATCGAGTTCGATCATGTCCGCTTCCGCTATCCGACGCGGCAGGATGTCAGCGCGCTCAGTGACTTTTCGCTCACGATCAATCCGGGCGAGACGGTCGCGGTGGTTGGCCCGTCAGGCGCGGGCAAGACAACATTGTTCCAGTTGATCCAGCGCTTCTACGACCCTGAAAGCGGCACGGTGCGGATCGACGGCGTAGCCCTGCCGGAGGCGGATCCGGCGGACATTCGGGCGCGGATGGCGATGGTGCCACAGGAAACCGTCATCTTTGCCGCCAGCGCGCGTGACAATCTACGCTATGGCCGATGGGATTGTGATGACACCGCTCTCTGGGCGGCGGCAGAAGCCGCGAACGCGGCGGAATTCCTGCGCAAACTGCCCGACGGCCTCGATACTTATATGGGCGAAGGCGGCGCGCGCCTTTCAGGAGGGCAGCGCCAGCGAATGGCGATTGCTCGGGCGATTTTGCGGGATGCCCCTATATTGTTGCTCGACGAGGCGACTTCGGCGCTCGATGCTGAATCCGAACGGCTGGTGCAGGACGCGCTTGAAAAACTCATGCATCAGCGCACCACAATCGTGATTGCACACCGGCTTGCGACGGTTCGCGCCGCCGACCGCATCATTGTGATGAGCGATGGACGGATCGTGGAAGAAGGCAATCATGACAGTTTGAGCCGTGCCGACGGGCTTTATGCACGTCTCGCGCGGATGCAGTTCGAGGGGCTGGCAGCCTGATTCGAGCCGGTTCCGGCATCGATTTGATCGTCCCTCCCCGCATCCATTGCGTCATCCCGGCGCAGCCCGGGATGACGGGCAACACCCCGAAACTCGCCAGACAAAAAAAGGGCGGCCTTTCGGCCGCCCTTTCAAAAACCGTTTGGCTAAAGGCCTACGGGCTGGAAGGAGCACCGCCGCCGTCAGCCGCGATTACAATGCCGCCGATAACCGCCGCTGCGGCGACCAGGGCAATGATGAGGCTTCCACCCTGAAGATTGTTCTTCTTGGCGAAAGTCGCGCCACCGCGAACCTGTGCAGACCGCACCGAGAGCTTGCTCACGGCAGTCTGATTGGCCTGGGCTGCCGCGACGGTCGGAACAACGACCATCGAACCGGCAACCAACGCCGCCATTGCTGCTTTACGAATGCTCATTATGAAACTCCCTTTGTTGGTCGCACTCTATTACCGTTGCCGCCTCTGGCAGCGAATTCGATTCAATTCAACCCGAAAAAAACGGATTACCGCAGTTTTTTCTCCGGTTGTCCCGTTGTACGGCACTAGCAGCGTAACGCAATTGACACAAAACACCGGCCGACTGCAAAGAAACCACTAGTCAGCCAGCCCTATGTAACTGGAATGATTTACAAACAGTTAACAATCACACCACGCATCAAAGTATTGATTACATGATGAAACAGTACCGGATTGGCTGGGGCGGCAGGATTCGAACCTGCGAATGCCGGCATCAAAAGCCGGTGCCTTACCACTTGGCGACGCCCCAATGCGGATTTCCAAGGAGGCGGCCCTATAGCAGCCCCTTTGGCAATGACAATTGCCTCAATCGAGGCGCATCACCCAATTGTGCGGATCGGGTGCAAGGCCGCGCTGGATACCCACCAGGCGATCCCTCATCCGGGTGGTGAACTGGCCTGGGCCGCCAGCACCGATCGTGAATGCGCCTTCCCGACCGGTCACGCTTCCAATCGGGGTGACGACGGCAGCTGTGCCACAGGCAAAGGACTCCGTGAGACGTCCGCTCAATGCATCGGCCTGCCATTGATCGATGGCATAGGGCTCTTCCCGGACAACAATGTCTTCCTCGCGCGCCAGCGTCAGAAGTGCATCACGCGTGATGCCGGGTAGTATTGTGCCGCCCAGAGGTGGTGTCTGGATCGAACCATCTTCAAAGACGAAGAACAGGTTCATGCCTCCAAGCTCTTCAACCCATCGTCGCTCGACCGCGTCGAGGAATACGACTTGGTCAAAGCCATTGCGGGTCGCTTCAGCCTGGGCAACGAGGCTGGCGGCGTAGTTGCCGCCGCATTTGGCCGCCCCGGTGCCGCCGGGTGCAGCGCGGGTATGATCCTGTGATACCCACAAGGAAATTGCGGGCGCGTTGCTCTTGAAATAGCCGCCCGCAGACGATGCGAGAACAAGGTAGAGATATTCGGCTGACGGCTTCACGCCCAAAAAAACTTCACTGGCGAACATGAAGGGCCGCAAATAAAGCGAACCTCCGTCGATATCGGGGAACCAATCCTGATCGATCCTGACCATTTGCTTGAGCGATTCGATGAACAGGTCTTCTGGCATTTCGGGCATCGCAAGCCGCCGAGCCGAGTCCTGGAAGCGCCGCGCATTGGCGTCTGGACGGAAAAGAGCCATCCCGCCATCGGCGAGGCGATAAGCCTTCAACCCTTCAAATATTTCCTGGGCATAATGGAGTACAGCCATGGCCGGATCGACCGAGAGCGGCCCGCGCGGCATCACCCTTGCCTCATGCCATCCCAGCGTATCGCTATACCGGATCATGACCATGTGATCGGTGAACACACGGCCAAAGCCGGGATCCTTGAGCAAGTGCGCACGGTCAGCAGGGTCGACGGGATGGGCATTGCGCTCAACCACGAACGGCAGCATGCCGCTGGCTTTATGGTCGTTGCGCTGGTCCATTCCGGTTCCTTTCAGATGCGGCTTGCAATCGGGTAATCGACGCGTCAAGATACGTCAATATGGCTGTCCCAAATTCCCCGCTGCAAAGTCCCGCCGCTTCTCCCCTTTTTCTGCGTGAGGCCGAGATACGGCGCGGTGTCGAACTGCTCTATTTCGGCTATAGCCATTTGACCCGCGCAATCGACGAGGAACTAGATGCACAGGGACTTGGCCGCGCCCATCATCGCGCGCTCTATTTCATTGCCCGCCAACCGGATCTTACGGTCAGCGATCTGCTCAAGCTGCTGGCAATTACCAAACAGTCTCTGGGTCGCGTACTCAATGATCTTGCCGAGCGCGGACTGCTCGAAAGCCGTGTCGGCATGACCGACCGTCGGCAGAAATGCCTGCGATTGACCAACGCGGGCAGGGCGCTGGAGGCGCGGCTGTTCGATAGCCTCAGAGAGAGAATGTCAGGGGCTTACACCAATGCGGGGCAGGCTGCGGTAACGGGCTTCTGGCAAGTTCTTGAAGGCCTGATCCCCGAAACCGAAATTGGTCGCGTAATTGGCCTCCAGCGCGAGCGCTAGGCTCGTTTCGCCGCTTCGCCCATCTTGGCACTGCGGCGGCGGGCAGCTTCGAGTGTGTTCACGAGAAGGTCGATCAGGGCGTCGTCGGTATCTAGCACATTGAGCCCCTCACGCGTCATGCCACCCTTGCTCGCCACGTGATCAGCGAGCGTCGCGGGCGCTTCACCAGATTGGGCCGCAAGCAGGGCCGAGCCCTCAACCATTGCAAGCGCAAACCGGGCGGCCTGATCCGGGGCAAGTCCGAGGCGGGCAGCCGCAATGCCAAGCGCATCTACAAATCGATAGAGATAGGCCGGGCCGCTTGCGGCAAGTGCTGCGACGAGATGGAGTTGCGTTTCGTCCGCAATCCACTCGACAAGCCCCAACGGCGCCATCAGCGCGCTGGTCACCGAATCGGGGCCATTCGGTGAATGAAGGGCAATCACTCCCTTGCCCAAGGCCGCAGGCAGGTTGGGCATGATGCGGACGACGCTTGCCGCTTCGGGGAAGCGCGCCTTGAGCGTGGTAACTTCAACACCGGCGAGAATTGAAAGCAGTTGCGTCTTCGGCCCGATCAGCCGAGCGACGTCAGCGGCCACCGCATCGAGAAGCTGAGGCTTAACTGCAAGCAGAACCCTGTCCGCAACAGCCGCATCTGCAGGAATCGCCGATAACGCAGTTATGCCCGCGGGAAGGTCTGGCGTTGCCGGATCGACGGCATGGATATTGTCGGCATCCATCCCCGTTTCCACCCAGCGTCGCAGCATCGCTCTGGCCATGTTGCCACAGCCGACGATCCAGAATGCGCCTGTGCTCACGCCTCGCCCTGGGTTTCGACCATGGCGGCAGCGATCGCCTCGGGCGGTGTTTTGCCGCCCCACAAGACGAACTGGAAGACCGGATAAAAGCGATCCAACTCGCCCGCCGCCGCATCGATCAGCGCATCGGCCTGATCGGTCGAAAGTGTCGCTTCCTCTTCACCTTCGAGCAGCGCCGCATGGCGGAATACAATCGAACCATTGCCTGACCACAGCTCAAAATGACCGAGCCAGAGCTGCTCGTTGATCAGGCCGATTGTTTCGTAAATGGCGGAATACTGATCCTGCGTGACGCGGACATCAGGGAAGGCGAGGAACTGGAGCACACGATCCTCGTCGCGCCAGACGCCGCGAAGCTCATACTGACCCCACGAGCCCTGCGTCGCCGCAACAATTTCCTCGTCACCCACCCGCTCATGGCTCCAGCCATTAGCGGCAAACCAGGCCTCAAGTGTATCGATGGGCGTGGACTGGCCATCGTTCCGGGCAAGATCGTCAATCGTCATATCCGCCCCTTTGCGCCGGTTCAGCGCGCGACTTCAAGAGGAAGGCTCACGAAAACTGTGGATAGGATGCCGCGCGCTCAGGCCTTCGGCTTGGTGGCGCGCTTCGTTGCTGCGGGCTTCGCCGCCTTGCCTTCGAGCGCATCAAGCCTGGCCTTCAAGATATCCACCTCGTTGCGTGCCGCAGCCGCCATGGCCTTGACCGCTTCAAACTCGTCGCGGCCAACGAAATCGAGGCCACCTATCCAATCTTTTGCCCGTTCGCGGGCTGATGCCTCGGCTTCACGACCAACGCCAGCGATCGTTCCGGCGGCACCGTTGATGAATTTGGCGAGATCGTCGAATATGCGGTTCTGGGTTTGCATGCGCCTGTTCCTTTGTGGCCGGGTGGGACCATCCCTCAAACCCTATCTGGGAAACGCCAAGGACTTCGGCAAGGGCGGAAACCGGTTTATCACGTCTTGAACGTCTGTCCCATAAAGCGCTAGGCGCGAAGCAGCGTTTTCCAAACGGAGTGTTGTGTGACTGTCCTGATCACCGGAGTAGCCGGATTTATCGGTTTCCATCTTGCCGGGCGCTTGCTTGCGCGGGGCGAGACGGTTGTCGGAATCGACAATGTCAATAATTACTATGACCCGCAACTCAAGCGGGATCGCATTGCCGATCTCAAGGGGCGGCATGGCAACGGTTTCACCTTTGTCGAATGTGATTTCGCCGATCATGCAGGCCTTGAAGATGCCCTGGCGCCCTATAGTTTCGACCGGATCGCGCACCTCGGCGCACAGGCAGGCGTCCGCTACTCGATCGACAATCCGCGCGCCTATGTCCAATCCAACCTGGTCGGCCATCTGAATCTGCTTGAGGTCGCGCGACAGCGCCAAGTCCCGATGGTTTATGCCTCATCTTCGTCGGTCTATGGCGGGAACGACGTGCTGCCGTTCCGCGTCGAGGATCGTGTCGATCATCCGCTCTCGCTCTATGCCGCGACCAAAAAGGCCGATGAACTGATGAGCGAAACCTACGCCCATCTCTATCGCATTCCGTTGACCGGCCTGCGCTTTTTTACAGTCTATGGCCCGTGGGGGCGCCCTGACATGGCGATGTGGATTTTCACCAAGGCGATCTTTGCGGGGCAGCCGATAAAGGTTTTCAACCAAGGCGCGATGCGGCGCGATTTCACCTATATCGATGACATTGTTTCCGGCGTCGTCGCCTGTCTCGATAATCCCCCGCCTGACGATGGCTCGGAAAAAGCCGGGGGCAGCAAGGCCCCGCACCGGCTCTACAATATCGGCAACCACCGCTCCGAAGAACTGATGCAAATGATCGCCCTGATCGAGGAATCGTGCGGCAAGGAAGCGATCAAGGAGTTTCACCCGCTGCAGGACGGCGACGTCCCCGAGACCTTCGCCGACATCAGCGCCATTGCGGGCGATCTCGGCTTTGTCCCGACAACGGCCATCGAAGACGGAATACCCCGTTTCGTTGACTGGTATCGCGGCTATCACTCGCTCTGAGTCCGAACAAAGCCCTTTCGTCAACGACCGAAGCAGCTAAGCTGCCACTTGAGAGAATCGGGAGAGCAAGATGCGTGCGTTGATTTTGGGAGCGGCGCTTGCTGCAATGTCAAACCAGTTGGCACAGGCGCAGATTCGTCCAGATCAAGAGTCCTTCCGCGCTCTCTACAAGGAGCTGGTTGAAACCAACACAACGCTTTCGGCGGGAAGCTGTACGCTTGCGGCCGAACGCCTGGCGGTGCGGATGAAAGCGGCGGGTTTCGCCGACGCCGATCTGACACTGTTTTCGACGCCCGAAAAGCCAAAGGAAGGCGGACTCGTCGCGGTCTATCTTGGCACATCCAAAAAGGCGAAGCCGATCCTGCTTCTCGGCCATATCGACGTGGTCGAGGCCAACCGCGCTGACTGGACGCGCGATCCGTTCACGCTGATCGAGGAAAACGGGTTCTTCTATGCGCGTGGCACGTCCGACGACAAGGCACAGTCGGCAATCTGGGCCGACAGCCTCATCCGTTACAAGCTGGAAGGCTTCAAGCCCAAGCGCACGATCAAGATGGCGCTGACTTGTGGTGAAGAGACCACTAATGCCTTCAATGGCGCCGACTGGCTGGCGCAAAACCGGAAGGATTTGATCGACGCAGAATACGCCTTGAACGAGGGCGGTGGTGGGCGCGTTGGGTCCGACGGCAAGCGCCAGATCCTTGCCATGCAGGTCGGTGAAAAGACCGTGCAGAATTTCATGCTCGAGGCAACCAACCCGGGCGGACACAGCTCGATGCCACGTCCAGACAATGCGATCTATTCGCTTTCCGGC
>CXWL01000589.1_pt1 | contig 74673 bp, 73 predicted proteins | sample 590931 | NCBI WGS metagenome assembly CXWL01 (sample SAMEA3498368, study PRJEB10139) | groundwater metagenome | biome: water well; material: biofilm material | place: Germany | collected 2015-04-27
AGTTTGTTTTGTTCATCTGGTTAGTTTCGGTCAACCAAATAGACCAGACAAACCAAATAAACCAAAAAACCCCCGCGACCTAGAACATGAACTTCAAGCCAACGAAGTAGGCTCCATTGCTATTGGTTTTGCCGAACGGCAATCTCCTCATCCACCTCACCTCCGCCAATGTCGGGGTCTCCGCTGCAGTGGGTGTCGGCACATACACTTTCATTACTTGTTCGATCTCCGGAAGCTGATCCATCAAGACCAACATCCCTCCGCTGCTAATGTTCAACGAGAGCGCTTTCCCACTGAGGGGCGACACAGCTGCATCTTCTGCCGGAGTCGTCATCTCGTACAGTATCGGTCTTAACAACGCCGCCCGCTCACTGTGACTCTTCTTACTGTCTACCATCGACCACTCCCACTCTGTCTGTGCCACATCGCTCCTCCTCTAATAATTAGATGTTTAGACTGAAGGGGTTCAGGCTGTAAGGGCGACCCAGGTATTCAGGCCGAAGGCTGTTAGGCTGAAGGTCGGATTTTCGAACACTTCAACCTGAATCCCTTCAGTCTAAACCCCTTCAGCCTAGTCAGGAACCTTCAGCCTGAGCCCCTTCAGCCTAAACACCTATCCAACAGACGCCTATCCACCTGCTCCCGTTCCCATTCCTGTATTGAGCACTATAGGCGGGACGAGCAATAGCGACAATACCGACGATGTAGGACTCGCTGCCCGAAAGGAGGGTGTTGTTGCGCTTCTGCTGCAATCGCGGATTCGCCGCTGCGACAAGCCTGGACGCGGTAGCCCGCCTGTCTCGAATGGCGACTACGCGATTGCGCCACGAACCGTCCGGAATAATGCGGGCTAAAAAGCTGAAAGTGTTGACTCCCCCAAAAGGGTTAGGTAGTATTTCCACTCTGAAGTTACCTTATTTTTCGTTGTGTGCTAGCTTAGCTGAGCACATTGGATTGTCCAGAATTATGCCTCTCACGACTTCGAAAGCATCCAGCCACCCATGAATGAATCGGCGGCCCCCTTAGAGCCAACAGACAATCTCGCGGATCAGCGCGTGGGCTCGGGGATTGTCGTCCTTTCGGCTTCCATGCAGCTCCTCCACATGAACCATCAGGCCTCAGAGTTATCCAAGCAAATTAATGCATCGGAACATGGCGGAGGAAACCTCAAATCTGCCCATGGAGTACTCCCGACTGCTCTGACAGAACTCTGTGGAGAAATCATCAAGGCCCTCCACGTTCGTACCGAGGCAAAAGACTGGGAACAGTTCGAGATCAAACGCGTGGCGGGCAATCCTGAGAAACCAATCCTGCTACGAGGGTTCGGCCTACCGGATCGGGGTGGGGTCCAGTATGCGAGACTGGTGGTCACACTGGAAGAGTTGGCCAGGAGACAACAGCTCAATACCGATCAAGCCAAAGAAAAGTTTCAATTAACCAATCGCGAACAGTCTGTCATCGAACACCTGGCCAAGGGTTGGACTAACAAAGAGATTGCCAATGCCCTTCTGATTACCGAACAAACGGTAAAAGAACACATCAAACACATTATGAGAAAAACCAATTCCACGACCAGGACAGGAATCCTCGTTCATATCTTCAATTCGTGATCTGGGATAGGTATTCAGGGGTTCAGGCNNCAGGCCGAAGGGTTCGGAACTTCGACCTCTGGATTTCGACCTTCAGCCTGCATCCCTACCGTAACCTTCCCCCCTGAACCCCTTCAGCCTGTATCCCTTCAGCCTACGTCCCCCAGCCTGTACCCCTTCAGCCTATCTACCTGAGTAGAATCACTTTCCGCCACAGTATCTGTGTTAAAAATACCACGGTGCGTTATCTGCAACACAGATCCACTTCAGAATTACTCTAATTTATTATTATTAATCAACTACTTATAGATACACGCTTTGGCCTATTGATTGCATTGCACTATGCATGACTGCTGTGGGACCGAATATCAATAAGAAGCAGGATGGGGATGAAGTAGCATGAAGAACTTTCGCTTAATATTAGTGGGTATTCTGGTTTCGGTGGCCGGACTCCAGCTCAACAATCCAGTCCAAGCTGCCCCCATCGACAACGGAAGCTTTATGAGCCTTTGGAGCACTTACTCCCATTGCCAAGACGCCACCGATATTGAACAGCTGAAAGCAGATGCCTCCGCCCTGACGAATGTGGCAATCGGCGCCCTTAATCAAGATGGATTTGTCCTCCCCCTGCCAAGCAAGATTGAACAGTTCGTATCGACTCCAGCTGCCAGGTTTGCCGTGGACGTGAAAGCAATGGCTGCAGCCTGTTCATTACGGGCCGGCTCCGCTGCCGTGGCAGCAGGAAAGATTGACGTTGCCAAGGATCTTCTCAAGACGATTCTGAACTACCAGCCCCAATCGGAGTATGCCTACTACGCCCTTCAGGCAACGGCTCTGCTTTCTGAGCTTGAGACAAACACCGTTCAGGTTACACTCCACCTTCCTTAACAGGGATTCAGGCTGAAGGGGTTCAGACTGAAGGTTTCGAGAAAAGCCTGAAGGACGGAGTTCGAATAACTTCAGCCTTCGCCCTGAATCCCTTCAGCCTGAATCCCTTCCGCCTGAGCCCCTGACCAGCGCCCCAAACAGCCGGTCGTAGGTATCAGCCGAACGGGCCCAAGATACATCCGTTTTCATCCCTGCCTCAACCAGTTGTTCCCACATCGATCGATCCTGATACAACGCTACAGCTTGACGTAATACCAGCAGAAGAGCCTCTGCCTTGTCCCCTTCAACATGAAACCCCGTCGCCCCTCCCGCTTCCCGAGCCTGTGGCGTGAGAGGCAAGACGGTATCTGCCAACCCTCCGGTTTTTCTCACAACTGGTACCGTTCCATAACGGAGACTGTAGAGCTGACTCAGCCCACATGGCTCGTACCTCGACGGCATCACAATCATATCTGCTCCGCCTTCGATACGATGGGCAAGCCCTTCATCGAAGCCGATACGAAGTCCCATGCTCTGTGGGTAACGTACCTGGAGCATCTTGAACTTGGCTTCGAGTTCTGGCTCACCAGTCCCCAAGATGACCAACTGCAGATCCATGGCCATCAATTTCGGAACGATGGTCTCGACAAGATCCAACCCCTTCTGGGGCGTCAATCGGGCAATCACACTGAGAAGCGGAACCGCTGTCTCCGGCAACTGAAACTCTCGTTGCAGCATCCGTTTGCAGAGTTGCTTCCCCGAACGATCGAGTACTGAGTAATTGGCCGGCAGGTAGGAGTCGGTTTCTGGATTCCATCGATCGGTATCGATACCGTTCAGAATTCCGCTGGGTAAGTTCGCACGATTGCGCAATACGCCTTCGAGCCCAAACCCAAATTCCGGCGTGAGGATTTCCCGCGCATAGGTGGGGCTGACCGTCGTCACGTAGTCGGCAAACACCATTCCCCCCTTGAGCAAATTCACGGATCCATAGTACTCAAGGCCAGCGGGATTATACAGCGATGGCGGCAACCCTGTTTTCTCAAATTGATCTTCGGGGAAGAGTCCTTGATATCCGACATTGTGCAGTGTCAGTACCGTGCGCACCCCCTGTGCCTCTGGTCGATCTCGATCGATGGTCTTGAGATACACCGCGCACAACGCTGCTTGCCAATCATGGAGATGGAGGATATGGGTTTCCCATTGGCATGAAGCTCGAAGGTACGCCATCACTTTGATCGTGGCGCGGCAAAGAAATGAAAACCGGTCAAGGTTATCAGGGTAGTCGGCCCCCTGATCTTGATAGAGGCCAGGCCGGTCGTACAAGGCCTCGTTCCGGATCGTCCATACCCGCACGCGATCGTCACCTTCGCCCACAGGGATGACGTCTTCCTCTATCAGCGTGTCCACAAGCCCCTGAGGTGTCGGCACATGGAGCCGACAGACGGAACGAAAGGATCGTCCGGACTCGCTCAAACAACGGTAGTGTGGGAGCAGAAGAATGACGTCGTGGCCAAGTTTTGCCAACTCAAGCGGCAATGCGCCTGCGACATCCGCGAGCCCCCCGGTCTTGGCATAGGGGACCGCCTCGGAAGCGACCATGAGCAGGTTCAGAGGATGCTGGGTCATCGAGCAGCCGGCACTTCAAGCCTGGATCGAAACTTCTCCTCGTGCTGCCAGCCGTGGCCCAGCTCATGGAGTTGTGCCGCAGTCAACGCTTCACGATAGACGAGCCGTTCCTCAAAAAATACTACCAGCCACCCACGATCCGGGTAAGCTAGAAACAGCGCATCGCCGGCCTCAATGCGGACCTCCCAGCCTCGCGGCGGCTCTCCCATCGCCAACCGTGACCGCGGAATCAGCTCATCGTCTTTCATACCAAAGAACTGCATGAACCCGGCTTGCTGATACGTCGGCATTCCCCATCCCGCAACAAATGCCTGGGGAGTCAACCGGTTGAGCGCCAACTGGTTGTTTCGTACCAGGCGTTCCTGCTCTTCCAACGAGGGCATCCCGCTGCAGCCGAAGGCCGACACGAGAGCCGCCACAATGAACAGACCAGTCCATCCCAAGCGCTGGAAATGGTTCCCCCTGCTCCCCCGAGGCATACGCGATTGTGGTCTGATCATACCCATACGTTTCCTTACATCAAACGCCGGCTCTTTGGCTCAACAGGCTTCACAGGTTGACAGATATCGCACTGGCAGAGACGCCGAAGAAGCGCATAGGAGTAAATCCCCGTGTCGTGGCCATCGCTCCAGCTGAATTGCAACGCATACCGCCCGACCGACTGCACATCCTGCAGCATAATCAAAAGGGGCACATCGTCAGGCTGCAACCGCCGCGCGCCGGACCATTCGTCTACACAGGCAGCACAGGGACATTGCTGCCGGAGATACCTCACGGGATAGACAGCCTTGTGTCCATCGTTCCATTCGATACCCAACACACCCTTCTCAATCCAGGCCATGTCTTTGGGTTCACACATCGTCTCTGTCATCTTTGCAAACTCCTACTTGCAAGGCTAGGGGCACAGGCTGAAGGTCGGATTTTCGAACACTTCAACCTGAATCCCTTCAGTCTAAACCCCTTCAGCCTAGTCAGGAACCTTCAGCCTAACAGCCTTCAGCCTATCCCCCACCTCATGACGGATACGACAGAAAGTTTACAGGAGGTAGTTGCCTGCCTGCCACGACGGTGACATACCCTTCAATCGCATTTTCCACCTCATGCCGAACTTGACCGGCTGCCTTCAGACGGTCGATCACGGCTGGTGAAAGCCGCAATGCCTGATGCAAAAACGCCAAACTCCCTCGTGAGAGAGGCAGGCAGCGGAACGCTTGGCGAGCAGCACATACCATACAGACCAGCCCTCCTGAGACAGGCGAGAACTGCAGATCTCCTATCAACCGGCCCTTTCCACAAGCGGCACAGTGATCGGTCTGAGGACGAAATCCTGTAAGACCCAACAGGCGAATCTGAAACAGCAAGGCCGTCAATGCCGGATCCTGGCTCACGATTAAGGCATGCAGGCCCTGTTCAAGCGTCTCAAAGAGCAGTTGATCCGGATCCCCATCCGGCGTCACCGCGCCCACCACATTGACCATCCTGGCGGCAGCGGTCATCAGCGTCAGGTCCTCGCGGAACCGCATAAACGGCTCCACAAGATCGACCTGAGACACTCGATACAGTGTATCGCCTGACTTTTCGAACAGGTTCAGATGGCAAATGGTGAGCGGCTCGAGCGAGGCGCCGAGTCGGCTCTTCATTCGCCGAGCCCCTCGAGCCACCGCGCGAACTTTTCCCATCTCCTTGGTATAGAAGGTGACGATACGATCCGCATCGCCCCATTTCCGGCTTTTTAGTGTGATAGCAGCGGTCTTGATCAGCGGCATAGGAGAAATCCGTGAAACGTGAAAGGTGAACGGTGAACGGTGAGACGGGCTGAAGGCTGAAGGCTGAAGTGTTCGGCACCTCGACCCGGGAGCTTCGAGTTGCGCCTGTCCCGCTTCTCTCGCAAGCCCCGCTCTTCTCGCGTTTCACGCTTCACGCTTCACGTCCCATGTTTCACGCCTAACGGTCAGCAGGATGCTCAAAAAGTTCGTCCAGCAAGGCCGCAGGTGAATCGAAACCGGAAGCGTACCCTCTGGGGTACGTTGAGGATTTCGATGAGCCGAGAACGAAGCTGGCGGACTTTTTCAGCATCCTGCTAACGAAGGTATTCCATAAACAGCGTGGCCAGGGAGAGATAAATGGTAATGCCCGTAATGTCATTGGCCGTCGTCACAAAGGGACCGGCCGCAACGGCAGGATCCACATTCATCCGTTTCAGCATGATGGGCATAAACGTCGCCATGCTGGTCGAGACCATGAATGCGATAATCAGCGAGAGCCCCACGACCATGCCGAGAAATTCTTGATGCCAAATCCACCCGACGAGCGTAAGAATTACGCCGCAGGCGAGCCCCATCAGAAGTCCGACTTTGATTTCCCTGAAAAACACGGCGCGCACATCTGTCAGCTCGATCAGCCCTGTCGCCAGCCCTCGTATAATGAGGGTCGATGACTGGAGGCCTACGTTCCCCCCCATGGCAGCGATGACCGGGATAAAACTGACGATGGCCACCACTTCCTGAATCGTGTATCGAAACTCCCACAGAATCGCGCCTGAAAACAGGCTGCCGACGAGATTGGTAAAGAGCCAGGGGAGCCGATGTTTTGCCGACGCCAGGCTGGAGGATTTCGAGACCGAATCCTCTTCGATCGCGCCGGCCATCTTGAGCATGTCCTCGGTCGCTTCTTCACGGATGACGTCGACGACGTCGTCGACCGTGATGATACCGACCAGTCTGGTGTCGCCGTCGATGACCGGAATCGCCAGCAGGTTGTAACTCGCCACCTGACGGGCGACCTCTTCCTGGTCCATGTCGACTGTCACGCTGATCACGTCTCGCGTGGCGATATTTTTCAGCGGTGTCATGGGAGGAACCGTCAGCAGCTGACGAAGAGAGAGCACCCCGACCAATCGTTCATCCTTGTCGGTCACATAAATATAGAACACCATCTCCGCATCCGTCGCCAGCTGGAGGCGCCGGATGGCATCTTGCGCCGTCGCATCTTCCGGGAGCGCGAAAAACTCCGTCGTCATGATGCCGCCGGCCGTATCCTTCGGATACTTCAGCAGGTCGGCAACTTCCGTGGAATCCTCCGCCCTCATCAACGAGAGGATTTCTTTGACCCGTTCTTCCGGCAGAACACCGAGGAGGTAGGCCACGTCGTCGGGGCCAAGGTCTTTGATCAGCCAGGCGATATCCGAGTGCAGCAGGTCCGCCAGCACCTGGTTGATGCTGTCGCTGTCGAGCTCGCTCAGCACTTGGCCGCGCTTCGACTCACCTCGCACCAGTTCGAATACTTCCCGTTTTTCTTTGGGGGAAGACAGATGCATAATCACTTGCGCCACGTCGGCCTGGTGCATCCGGCCCAGCATCTTCGCAAGATTGGTGATCGCGCCCCGATGCAACAGCCGCTGCACCGACAACAGCACGATGTCGAACTTAGTCCGGCCTCGATCGGGCTGGTCGCGGGCCACGTCGCGGAGAAGATCTTTGTCCGCTGGGCGAGGACGCGGATCCACCGGGTTCGTTTCTGGCATACGTTCTGTCGGCTGCATCGTCATATCCGGTCTAAAAGTCTGAACGTCATCAAGTCTTGCACCTAGCCGTGATGACAATATGAACTTGCCAACTATCTACTACCTACTATCCACTATCTAGTATCCCAACTCCGTGAGAGCATGCTCATCTTCCCGCCACGCCTCGCGCACCTTCACCCACAGCTGCAAATACACTTTCATCCCAAAGATTTGTTCCATGTCGCGTCTGGCATCGGTCCCGACCTCCTTGAGCCTCTCCCCGTGCTTCCCGATCACAATCGCCTTATGCGACTCTCGCTCGACCAGCACCGTCGCGCTGATGCGCGCCAGCTTCCCCTCCTCGACAAACTCATCGATCTCCACGGCGACCGAGTAGGGCACTTCCTCATAGGTCTGGAGCAATATCTTCTCGCGAATCATTTCGGCCGCCAAGGTCCGCATGGACTGATCGGTAACGGTATCTGCATCATAGGCCGCGTCCCCTTCCGAAAGATGGGCCACCGTGACGGACAACAATCGATCGACATTATCGCCTGTTTCAGCCGACACCGGCACCACGTCCGTCCAAGCAAACAGCCTGGCATAGGTCTCCATCACCGGCAGCAACTTCAACTTATTGACCAGATCCACCTTGTTCAGTACCAAGATAACCGGGCGCGGGCGCTTCCTCATCGCTCCCTTCACATGATCGAGAACCAAGAGATCGCCGGGGCCTGGCAAACTGGTCGTGTCCATCAAAACGTATACGATATCCGCCTCTTCCAGCACATCGACCGTGGTGCGGACCATGCGACGATTGAGCAGATGTTGCGGCTTGTGCAAACCCGGCGTATCGAGCAGCGCAATCTGCGCGCCAGGGGCATGCACAACCCCCAGAATCCTCGTCCTCGTCGTTTGCGGCTTGTCCGAAACGATCGCAATCTTCTGCTCAAGCAATCGATTGAGCAGGGTCGACTTGCCGACGTTCGGTCGTCCAATAATTGCGACTGTGCCAAATTTCATAAGGCTACGGGCGTGGCCGCTCTTGCGATGGTGATGGGACCAATTGATACACGGTTTCGCCTTTGCGCACGTAACCGAGCTGCTCTCTCGCCAACTGTTCGATTTTTGCGGGATCATGCTCCAGCCGATCGATACCCTCCCGCAGCGTTCTGGTCGTTCGTTGCAATTCCTGCAGGTCCAAATCCAGGCGTTGGGCATGCTCACGCATGGAGAAGTACCGCGGCAGACCCATGTCGCCGAAAACCAGGACGATCAACAACAGCAGACAGGCGCCGACTCCGATATAGTGCACACCCGTGATCGCGCGACGCTGCCAATCGAGCCACTGCCTTCCCCGATTTCGCTTAATGATCATCGTCGCCCGTCCCTGCGATCAGTATCGGCCCGGCACTGCGTCGCGGCCCCGATAGACTGCGCTCGAACCCAGCTCTTCTTCAATCCGAAGCAACTGATTGTACTTGGCCACGCGATCCGTTCTGGACAGCGACCCGGTCTTGATGAGCCCGCTGTTCGTCGCAACCGCCACATCCGCAATCGTGGTATCTTCCGTTTCCCCGGATCGATGCGAGATGATCGCCGTGTAGCCGGACCGTTTCGCCAACTCAATCGCTTCCAGTGTTTCCGTCAACGTGCCGATCTGGTTGAGCTTGATCAAAATGGAGTTCGCGATGCCTTCTTTGATCCCCTTGGAGAAAATCTCCACGTTGGTCACGAAGATATCGTCCCCGACCAATTGGACCCGCTTGCCCAACTGCTCCGTCATCATCTTCCAGCCCTTCCAGTCCAACTCGCTCAACCCATCTTCAATGGAGAGAATCGGGTATCGGTCCACGAGCTTCCCGTAATAACGAATCATCTCCTCGGAAGAACGTTCAGGATTCTTTTCTGCTTCAAGAAAGTAGCGGCCCTTTTCATAGAGTTCGCTGGCAGCGCAGTCCAGCGCAAGGGCGATATCGCGCCCTGGCTTGAAACCTGCCGCTTCAATGGCCTGCATAATCAGGCTGAGCGCCTCTTCGTTCGATTGGAGGTCCGGCGCAAACCCGCCTTCATCCCCGACCGCCGTATTCAATCCCTTTTTCTTCAACAGCGATTTGAGCGTATGAAACACCTCTGTCGCCATCCGAAACGCCTCGCTGAAACTGGCCGCTCCCACCGGCATGATCATGAACTCTTGCAAGTCCAATCGATTGTCCGCATGGGCTCCTCCGTTAATGATGTTCATCAGCGGCACCGGCAACACCCGCGCATTCGTCCCGCCAAGATAACGGTAGAGCGGTTGGCCTGTCTCCATCGCCGCCGCCTTCGCCACAGCCAGCGATACACCGAGAATGGCATTAGCGCCGAGCTTGCCCTTCGTTTTCGTGCCATCCAGATCGATCATTGTCTGATCGATGCCGACTTGGTCGAATGCTTCCCGCCCCAACAGCTCCGGCTCAATCAGCTTGCTGATATTGGCCACGGCCTTCGAAACGCCTTTCCCCATCCACCGTTTCTTATCTCCATCGCGTAGCTCGATCGCTTCCTTCTCGCCGGTCGAAGCCCCGGACGGCACCGCCGCCCGCCCATGCGCCCCACTCTCCAGCGTGACCTCCGCCTCAATCGTCGGATTCCCCCGCGAATCCAAAATCTGCCGCCCCTTGATCTCTCGAATAGCACTCATACTCACCCCCTCAGGCTGCTGAAAAAGGCCAACTTTGCCACCCGCCCAGCCCCAGCGCGCCAAGACGCGCCTTTCCCCGATTTTCGTTCTCAGTTCGACAAAATCCTCAACGGAGACCTGGCTGCCTTTTTGAGCAGCCTGTCTGACCGCAGTCAAATCCTTACCCCATCACTCTCAAGGGATGGGGCTGGGTTGCCTTCGACTGCGCGCGTCGGACGAGCACAGTCTCATCGTGCGCGTTCCGCGAGCAAAGAAGGCACCCAGCCTCATCCCAACCTCTTCTTCAACAGCTCATTCACCTTCCCCGGATTCGCCTTGCCACCGCTCGCCTTCATCACCTGCCCGACCAGAAATCCAAGCACTTGCTGTTTGCCCTCTTTGAACTGCGCCACCTGCGTCAGGTTCTTCGCAAGCACGTCACCGATAATCTTGTCGAGCGCCCCTTCGTCGGATACTTGAATGAGCCCCTTTTCTTGAACGATCTCCTCCGGTGTCTTTCCGCTGCTGTAGACCTCCGGAAAGATCTCGCGCGCGACTTTCAAACTGATCGTCCCCTGCTCAACCAACTGGAGAAGACCGACGAGCCGTTCAGGCGAAACTGGGGAAGCACTCGCCTCGGTCCCCGAATTATTCAGTTCTCTGGTGAGCTCGCCCATCACCCAGTTGCTCACCGTTTTGGGCTGATTGAACAGCTGCACACAGGATTCGAAGTAATCGGCCACGGCCTTCGATGCCGTCAATACTCCTGCATCGTATTCGGACAAGGCAAACTCGTTCACAAACCTCGCCAGCCTGGAAGCAGGCAATTCGGTTACCTGCTTGCGACACCCTTCAATCCACTCCTTCTCCAGTTTGAGCGGCACCAGATCGGGGTCGGGGAAATAACGATAATCATGCGCTTCTTCCTTGGAACGCATTACCGCCGTTTCGCCGCGGTCGAGATTCCACAGGCGGGTCTCCTGGTTGATCTTGCCACCCTCGTTCAGCACCTTTGCCTGACGCTTGATTTCGTATTCGATGGCATCCTTGACGAACTTGAATGAATTGATGTTCTTGAGCTCGACCTTGGTCCCGAATGCCTTCTGACCCAACGGACGAAGAGAAAGATTCGGCTCGCAACGGAAACTCCCTTCATCCATATTGCCGTCACAGACCTCAAGATACATCAGCACATCGCGGAGGCCCTTCAGATAAGCCACAACTTCATCAGCCGACCGCAAATCCGGCTCTGTGACGATTTCCAACAATGGCGTTCCCGCCCGATTCAAATCGACGCGGCTCCCGTTGGCGCCGGCGACATGGACACTCTTTCCCGCATCCTCCTCCAGATGGGCACGACGGATACGGACGCGCCTTGAGCCTTCACTTCCCATAATCTCGATCCACCCATGCTCACAGATCGGCGCTTCGTATTGCGAAATCTGGTAACCCTTGGGCAAATCCGGATAGAAGTAGTTTTTGCGCGCAAAGACATTGTTCGCCGCGATCGTGCAGTTCAGCGCCAGCCCCGCGCGCACCGCCATCTCCACTGCCGCCTGGTTGATCACCGGCAAGGTGCCCGGAAGCCCCAAACACAAGGGACAGGTCTGGCTATTGGCCGTGAGCCCGAAGACCGTCCCGCAGCCGCAAAACAGCTTGGATTTCGTCCGCAGCTGCGCGTGTACTTCCACGCCGATGATGACTTCGTACACCATCGTTTACTCTTGGGGCTCTCCATGCAGCCGATCGCGCTCGCGTCGCATCGCTTCACGACCGGCGTCGAATGCTTCGCGCAAAACCGCCTTCTTTGAATCCACAAACTGCTTCCCCTCTCCCACAACCTCTTCAAACGTTTCGCCGGCGCAACCCGCCAGATCCCGCAGATTGCCTTCTGCGCGACGGGCATAGCCCCGCAACTGCTCGCGCGATTCGCTTCCGGTCTGCGGAGCCAGCAATAACGCCGCCACCGCGCCTAACGCCGCTCCGCTCAAAAACGCAAGCAAGACCCCTGCTGATGAGGAACCTCGATCATCCGCCATTGTGATGCCCTCCTTCTTCTCGAAACCGTTCCTTCACGACTTGGGTTGCGGCTTTAAATCCTGCGATCACACTCGCCACATTGGTCAACATCGATCCGCTCGACCCTCGAACAGCATTATGAACCTGTTGCACCGATTCCCCTACCTCTCCGACCGCATGCAAGAGAACGGTCGCGTGCTCCACTCCCCCGCGGGCCTGTTCAGCCAAATCGTTCACCTTGTGACTCATCGTCCGGAGTTCGTCTATCAGCGGCGGCAAGTCGTGGTTCATCTTGGCGAGAAGCTGTTCGGACTCCGCCACGGTCTTGCGAATTTGAACCAGCATGGGCACCAGAAAACCCACCAGCACCGCAAACGCGATAGCCACAAGAATCGCCGCAATTTCAACGAATGTCATAGTTCCTCCACATCGCGTGAAACGTGAGACGTGAAACGTAAAATGTAGGGGAACAAGACCGGCGTCTCTATCTCACTCTTGCGTTTCACTTTTCACCTTTTACCTTTTACGACTTACCGAACCACCGGCTTCTTCGTCCGCCATTGCGTACTCTGTTCGTAGGCATAGGCCGCCCGCAAGAGCGTTTCTTCTTCAAACGGGCGACCGATCAGTTGCAACCCGATAGGAAGCCCAGCCTGACTGAAACCGCAGGGCACCGAAATCGCCGGCGCGCCGGCGAGGTTCGCCGATATGGTGAAAATGTCCGACAAATACATCTGGAGCGGGTCGTCGCTCTTCGCTCCAAACTTGAATGCCGGCGTGGGTGTCACAGGTGTCACGATAAGATCGACCTCCTGAAACGCCGCCTCGAAGTCCTGGCGAATCAACGTTCGCACCGCCTGCGCCTTGCCATAATAGGCTTCGTAATACCCGGCACTGAGGACATAGGTTCCGAGCATGATCCGGCGCTTCACTTCCGGCCCAAAACCTTCCTGCCGTGTCTTCATGTACAACTCCAGCAGATCCTTGGTCTCTTTGGCGCGAAGTCCGAACTTCACTCCGTCATATCGGGCCAGATTCGAACTGGCTTCGGCCGTGGCAATCACATAGTAGACGGCTACTGCCGCGTCTGTACGAGGCAACCGGATTTCCTTGATCTCCCCGCCGAGTGCCTTCAGTTGCTCAATCGCCGCCCGCACCGCCTGCTCCACTTCCGCATCGAGCCCCTCAGCGAAAAACTCGACCGGCACACCGACCTTCAGCTTCTTGAGATCTTTCTTCTTGAGCGCTTTCAGATAATCCGGTACCGGAACATCGGCCGACGTTGAATCCAACGGATCGTGACCGGCAATGGCTCCGAGAAGAAAGGCGGCATCCCTCACATCTTTGGTAATCGGCCCGATTTGATCGAGCGAAGAGGCGAACGCAATTAACCCATACCGAGAGACCCGCCCATAGGTCGGCTTGAGACCCACCACTCCGCAGAATGCCGCAGGCTGACGAATCGATCCGCCTGTATCGGAACCCAAGGCTGCGACACATTCGTCGGCTGCGACTGCCACTGCGGATCCTCCGCTCGACCCACCGGGCACACACTGCAAATTCCACGGATTACGGCTGGGGCCGACGGATGAATTCTCCGTCGATGAACCCATCGCAAATTCATCGAGGTTGGTCTTCCCAATCAGCAAATACCCCTGCGCCCGCAGCTTGGCAATCACCGTCGCATCGTATGGGGGCACGAAGTTTCCGAGCATGCGCGACGCGCAGGTGGTGAGCACTCCCTCGGTGCAGATATTGTCTTTTATCGCCAACGGCATGCCCATCATCGGCAATGTCTTGCGCCAACCTTTTAACGAGGCATCGAGCGCGGTGGCTTGCGCAACCGCCGCATCTTTGGTTTGCGTGATGTAGGCCTTTACTTTGGGCTCGACCTGGCCGATCCGCAATCCATAGGCGCGCACGATCTCTGTGGCCGTCACTTCGCCGGCTGTGAACTTTTCATGGAGCTCATAGAGCGAGAGCTTATGGATCGACATCAGCGTTTTGGTTTCCCCGCCACAATCCGATTCTTCCCGTCGACCTGGACGATCTTGGGAGCATGCCGCTTGATTTCGTCATCTGAATAATACTCATAACAAAAGATGATAATCTGATCGCGGACCGCGCCTTTCCGCGCCGTCGGCCCATTGAGGACGATATCGCCCGCGCCACGTTTGCCCGCCACAGCATACGTCATGAACCGTTCGCCGTTATTCAGATTGGAGCAGACGATCGCCTCATACGGCAAAATACCCGCGGCATCCATCAGATCCTCGTCGATGGTCAAGCTGCCTTCGTAGTCGAGGCAGGACTCCGTGACCGTGGCCCGATGGATTTTCGACCGTAACATTTGCCTGAACATTCGGACCTCGCTTAAAGGGGTTGGCGATCTTCGATAATTTTCGGCACGACAAAAAACCCGTCGGCTGATTCCGGCGCATTGCTCACCGCGCGATCCACCGGCAGAGACGGACGCGTGATGTCGGGGCGAAACACATTGACTTGCCCCAGCACCGTCGCCGTCGGTTCGACGCCTGTGGTATCGTACCGGTTCAATGTCTCCACATGCGTGAGAATCTGGCTCAGCTGCTTCGTAAACGCCGCCTGCTCACTCACCGTCAACTCCAGCCGCGCCAGCTTCGCAACCTTCTCAACTTCCTGTTTCGTGATTTCCACTCTTCTCTTTCCTTCCCTCTCTTCGAGGATGTTCAAAATGGTCTTCCAGCAAGGCCGCAGGGAGTCCGGCGACTGAGGCGCATGTTTCTCACCCGCCCACCCCGAGCTGCCAAGACAGCTCTGTCACCAGGGGGTACGTCGCAGGGAGACGGACGACTGAGAACGCCGCTGGAGGCCATTTTCAACATCCTATTATTCGACCGTGACGCTTTTGGCCAGGTTCCTCGGCTGATCCACATCCGCACCTCTTAACACAGCGACATGATACGCCAAGAGCTGGAGTGGAATCGTAAACAAGATCGGCGAGAGCAACGGATGGGTATCGGGAATCGTAAACACCGCATCGGCAATCTTCCCCAATTCCCGCTCGCCTTCTGCCACGAGCGCAATGACCGGCGCGTGCCTGGCTTTGACTTCCATCAGATTACTCACGGTCTTTTCGTACAACCGATCTTTCGGCGCCAATACGACCACCGGCATATCCTTATCGATGAGCGCAATGGGGCCATGCTTCATCTCTCCGGCAGCGTAGCCTTCCGCATGAATGTAGGACACTTCCTTCAGCTTCAATGCTCCTTCAAGCGCGATCGGATAGTTGATGCCGCGGGCAAGGAACAAGAAATTCCGCTTCTTGTAATACCGTTTGGCAATCGCGACAATCTCCGCCTCACGACTGAGCACCCGCTCGACCAATACCGGAAGCCGGACAAGCCGGTCGAGCCAGGCCTTGCCGTCCGCGGCGGACAGGGTTCCGCGCACGCGGCCCATATGCAACGCCAGCATGTAGAGCGCCGTGAGCTGCGCAGTAAAGGCTTTGGTCGAAGCGACCCCGATTTCAGGCCCGCAATGCGTATAGAGCACGCCGTCCGATTCACGGGCCAGCGTACTGCCTACCACGTTCACGATCGAAACGACACGCGCCCCTTTTTCCTTGGCTTCACGCGCAGCGGCCAGGGTGTCCGCCGTCTCGCCGGACTGCGAGATGGTGATAAAGAGATCGTTCTTGCCGACCAGCGGATCGCGGTAGCGGAATTCGCTCCCGATATCGACCTGCACCGGCCTGCGGACCATCTCCTCCAACAGATACTTCCCCACCAGCCCCGCGTGCCACGAAGTACCGCAGGCCACGATCCAAGTACGTCCGGCTTCGGCAAACTCTTTCGGCGTCAATCCGATATCCGGCAGATCCGCTTCTCCGGTATCGTAAGAATAGCGCCCGCGCATCGTGTCGAGAATCGTTTGCGGCTGTTCGTGAATCTCCTTCAACATGAAGTGCGGGAATCCGCCCTTTTCTGCCGCAGCGGTATCCCATGTAATCTTCGTGAGTTTCCGATTAGCCGGATGTCCGTCGACGTCGGTGAAATGAATGTCCGTTGCAGTGACCACCGCCACGTCGCCCTCTTCGAGATAGGTCACCTCACGGGTATGGGCGAGCATGGCCATGACGTCGGAGGCGACGAAGCATGCCTTGGCGGTTTTCCCCACAACCAGCGGACATCCGGAACGCGCGGCGATCATCGTTCCCGGTTCCCGCTCTGAAATGACGGCGAGCGCATAACTCCCTCGCACATCTTTCGTGGCGGCTCGCACCGCTTCGGCCAAGTTCATGCCCTGCTCAAGATACTTGTCGATCAGATGCGCCACAACCTCCGTATCCGTTTCCGATTGAAACCTATAGCCCTCTGCTTCCAATTGCTGCTTCAGGGGCTGGTAGTTTTCGATGATACCGTTGTGCACGAGCACACAGCCTTTCGAGCGGTGCGGATGGGCGTTTTGCTCGGACGGCTTCCCATGCGTCGCCCATCGCGTATGGCCGATTCCCACAGTGCCCTTGATCTCTTTCTCTTTGAGCGACTTCTGGAGATTGGCCAGTTTGCCGACCGTCCGCCGAATTTCAATCTTCTCCCCTTGCAGTACGGCGACGCCGGCTGAGTCGTAACCTCGATACTCCAGCTTGGCAAGGCCGCTGATCAGAATCGGCACTGTCTCCTGATCGCCCACATATCCGACAATTCCACACATAGGCTACCCCCTACTGCGTTTCTTCACTTGCCGACCCTTTGAAGCCATCGGTCGTTTCTTGGTCAAGCGAACAGACTTCGTTTCACGCTTCGCGTTTAACGTTTCATGCGCTGCCTCGGTCTGCAGCGCCCGGCGGCGCGCCGCCCAGCCTGCGCGGTTCAATTGAGGCACTCGCCCAATGACCAAGGCATCTGCCGGCACATTCTCCGTGACGGTGGTGCCGGCTGCGATGATGGCTCCCGCCCCCACTGTCACCGGGGCGACCAACTGCGTATCGCTGCCGAGAAACACTCCGTCCCCGATCACTGTCTGAAACTTCTGCCAACCATCGTAGTTACAGGTGATCGTGCCGGCGCCGATGTTGACGCCCTTCCCAATCTTTGCGTCGCCCAGGTAACTCAGATGGTTCGCCTTCGATCCTTCACCCAGGTCCGTCTTTTTCATCTCGACAAAGTTTCCGACCTTGGCTTTCTTGCGCACCACCACACCGGGACGCAGATGGGTAAAGGGGCCCAGGTGCGCGCCGTCCTCAATATGAGAATCGGAAAATACACAGTGATCGAGAATCTCGACACCGGTACCGACCACGCAATCGGTCAATCGTGTGAAGGACCGCAGCACACAATCTTCCCCAATGGCCGTGGCCCCTTCGAGCATCACGTTGGGATACAACACCGTGTCTCGTCCGATCGTGACCGCCGCATCGATCCAGGTTGAGACCGGATCGATCATCGTCACCCCGGCATCCAGCCAGCGGTCTCGAATCTGCTTCCGCACGACCTGCTCAGCTTCAGCAAGCTGTCGGCGCGTATTGACGCCAAGTCCTTCGTCTGGATTATCGAGCGTCGCCGCTGCCACACGATGCCCCTGTTCCGATGCGAGGTGGATGATATCCGTCAAATAATATTCACCCTGCGCGTTGCTGGGAGTGAGCTTCTCCAAGGCGCTGAAAAGAAACTTGCCGTCGACCACATAGGTGCCCACGTTGATTTCTCGAATCGCTCGCTCCTCTGCATCGGCGTCTCGATCCTCGACGATACGCGAGACTCCCCGCTCAGCCGACTTCGCGCGCACAACCCGCCCGTACCCGCTTGCGTCTTCGAGCATCGCGGTCAGGATGGTGACGGTAGCGCCCGTTGTCTCATGAACACGAAGAAGTTCGCGCACAGTCGTTTCCTGAAGCAGCGGTGTATCGCCGTTCAGAATCAAATAACTGGATGGGGCGCCGTTTTTGCCCACCGCGAACACCGGGCGGCTCTGTAACACCGCATGGCCTGTGCCCAATTGTTCCCGCTGCTCGACAATGGCCACGGGAGAACTGCCGCTCTTTCCCGACGTCGCGCGATCAATCACTTGCCGAACCAGATCGGCTTGATGGCCCACCACGACAGCGACAGCCCCCCCGGCGACGCGTAATCCAAGCCCCACCGAATAGAGCACCATCGCCTGGCCGGCCACCGGATGCAGCACCTTCGCTTGCTTTGAGCGCATGCGCTTCCCAAGCCCGGCAGCCATCACGACCACCGCAAGACCTGCAATTTTCCCCTGCTGGTCGGAGCTGACCGGCTTCTTCACCGTCAATGCGTCTGTGGCTCGTGAACGATTCATCCGGTCGGCACCCCCGTTTCAGGCTGTTTGACCCTGTCCCATTTCGTCGCGGCAGTCACGGCCGATGCCAACGACACGGACGGCGCGCAGAGCCCGCCTGAGACAATAAGCTTCATCGCCTCTTCTACACTCATATCGACAGCCGTCACCTCATGCTCCGGCACCAACAGGAAATAGCCGGACGTCGGATTCGGTGAGGTCGGCACATACACATGGATCAGCGGCTCCGGCGCGAGATCCTGCCCCTCTCCTTTTGTCACGCCTGTGACGAAGGCAATCGAGTAGTGGCCATTCTTGGGAAATTGAATCAGTACGACGCGATTGTATGAGGCATGCTCCGAAAACGACAAAATATCCATCACGGATTTCAAGGTCGAATAGATCCCCCTCACGAGCGGCACACGATTCAATAGTCCTTCCCACCACTTCACGATTTGCCGGCCCATAAAATTGGTGGCAAATAATCCGACCGAGAAGACCAACACAATCAATGCCAGAATCCCAAGGCCCGGCACATAATGACTTGGCACCAACCGGACCAGAAGATCGCCCAGAATCCCGTCGACCGCCACGAAAAGGGCCTTTAAAATGAGGATGGTTCCCCAGATGGGGATAATCACGAGCAAGCCAGTCAGAAAGTAGCGTTTTACCGAGGTTTTCAGCATAAATATGACCAGATAGAACTAGCTCGCCATCATACAGAGAATTCCGAGGCCCTCGCAAGCCTTTTCTTGCTATTTTCAACAACTTGGAATACCATCCCGCCCGTTTTCTATACTGGTGATGACGCCAAGCAATGAGGATGAAAAAGCAACAAACTTGTGGCCTGTTTATTACCCTGGAGGGAATTGAAGGCAGCGGGAAAAGCACCCAGGTTCGGTTCCTCGCTGAGATGCTCACGCAGGCAGGCTACCGCGTACTCCAAACCAGAGAGCCAGGCGGCACAACCACAGCCGAAGCGATTCGCCACCTCCTCCTCACCGCAGCGTCCAGCGAACCGGTCACGCCTCAGACCGAAGCCCTGCTGGTCCTCGCTGCGAGATGTCAGCACGTCACGCATGTCATCATGCCGGCACTGAGGCGCGGTACTGTGGTACTCTGCGATCGGTTTTCCGATTCCACCTTTGCCTATCAAGGATTCGCGCGTGGCCTCGACCTTGAATGGCTACGGGCAGCCAATGAGGTTGCGACCGGCGGTCTTACGCCGGATCTCACCCTCTTACTCGACCTGCCTGTTTCAGTGGGCTTGGCTCGGCGGCGAGCCGATCGTGGACAACAGAATCGGTTGGACCATGAGACAGAACGTTTTCATCGCAAGGTGCGCCGGGGATTTCTGGCCCTCGCAGCCGAAGAGCCTGGCCGCATGAGGATCGTGAATGCAAATCGGCCTGCGCAAGAAGTATGGAACAGACTTCGTGAGATCGTGGTAGGCTGGCTGGCTCGACCCCGTCGCCTGCGTCAACGACGCCGGAGCTAACATGCCATTTCGCGACTGTATCGGCCATCAACAATCCATCGCGTTCTTACAATCGGCCGTGACCCATGAGCGGTTGGCTCATGCCTATCTGTTCCATGGCGAGGACGCGGTGGGAAAGCGCCTGACGGCCGTTCGCCTGGCGCAGGCGCTGAACTGCGAGCGGCCTCCTGAAACACAAGGTCTCGACAGTTGCGGCGCCTGCCGGTCCTGCCGACAGATCGAAGCCCTTACGCACCCTGACTTTTTCATCATCGAGCCGGACCCGGAACAGGCCACACGACAAATCAAGATTGAGCAGATCCGCGAGATCGAACACCAGATCATGTATCGTCCGCTCATCGGTGAGCGGAAAATCTGTCTGATCGACGATGCCGACCGTATGACAATCGGCGCAGCCAATGCGCTCTTGAAAACGTTGGAGGAGCCGCCGGCCCATAGCCTCTTTCTCGTCATCTCCAGTCGCCCCGCTGCCCTTCCAGCGACCATCCGGTCACGCTGTCAGGCCCTCCGGTTTACAACACCGGCTCGCACACAGGTGGAAGCGGCACTCATTCTGAAACGCGAAATCCCTCCCGCGGACGCGCGATTTCTCGCCATCGTCAGCGAAGGTCGCATCGGGGAAGCCCTCACAGCCGATGTGAAAGACACGCACGCGCGTCAGCAGGAACTCGTGAACCTGGTCCAGCCCCAATCCTTACAATCGATCGGATCCATCTTGTCCTCGGCGGAAACGATTGCAAAGACCGATCGTGGACAGGACATGCTCGTCTGGCTGGCCCGCTGGATTCGCGACCTCGTCTTACTTCAGATCGAAGGAGATCGTGACCAAATACTCAACCTCGATGACCTCGCAACGCTCGAAACCTACGCCCAGAACGCCGACACCGATGCTCTGTTGGACCTGCTCCGTGAGATTGAACTAACCGAGCAGCGAGCCACCAGGCACCTCAATCTCCAGATGGCGCTGGAGGTAATTTTACTCCGCCTGCGCGACGCAGTCACCGCATCGCCCGTCCCGCTATCAATCTAGCTTTCGCCGGGCACGACCTGATATCTTTTGTCACGCCACATGAGTACCCCCGACAGCTTCTACATCACAACGCCGATCTACTATGTGAACGACGTGCCGCATATCGGTCATGCCTATACCACCGTGGCTGCGGACGTGCTGGCTCGCTACTGGCGCCTACGTGGACGTGATGTCTTCTTTCTCACCGGGCTCGATGAACATGGGCAAAAAGTTCAGCAGGCCGCAGCCAAAGCCGGCATCGACCCACAAGCCCACTGCGATAAACTGGCGCCACAATTTCAGAGCCTCTGGAAGCGGCTGAACATCTCGAACGACGCCTTCATCAGAACGACAGATGTCCCGCATAAATTATTCGTTCAACAATGTCTTCAAGTCTTATTTGATAAGCAGCTGATTTACAAAGCTGACTACACCGGGTGGTACTGCACATTCGATGAGCGGTTTTGGACGGAAAAGGATGTTGAAAGCGGCCTCTGTCCCGACTGCAAACGGCCGGTCGAACGGATCAGCGAGCATAACTATTTCTTCAAGATGGGGCAGTATCAGGATGATCTGATCGAACACATCAAACGACATCCGAGCTTCATCCGTCCTGAGTCACGCCGCAATGAAGTCCTGGGATTCCTGACCACGCAAAAGCTCGGCGACCTCTCGATCTCACGACCAAAATCGCGTCTCTCATGGGGGATCGAACTCCCATTCGACAAGGACTATGTCACCTACGTCTGGTTCGACGCGCTGGTGAACTACATTTCAGCCCTTGAATATCTCCGACCGACACCCTCGCAAGCCCAATTCTGGCCGGCTAACATTCATCTCGTGGGCAAGGACATTCTCACGACGCATGCTGTCTACTGGTCCACGATGCTGATGGCGTTGAGCCTGCCCCTGCCCAAAACGATCTTTGCCCACGGCTGGTGGACCGTCGATGGAGAAAAGATGTCGAAGAGCCGCGGCAATGTCGTCGACCCCAACAAGATGGTCGACGAGTTCGGCGCCGACGCCTTCCGGTATTTTTTGTTGCGCGAAGTACCCTTTGGACAGGACGGAGACTTTTCGCAATCTGCGTTGGTCACCAACCTCAATAGCGACTTGGCCAACGGAATCGGAAACCTCCTCAGCCGTACCCTGACGATGATCGAGCGGTTCGCCGGTGGGACGATTCCCGCGGTTGGCGCGCCGGCCATTCCGGAGCTAGAAGCCCTCATCGCCACGGCCGCAACCAGCCTCCCTGAAAGGATGGATCATGGGTTCAATGCGCTCGCCTTTCGAGAGAACCTCCAAGCCATATGGGAACTCATCGGCTTGTGTGACGAATACATCGACAAGGCTGCGCCCTGGCAACTCGCGAAGAATCCTGAAAATCACCCACGCCTCAACACCGTACTCAACACCGCATCGAAAGCACTGCGCTTGCTGTCGGTTCTGATCTACCCTTACATGCCACAGACGGCGACACAGCTCTCTCAACAACTCGGTCTCTCCCTTGATTTTTCACGACCGGTGCCGGAAACAGCCTATGGATGGGAAACACCGCTTACCGAAATAAAGATATCCAAAGGCCCAGGTCTCTTTCCACGTATTGAATCAAAACCAGAAGGAGCCAAGACCGTGAGCGATGCAACGACTCCCCCGCAACCGACGACCGTGACACCAATGCCACCTACCGCACCGCCATCCCAGACCTCCAGCGCCCCTAGCCCTGCGCCACAAGCCCCTGCGCCGGCCCAGATTACCATCGACGAATTCATGAAGATTCAGCTCAAGACCGCGAAGGTGCTCGCCGCCGAGCGTGTGCCGAAATCGGAGAAATTGCTCAAGCTACAAGTCAGTCTTGGAGAGGGAATGGAGCAAAGACAGATCGTCGCCGGCATCGGCAAGAAATATATACCGGATGACCTGGTCGGCAAGACGATCATCATTGTCGCCAACCTCAAGCCCGCGAAACTCATGGGCATCGAATCGCAAGGCATGGTCCTAGCCGCAGGGGACAGCGAAGTCCGAGGCCTGGCCACCATCCTCGAAGAAGTGGACCCTGGCACCAAAGTGAAATGATCCCGGCAGTTGCCACAGCCCGGCTGCTGCTGCTCTGTTGCGCTGCCGTGACACTCCTCCCTTGCCTCGCGATCCCTGCTGAAGACGGCTCTTCTTCTGACCAGCGGCTGAACGATTCAACACCGACTACCATCTTAGTCCGCGTTGTAGGCCATGGAGCAATGGTTCTTGGCCGTGAGGTCGGAGGCGCTCGTGTCACTATCACCGATGTCGCCACGAAACAGATTCTGGCTACCGGCATTCAGCAGGGGGAAGCCGGCGACCAGAATCAAATTATGCGGACACCGCGTCTCATGGAGGAGCCGCACTATAGTTCACGGCCTGCGGCAGCCTTTACTGCAACATTCGACTTACTCCAGCCCACACAGGTTGAAGTGACCGCCGACGGCCCCCTCGCCTTCCCCGCATCCGCCCAGCGAGCCTCCACGACGGTGTGGCTCATCCCAGGACAGGACATGACCGACGACGGGATTGTCCTTCATCTCTACGGATATATCGTCCAGGTCGAACATCCGAAACCGGGCGAACCCTTGATCGCGAAAGACGATGCGATGCTGCGCGCATCCGTGCGCACCCTGTCCGGCGCCCTCGTCCGCCCGCATGGGGACTGGGATTCTCGCAAAACCCATATTTACGGTGAACTGATGGTCGGCGACCGTGTGCTGGAGCGGCTTCAACTGTTTTACAGCGGAGAGAACGCCACTTTCGAAGCCCCGTTCTTCGTTCCCCTCCCGAACGACGCGCCGGACGGAATCACCCTGCGCGTGATCGCCGCCGATACAGCCAACGGGAATTTCGGGATCGGCCAAGCCAAGTACCCGATCCTGAGCGAGCGTCTTCGCCACAACTCATCAAGAAGTGAACCCCGCTGATCCGAAAAGTCACCAGCAGCCTTCGGGAAACTCGGACTATAGATAAAATGCCGCTGATATATCACTGAATGGCGCTGAAGCCACAATGAGGCAGGATGCTCAAAACGTTCGCCCAGCAAGGCCGCAGCGAGCGAAGACCGGAGGCGTACCCTCTGGGGTACATTGAGGATCTGAGCGATGCGAGAACGATGCTGGCGGACGTTTTCAGCATCCTGTTTGATCGCTTGCCGCATCGGCTCGTACATGCGACACTATTGTCTATGAGCACCCTTGCCTCCTATGCGCATCTCCGCAGCCGTCTGTACCTCGCTCTGGCATTGAATGCGGTCATCATCGCCGCCGAGTTCATCGGCGGATGGCTTCTCGATAGCATTGGTCTCATGAGCGATGCAGGGCATAACCTCGTGGACCAGGGAGCGCTCTTTCTGGCCCTCTATGCCCATCTCCTCACGGCCAGGCCTGCGACAGAGGCCAGAACATTCGGATATCACCGAGCCGGCATCATCGCGGCCTTCTTGAATTCGTTCGTCCTGTTACTCATGGCTCTCGGTATCACACTCGTTGGGTTGAAGCGGATTCTGCAGCCCATGCCGGTGGACGGCGGCTGGGTCATGGCAATAGCCGCCCTGAGTTTCGCCGCCAATCTGACCGTTGCGCTCCTTTTACAACAAGGAGCGAAGGACGATCTGAATATCCGAAGCGCCTTCTGGCACATGCTGGGCGATGCCTGGGTCTCCCTGGGCATCGTCATCAGCGGCGCAGCCATTTTATTGACCGGATGGACCGTTCTCGACCCACTAATCAGCTTACTAGTCGTCGTGGTCATTGCGAAAGGAGCCTGGCCGCTATTCAAGGAATCGCTGGACGTCTTATTGGAGTCCACTCCTCCGAAGATCAGCGCCTCGCACGTAGCCGCGACCATTGAAGCAATCGCCGGCGTAAAAAACGTCCACGACCTCCATATCTGGGCGGTCGAGCCCCGTTTGATTATGATGACCTGTCATATCCTCGTCGACGGAGACGATTCGGCGCTGACCAATAATTTGCTTCACACCATCCGCGCCAGGGTCAGCTCAGATTTTGGGATCAAACATCTGACGATTCAGATGGGAACCCACTGTTGCCACGCGGACGAGATCCACTGCGACCTCACCACCTTGGCACAGCAGCACCAGGATAAAGGGCTCGCGCATGTGCATCACTAACCGCGCCTTCCTCGTGAAGCGTATCTCGTGTTTTCAAGGAAAGTTCAATGCACAATTCTCGATGTTCAATTGAACATTCAACATTAAACATTGAGCATTACGGTTACTGACGCTTCACCCGCGAGCACAGAACCGTTCATGAATAATGTAGATTGAGACCATGTCCACTACCCCAATTCCATTTTATGTCCTCTGTGGTTCCCTCGGTGCGGGAAAGACCACGCTCCTCATGAGACTGCTGGAACATTGGAAGAGCCAGGGCAAACGGGCCGGTGTCTTGATGAACGAAGCCGGCGAAGTCAGTATCGACGGCCCGCGCGCCGGCACCATCGCCGAACAAGTCATGAACCTCGCCGGGGGCTGCGTCTGTTGCGATACAAAGGAAGACTTGTCCTGGGGAATTGCCCAACTGGTGCGGGACTATGAATCGGATGTGATCGTCCTCGAATGCTCAGGCATGGCCGATCCTGCCGAGGTGATCGACGGGGTCACGGATCTGTATACCGCGCGGCTTGCGCACCTGGAAAAAGTCATCGCCCTTCTACATCCAATTCCCACGGACAGAGATAGTATGGGGGGATTCGTGACCAGGCAGGCAATTCGCTGCGCGGACGAACTCATTCTCAATAAGCGAGACCTCTATGTCCCAGGGCATTGGGAAACCTTCAAAGCCTCGATCACGGCCCAGAATCCCTACGCGCGAATCTGGGAAACTAGCCATGCCAGGGTGGAACCCTCGTTACTGCTGGAGCCGATAGTCCGCCTGTCGCCCGCGCAGACAGTGAATGTAGAATTCGGAGTGCCTCGACCTTCCGCCACAAGCAAGCGGGCCTCCTATCATCCCATCGCCACGACAGTTCGATTGCCGGGGCCGTTAAATCTTGTGCGGTTCCTCAGCTGGATGAAGACCCTCCCCCCAGAACTTGAACGGGCAAAAGGTTTCTTCCGCTTTGCCAAGGCGCCGGAACTCCAAGAGTTTCAATATGCCCTGCCCGGAAACGCCACCATTACGCCGATCACATTGCTCGACGAACCGAACCATGCAATCGTATTGATTGGACGAGGCTACGACCAGGAGCGTTGCCAGGCAGAATTGTTAGGCTGTCTTGAGACCACGAGCCCGCATTACTCATGACGGTTCGTCACGAAATGGCGGGGTGGCGCGCGACAAGCGCGAGGAGCGAGACTCGCGTGACGTGTGAACCGGGCGACGGTTCAAGGTTTGAAGTTCGAGCTTTCCTGAGCTTTGCGGCTGCCCCTCGGTTCACGGCTCACGATTCACGGTTCACGGCTCTTGGGAGTGAAGAGCGAACGCGCCAGTAGCGCAGGAGCAGCCACGCGGCTCCTGCGCCGAACAAGCCGCCGATCGCCCACCCTCCCAGCACATCCGTGACGTAGTGGGCCCCGATATACACACGCGACAGACCGATCAGTCCGACCAACGGCCAACTCACCCAGCCTGACCGTGGATAGAGCACGTGGAGAAAGGCTGCAGCCGTCGCGGTGTTAATGGCGTGGTTCGACGGAAATCCGAAGGTCTTGCCGCAGGCTTCGATTTGATGGATATCCGGGAGCGCCATACAGGGCCGCGGCCGAGCCGCAAGATCTTTGATCCGCGCGCCCACAAAATCCAACAGGCCGATGGAGGCAGCCAGTATGGGGGCGCCCAGCAACGCCTCCCGCCATGACACCCACAGCCAATAGCCGGTCAGTAGAATCCCGGGTGCCCACAGCAGGCCTGAATTGGAGAGACCAAGCGCCAACCCATCGATCCAATCAGACTGCCCGGCAAGTCCATTGATGGCACGAACCAGGGATTCATCCACGCTCATAATTGGTTCATGGTCAATGGCCGATGGTCAATGGGGAGAGATAGAGCCTCTTATGTATTGCTCCCGTCTCGAACGCCTATTGACCAATGACCCCTGACCTCCTTCATCCCTACCTCGCGCGGAAATGGATGCGCACCGTGAGCTCCCCATCGATCGGCTCATCGCCTTTCATTTGGGGCTCGAAGGTCCATTTATTCAATGCTGCCATTCCGGCGATAGTGAGCTCACGATGTTTGGCCGGTTCCAATACTACCACCGTCACCGCCGCATCCTTGGAGACCAACATGCGCGCTTTCATCCAATCGTCGAGTTCTTTGCCGTCTAAGGCTGGTGGAACAGCAGGCCAGGGTGTGGCTTTGGGAACCGGTCCAAGCTGTTGATCCTTGTTGAACGGCAGGCCGTGGACATGGACTTCCGGCAACTCCAGTACATCTTCAAGGTGATCGCTCTCATGCGTGGCCTCATCGCCCGCCACAGCAAATGCCATGGCCGGCCAGAGACACACAGCGAACATGCACACCTGCGCAATCCAAGAAAGTTTCCGCACAGCAAGGCTCCCCTGTCGTCTTAGGTTAAGGTCAAGGCTGAGGCTAAGTAGGAATATTCTCATCTTGCCTGAACCTTGACCTCAACCTCAACCTGACTTTTCTCAGAAGAACCATTGGCCGCGGAAGAAAAACGACCTCGGCATGCCCGCATGCGACACACCCAGGCCGATACTCCCCTCGCCTTGATTGATGAAGTACTTCTGATCCAGCAAGTTCACCACGTCAAACCCCAATAGAAGCTTCTGATTGTCCCACGGCAAAGGGATGACATGCGTCAGAGACATATTATAGACCGTGTAGGACGGACTGTGGGTGGAGTTCGTCTTGCCTCCCTCTTCTGCCGTACGCAATCCCGACGCGAACAATGTCTGACCTGTGAGAGTCGTCCGCTCCAAAAACCGGTAGGCGACCACCGCGGAACTCGTCAGGGTCTGCTGGTGATCGCAATGCACTCCGCCTTTCGAGTTGATGTCGGCAATTTCTGCCGCTTCGAGCAGGATGTGGCCGGATTGGAGCCCATAACCTTTACACTGCCCCCAGGCCACGTTGCCGCGCGCCGTCAAGTTATCCGCGATCTGAAGCTTCAGGGCTCCATTGATGCCCCTGCTCCAGCCCCGCTCAAAGGCGAAGTAATTCAACAAGGGCGTCGTCCCGAACTGGCCCGCATCCCCCAGATAATTGGCAAGCTTGTAGTAGCCGGTCAGTTGCAACGTCGCCCAACTGGTCAACGCATGGTAGCTCCCCACCTCGAAGTAATGGGCGCGTTCAGCTCGAACCGTATTATTCGTGGTATCTTCCGGCGCCGCCTTCGTTCCCGCCGTATTGAGCTTCGTAAAGGAAATAGCTTCGAGATTCGGCGGCGTAAATTGCCGCCCGTAGAAAACGTGGAACACATTGGCCGGATCAGCCTTATACGTGATCCCGACCCGCGGGCTGATCTGCCCTTCATCGCGCTGGTACTGCACCGCATCGGCCCGCACACCGAGGTTGAACGTCCACCGATCGTTCGGGCTCCACTGATCCTGAATCCAGAATTCCTGCCGATAGCCGATCAACCGATTGTCTGCATCCAGACCCAGCACAGGCCCCGTCGGATCGCCCGCCACATCAGCATCGAACGTGAACAGTCTCGTCTTGTTCCACGTCTGCGTCCGATCGACCTGGAATCCGGCCTTGATCACATGCTCTTTACTGGGAATATAGGTGTGATCGAATCGGATTCCGCCCGAATAGGCATTCCGATCCTGGTCGGCAGCCGAGAACGGCTCAGCCGGATCCGCGGTGTAGGCAAGCACATTAAATGGATCCGTCCGAAACGTAGCCCGCGTTTGGCGAACATATCCGGAAAGGCTGAAAAAATTCGCGCTATTCACATCGTGCCGCCAGACCATGTGCCCGTATTGGTTATTTTCCTTTTGGTTTTCATCGATGGCCTGGGACGCGACGGGACTGAAGAGCGGATTCTGCGCTTGCAGCAACCCCGTCGTAACCACATTGGGCTGGCCGTCAGGCGACGTGGGAATCTGATACTTCGCCACGGAATTCAAGAATACAAACGAGAAATTATTCGAATTGTCGAGCTGGTAGTCGCCGCGAATGAAAGTCTGATTTCTCTCGCTTTGCCCATGAAAAATCGAATGGCCCAGCGTCGGCGGCTCGATGCCGCGATTCGTCGCCGTATGGCTGTTCAGGATGTAAAACCGGAATTTCTCGCCGATCGTGCCCCCATATTCGAGCGACGGATTGATCGTATTGTTCGACCCGCCGAACATTTGAGCGGATCCGAATCCTGGCTTGGTTCCGCTCTTGGTCGTGATGTCCAACACCGCGGCTGTCTTGTTTCCATACTGCGCTTCCATACCGCCGAGAATGATATCTGCCCGCTCCCATGCCCGCGGCGAGATCACATCGGAGAAGGTGGACGATACGGTATCCGGGATCGGCACACCGTCGATTCGGAGCTGGAGGTTCGCATGATCCTGCCGAATGTGCACCTGCTTGAGCGATCCATAGACGGCGCCTGGAATCGTGAGCAGCACGTCGTGCAAATCGACATTGTTGCCGCGCGGCAGNNGCGAGAGGCGACCGCACTTCAAGTGCAATCTCTCTGGTCTTGGACAGGGTCAAGGTGATGGGATCGGGCGCCTCGGTCCCGATCTTCAGCACGATATACTCGCTTCGATAGGTATCTTGCAGGGCGCTGACAGAATAGGTTCCATCGGCAGGAACAGGAATGCTGAACTCACCGGCATCGTTCGAAACGCCGGTCGTCACCAACGTCCCTTCTTGATCCTTCACTTCCACAATCACTTGCCCCACTCGACGAAGATCCTGATTCTGGACTACTCCGGTAATCGAATGGAGTTCAACCGCCATCGCGCGGCCTTGGTAAAACATACTCAGACAAGCCCAGAGACATACTAAACAAACAATGCGATGACAATATTCGTGTCGCATGAAGCCCCCTGCAGCACTCACGTGTTAAAGAAACGCCACGCCCTCAACCGGGCAGGACAATAACCGCCGCGCATGGCGTGAGTTGAAATGACGTGACTAGCTGCGGGGAGGAGCGCGAGATGGACCCGGGGTGGAGAGTTCGAACGAAAGCAGAACGGAGTCCGCTGGAAGTTCCAGCAGGTCGACGAGTTCCTGTGCCGTGAAGAGAGGAGCGCCGAGATCGAGAAACCCGGCCGTGTGATGCTTGACCCATTGGCAGAGGTCGGTGTCGGAGTGCTCGTGCCCATCGTGGTCAGCCGCCGCCAACTCGTGATGGACATCCTGCGCCACGGCAAACGGCGCAATTGCGAGCAAGAGCAGAACCAGGCCGATCGCCACAGCGCCCTGAAGAGCGCGGGGCAGACGTCGTATGGAAGTGTGCAGTCTCATTGAGGGGGAGCTACGTACCATAGGCTTTCAAGACTTGTCAAACAACGGAATTCATACATCAATCCAATCGTCTCCAGCCCTAGACGCCCCCTCCGGTAGATATTTTCTTTAATATCCGCTATATTTTACGTGTCCAAGCGCATATCGGCCCGGCAAGCGATACGATAAAGAGCGCTTTCTTATGTGAAAAGGCACGACCATGCAGAGACCGCTCGATAACCAACATATCATTGAGATCAAGCCGCTCCCCTCTCCGCGAACGATCAAGTCAAAACTGCCGATTACCGATCAAGCAGCAACGCTGGTCGTTGAAACCAGGGATGCCGTTCGCCATATTCTACACGGCCAAGACCGTGACCGCTTGCTGGTGATCGTCGGCCCCTGCTCCATTCATGACCCCGAAGCAGCCTACGAGTATGCCGACCGATTGAAACCAGTGGCTGATGCGTTGCGCGACCAGTTGCTCATCGTTATGCGCACCTACTTTGAAAAGCCCCGCACCACGGTTGGGTGGAAAGGCCTGATCAACGATCCGCATCTGGACGGTACCTGCGATATTGCCACCGGAATGGAACTCGCGAGAACGATTCTTCTCAACATCAACAAACGCGGGGTTCCCTGCGCGGCAGAGGCCTTGGATCCGGTATCCCCCCAATACATCGCCGATCTCTGGAGTTGGGTTGCCATCGGCGCCCGCACCACCGAAAGCCAGCCGCACAGGGAAATGGCCAGCGGGCTCTCGATGCCGGTCGGGTTCAAGAACGGAACAGAGGGTAATCTGCAGGTCGCCTGGAACGCCATGGTTGCGGCAAAACAGACTCATCACTTCCTCGGGATCAATGCCGACGGGCTTACCTCCATCATCAAGACCATGGGCAACCCCGATCGCCATATCGTCCTGCGGGGGGGCGGAGGGAAAACCAACTATGAGGCCGAACACGTGGCCCGCGCGGAAGCCCTTGTCGCGAGCGAAGGTATCGTTCGTCCCATCATGATCGACTGTTCACATGACAACTCCAGTAAGGATCACCGNNCGGCGTCTCTATCACCGATGCCTGTCTCGGCTGGGATGAAACAAAGGCCCTGCTCGGCGAACTGGCCGGCATGATCGTAACCAAACCCATCTAAACGGTTCTTAGGTTTATTTTGTTGATTTGGTTTATCTGGTTAGTTTCGTTCAACCAAAAAAACCAAACAGACCAAACAAACCAGTATGTTGATCGACACCCATACCCATCTCGACGACGCCCGCTACAATGACGACCGGGAGGCAATGATCTCCCGCGCCAGGGAGGCAGGTGTCACAACCTTCGTAACTATCGGCTGCGATCTATCCACCAGCCAGGCGGCGGTCGCACTAGCGGAGCAATACCCGTTTGTCTATGCCTCCATCGGCGTCCATCCCCATGAAGTGAAACACATCCTGGATAGCTGGTACGACGAGTTCCGTCGGTTGGCGCAAAGCAAAAAGGTCGCCGCCTATGGCGAGATCGGACTCGACTACCACTACAACCATTCTTCGCCAAAGGAGCAACGCGAACGATTCCGCGAACAGGTCCAGCTCGCGCGCGAGTTGAAGCTCCCCGTGATCATCCACACGCGGGAGGCCCAAGAAGACACGATTACGATATTGAAAGAAGAAAAGGCGTCAGAAGTGGGCGGGGTCTTTCATTGTTTCTCTGGGGATGCCTGGCTGGCAAAAGATGCGCTGGATTTGGGGTTCTATCTCTCCTTCTCCGGGATTCTCACGTTTCAGAATGCGACAATGCTTCGAGACATCGCGAAAACCGTACCGTTGGACCGCCTCCTCATTGAAACCGACTGCCCATACCTGACACCCAGCCCCCATCGAGGCAAACGAAACGAGCCTGCCTATGTGTCATACGTCGCGCAAAAGCTATCGGAGCTTCACGCCGATGCCCCAGGGATGTCTCTCGACCGCATCGGAGACATCACGACCGAGAACGCGAAGCGCCTGTTCAAAATCGCTTGAGCTGGCGGCTCCGCTGCCGTTGCGACTTCGGTAATTTTCGGGGGTTCCCCTTCTTGCCCGGCCCTCGATTCGGGGGAAGGTCTTCTCCTGTATCCAGCTCCTTGTGCGCTGATACAACTGCCGAGTTCGACCTCTCACGCAATTTCCCGGCAAACTCCTGAGCCTTCATCACGAAGGCCCCCTGCGCCCTGGCAAAGTCGACAATCTCACGATCGGAACTCACCACCGCGCAATCAGACCCATATTCTGCAGCTAAACGTTGAATCACCTGATCGGCTTTCTCTCCCCGTCGAGAAAAAATGATCTGAAGACCAAGCCGGTGTTCCCGGTGTTCCGTGCCCCATCCCTGTTGCCACCCGTCAAAGACTACCGTGATCGGATGGGATTTCCGTTGACGATATGCTGCAAGGTCCTGCAGGAGGGACTCGCGACCCATTTCAGAAGACAGTTTCGTCTCTGCACCGATCCGGCCCGTCTGAGCCAAGAGATTGTAGCCATCGACGATCAGGTGGAGTGCCATGACGAACAGTGCAAGCCCGGTTTGTTTCGTTGCTTTAGTTCATTTGGTTAGTTTCGTTCAATCAAAAACCAAACAAACCAGACGAACCGAATAATCCAAATGAACCAGATAGGACACTACTGTTCGCATCGGCTACTGTCAAATAGCGCGCGACAAGCGCGAGGAGCGGGACTCGCAAGACCTGTGAGACAGACAACGATCCGAGGTCGGAAGTTTGAGATTCCCTGAACTTCGAGTCGCGCTTTTCCCGCAAGTCTCGCCCGTCTCGCTTGAATCAGGCATCGGCGGTCGCATGAGAAGCCATTATGAATCATGCGTGGTAGGCCATTCCACTTGACAACGGCGCATACATCTGAGAAAAACCTCTATATCCCTTCACGGGCAGTGAACACCCATGAGCGCAGCCTTTTGGCGCATCCTCACCCTCGCCTTCCTGGCGGGACTCTTCGATCTCTCTGGGCATACCCTCGACCTATTTCACATCGATCAGGCAGTCGCGGCGACGAATGCAGCCGCTCAAGAGCCTACCGGCAAGCCCAAGCAGTTACGCGCCGCGCCTGTCCATTTAGCTCCTACTACAATCGGCCTGACGACGATTCACAACCTCCGTTCAGCCAGCTCGCCTAGATTCACAAGGCTCGTGCTCGATCTCGATGCACAGGCCCTTCCCAACAGACATCCCCAGCTACAGACTGATGGACTGACTATCGAAATTCCCAATACCACATTGAGCCCATCCGCCAGGAAAAAACTAAACGCCGGCCGGATCGCCAAACCGTTCATTATTACCCAATCGTCCGAACGATCTGTTGAAGTGTCTCTCCCAGTTGGTTCCTTTCAACGCTATTCGCTGCTCACGTTGTCGAATCCCCATCGGCTGGTCATCGATGTGGTGCCATCAAACCAACCGATGCCGCCTCCTTCTTTCGAATTGACGCCAAGCCCGGGACTTCCGTACCCCACCCCTCCTCAACCTGCTCAGCCGCGGAGCAAGTCCTTTACGACTATCGTGATCGATCCAGGGCATGGGGGGAGAGACTCCGGTGCGCGTGGCCGGCGTGGCACGGAGGAAAAAGACATTACGCTGAAAGTCGCATTGAAACTACGCGATCTCTTGAGCAAACAGCCGGGAGTCCGTGTCCTCATGACCCGTGAAGGAGACCAGTTCGTTGAGTTGGAAGACCGGGCAAAGTTTGCCAATGGACAGGAGGCAGATCTCTTTGTATCGATCCATGTGAATTCACACCCCCAACAGTCTGTGAAGGGAATTGAAATCTACCACTTCGGAGAAGCCAAGGATCAACGGGCGCTCGAAGTGGCAGCCCGCGAAAATGGAACCCCGCTCAGCAACACCGGCGTAGGATGGGAATATCTCGTCGCCGACCTCCTGACCGCCAAGAAGATCGAAGCATCACTTGAACTTGCCTGGACCGCCAAGGAAGCCATGGTCACCAACTTGAACGGCCAATACGAACTGGTGGACCATGGGGTGAAGACCGCACCCTTCTATGTGCTTCGGTTCACCAGCATGCCCAGTATCCTGGCTGAAATCGCCTTTATCTCGAACTCTGATGAAGAAGATCTGCTCCGGACCACCCGCTTCACGACACGCGTGGCGGAAGCACTCCTGAATGGCATTAAATCCTTCCTCGCTTCGGCAAAAACCGCGACACGATGACTGCTGTACGATTCTTCCCCCCATACCAATGCCGACGGTCAAGTTAGTCTTGGAGTACGAGGGAACCTGCTACGCCGGCTGGCAACGCCAACCCGATCGCCCCACGATCCAAGGAGCAATCGAACAGGCCATCCGACAAGTCAGCCAGGCCATGGTGTCCGTCGTCGGCGCTGGCCGCACAGACTCCGGCGTGCATGCGCGCGGACAAGTGGCGAGCTTTCACATACATCTGGATTGGCCCGCATCCAATTGGATGAAGGCGCTCAATGCCGTGCTGCCGAAAGACATTGCCGTTCGTTCCTCTGCCATCATGGACGACGGCTTTCATGCCCAGCACGATGCGCGAGGCAAGCTCTACACCTATCGGATCCTCCATCGTCCTGCCCGTCCCACCATCGATCGCGCCTTCGCCTGGCACATCTACAAACCGCTGGATGAAGTTGCCATGCAGCAGGCAGCGGCGACACTGATCGGGGCACAGGACTTTTCTTCCTTCGAAGGCAGCCTCACGGACAACGAGAATCCCATCTGCTGTCTCCAACGGCTCACGGTTATCCGCCACGACGACCAGATCCTCATCGAGGCTTACGCCGACCGGTTCCTGAAACACATGGTCCGGGCGATGGTCGGCACATTGGTCGAAGTGGGACTGGGCAAGCGAACTGCCAATAGTCTCACGGGGGTTCTCCAGGCGCGAGATCGATCTGCCGCAGGCCGAACTGCTCCACCTCAGGGCCTCTATCTCATGCGCGTAGACTACGAGTAACTGGTACGGTCTATTTTGTTTGTTTTGTTGAACCAGATAGACCAGATCAACCTGTTCCGCCGTCCGCACTTGCAGCAATACCGCTCACAGAAAATTAATAATGGAAGTATTCCTAATTTAGTAGAGACAGGCCTGAGGAAATTTGCTATGCTCCGTTCGTCCATCTACCCCCTCACTTTCACAAAAGGAGATGCATATGACGAAGACAGCCGGCATTGTGGCGGTATCCCTCTTTGTGTCTGGGCTGTGCATCGCGCCGTTTGCTAGCGCGGCGCCCGCGAAGCAAAGCAAGATGGCTGTATGCAATGAACAAGCGAACGACAAAGGGTTGGGTGAAGGTAAAGGAGACGAGCGGAAGGCGTTTATGAAAGAATGCCTCTCCGCAAAAACGGCGAAGGCAGTGAAGACGGGGGGGACCCAGCAGAACAAGATGAAGTCATGTAATACAGAAGCAGGTACGAAGGGCCTCAAAGGCGACGAACGTAAAACGTTTATGAGCGCTTGCCTGTCCAACTAAAAACATCGCCCCGCGGCCTATTCGGGCCGTGGGGCGTATTCTCACATCTCACACTAACCAAGCCGGTTCCTCTTGTTTATTTGGTCTATTTGGTTTGTTTTGTTTAATTGGTTGAATCGGACTATTCGGAGAAACCAGATGAACCAAATCAACCAAACAAACCAAATAAACGAGATCAACCAGTTCTACTACAGCAGACGAGGCGGATCCTGGTTTTCCAGTTTCTTGCGAAGCTCGATCAACTCCTGTTCAAGGGAAAAAAGCCGATCGTTGACTGGGTCAGGCAAGTTGCTATGGTCCATGGTGGCATCGGGCAGTCGTTCGCCTTGAGTCTTGATGACACGGGCCGGCACTCCAATGACGGTGGAATTAGCGGCGACATTCTTAAGCACAACCGAATTGGCGCCGATTTTTACATTGTCGCCGATTGTGATCCCACCGAGTATCTTGGCGCCGGCCCCGACGACGACATGATTGCCGAGCGTGGGGTGACGTTTCCCTCGCTCCTTCCCCGTGCCCCCAAGCGTCACACCCTGAAAGAGGGTCACGAAATCTCCGATCTCCGCCGTCTCACCGATCACGACACCCATACCATGATCGATGAAGAACCCAATGCCAATCTTCGCCGAGGGATGAATCTCAATCCCTGTCAACACACGGGCTACCTGAGAAATGGCGCGGGGTATGAACGGAACATGTTGAACCTTGAGCCAGTGGGACAGGCGATAGGCCAACATGGCATGAAAACCTGCATAGGTCAGCACGACTTCAAGCCAGCTTGTGGCAGCCGGATCTCGGTCGAAAACAGCTTGGAGGTCTTGTTTAATCGCTTTAAGCATACTTCAGAATGTCGTCAAGTCGTAAAGTCGTAGGGGTTCAGGCTGAAGGCTTCTAGGCTGAAGGCCGGAGCTGCGAACACTTCAGCCTGAATACCTTCAGCCTATCTACCTTAGTCGTTACCTTTCTCAATCAAACATACCGCTTGCGCGGCGATCCCTTCCTCCCGGCCAATCATGCCGATTCCCTCTCCACTCTTTACCTTGACGTTTACGAGGTCCGGATCGATCCCGAGTACCTGCGCCATCTGCTTTTGCATGGCTGTCAGATACGAACTGAGCCGAGGGGCCTGCGCGATAATGACGGTGTCGACATTGACGATACGATACCCCTTTCCCCGCAACTTCCCGACCACGTCCTCCAGCAGCTTCAGACTTGAAATATCTTTAAACGTCTGATCGGAGCTGGGATAATGCCGGCCAAGATCTCCTTCGCCCATTGCCCCGAGCAGCGCATCGCAGAGGGCATGGACCAAGGCATCGGAATCGGAATGTCCCAACAAACCCTTGCTGTGGGGCACCTCGATTCCGCCGAGAATCAGTTTCCGTCCTGCTCCCAGCGGATGGATGTCGTAGCCGCAACCGATTCGCATGCGTCTTCCTTTCGTCAATCGTCATACGTGAATCGTTAAACGCAAATAAGGCAATACTTCCTCCTGCGATTCACGAATAACGTTTAACGTCCCTTTCGGGACGCCAGGATCGCCTCGCCGATGATCAGATCTTCAGGCCTCGTCACCTTGATATTCTCCCCGCTTCCCTCCACCACCGTGACTGAATATCCCAGCCACTCGACCAGAAAGGCGTCATCGGTAGCTCGAATCCCTTCGGCATAGGCTTTCTCGTGGGCCATCTCAATCCAGTCCCGTCGAAAGGCCTGCGGAGTTTGAGCAAGCCACAAGGGAGCGCGATCGACGGTTCGCTCGATTGTTCCATCGGTCCGTACCTGCTTCACAGTGTCCCGCATCGGAAGCGCGATAATTGCCGCGCCCTCTTTTCTCGCCGCAGCCACAACCTCGGCGATCATCCCGAGAGTCATAAATGGACGGACTGCGTCATGGATGATTACGATCTCTGTGTCTGAGGGAACCTGCGCGAGCGCATGCCTCACTGAGTCCTGGCGCTCGGCGCCGCCCGCCACTACCTTTGTAAGCTTGGTGAAACGGTGCCGCGAGACGATCTCCTTCTCGCAATAGTCGATATCGGCAGACGGAACGGCAAGAATAATCTGGTCGACCACGGAAGCGGCTTGCAAGGTCCGCAACGACTGAACGATAAGCGGCTCACCGCCCAACGATAGAAATTGCTTGGGAATGGAGCCGCCCATCCGAAGCCCGCGGCCGGCTGCCGGCACAAGGGCCACCACCAAAGAGGCCTGATGCTGCGTCGGATCGGCAAGAGGTGTGCGAGTCGTGGTCATAGGAACAGCCGCCTGTATCCCACATTATTCATGGCAATTCGTCCCCAAATCGCCCGAATGTGCGTTCCTCGTGGAGCGTATCTCGTCATTCGCGCGAGACTCGCTAGAATTGCGAGAAAAGCGGGACGGGTGAAACGGGATGCGGGATACGGGATGCGCGTGACGTGTGAACCCTTGTCCCTGCGAGTCGCGCTTTTCCCGCCCGTCTCGCCCATCCCACCTCGTCGCGCCTGTCTCGCGCGTCTTGCTTGTCGCGCTTCACGCATTAAGGCCGCAACGTGAGATAGATCGCCTGGCCCTTCCGTTTAAGCAGCAAGAGCACCGCTTGATCCTTGGTAAGGCCTGATGCGGCTTGCTCGTAGGATTTGAGCGATGTCACCGCTCTCCGATTGACTTCGAGAATGACATCGCCTTCACGGACACCCATCTCTTCCGCCGTGCTTCCGGACTTGACCCGGACCACCACCACGCCACGCTCGACGCCCTTTAATCCGTAACGAGTCGCCAATTCCTCGTTGACTTCGCGAACTTCAATGTCCGAAAGGAGCCCCGTCGGCACCGCTGACTCCCTACTCTCTTCTATACCGGGCTGACCTAATGTTTTTGGCTGTTCGACAATGGTGACATCGAGCGTCTTCGGCTTCTTGTCTCGGATCAGCTTGACCGAGACCTTCTTTCCGATCGGAGTCTGCGCGACGGCATTCCGCAAATGCGTCGGCGAATCCATCGACTTGCCGTCATATTCGACAATGACATCCGCCCGCTCGAATCCCGCCTTCTTCGCCGGACTATCCTCCATAATGTCGCTGACGAGCACGCCTTTCGTCTCCGTGATCCCGAACTGCATGGCCAACTCAGGCGTCAAGTCTTGAATGGCGACACCGAGCCAGCCGCGTACGACCTTCCCCGTCCGTACCAACTGATCCATAATGGAACGAGACAGATTGCTCGGCACGGCAAACCCTATCCCCATGTTGCCGCCGCTTTGGCTGAAAATCGCCGTATTAATCCCAACCAATTCGCCCCGCACATTGACGAGCGCGCCTCCTGAATTGCCCGGATTGATCGCCGCATCGGTCTGGATGAAGTCTTCATATTCGGCAATACCCATGCTGGCCCGCCCGACTGCGCTGACGATCCCCATCGTCACGGTCTGGGTAAGCCCAAATGGGCTCCCAACAGCCAATACATACTCCCCAACCTCCAGCTGGTCGGAATCGGCCCAGGGAATGGTAGCGAGCCCTGTCGCCTCGATTTTCACGATCGCGATATCCGTCTTCGCATCGGTCCCGATCAACTTGCCTTTAAACTCCCGCTTGTCCGACAAAAAGACCCGGATATCGTCGGCCTTGTTCACCACATGGTTATTGGTGATGATCAAACCGTTGGATTCGACAATGACCCCGGACCCCTGGCCCCGTTCTTTCGGCTCTCGCTGCGGACCATCGCGCTTGAACAATTCATCGCCGAAAAACTTACGAAAAAATGGATCGTCGAGCGGCGAGCCGTGAGGCCCCTCTCCCGATTTTCCGCTCCGCGTCGCCGCAATGTTGACGACCGCCGGCTTGACCGATTTGGCGATCTCGACGAAGTTTTTCCCACTGCCCCCTCCCATCGGCAACTGTGGCGCAGTCGCCACAGGAAGAGCGATGGGGCTAGGAATCGGCTCAGGCCCGGCCGTCCCGGTCGGCAACCAACCCATGTTGGACGCCACCACGACCCCGATAATGATCCCTCCCGTGACCAAGATAATGGGAAGCAGCCACGTACGAATGAGTTTCATAGATGTTCCTTGTTCGTCATCTCTTATGAAGCAAACGGTTCACAGGGAATTGGCGCATCCGCCACATTAGGGTATTTCGCCGGAATAGATCCCCATGATGGTATGGAGAAACTTTATCGCCTCTGCCTTAGGCCGCTGAAATGAGTTCCGCCCGATAATGGAACCGAACCCGCCGCCGGCGCGAATGGCGCGCGCCTCCTCAAAAACATGCTGATCCTCACTCTTGGCCCCCCCTGAGAAAATCACGATCCGGCGCCCATCGAACGAACTCTGCACCACATGCTTGACCCGCTCCGCCAGAGTCGCGACTGGAATCTTCACCGATTCATACACCTTCTTCGCGGCTGCTTGTTCAAGATGCGCCGTGGGCAGCTTGACCTTGATCACATGGGCGCCGAGCTGGGCTGCAATCTGCGCTGCATAGGCCACCACATCGATCGCGGTCTCCCCTTCCTTACTGAGTATCGACCCTCGCGGGTACGACCACACGACGACCGCCAGGCCGGATTCCTTAGCCTCTTCAGCAATCGCGCGCAATTGTTCATACATGGCATTGCAGTGCGATGACCCTGGATAGATCGTGAATCCGACCGCAGAACAACCGAGCCTGAGCGCATCCTTCACACTGCCGGTCACCGAGGGCAAGGGGTCTTTCTCATCGTGCAAGACATCGTGACTGTTCAACTTCAGAATCAACGGGATCTGGCCGGCGAACTCAGCTGCCCCTGCTTCGAGAAACCCCAGCGGAGCCGCGTAGGCATTGCACCCTGCATCGATCGCCAACTGAAAATGATAGGAGGGATTGTACCCCCCTGGGTTGGAGGCAAAGCTCCTTGCCGGACCATGCTCGAACCCTTGGTCCACCGGAAGGATGACCAGCTTCCCGGTCCCTGCCAACTTTCCATGACGCAGCAGACGGGCAATGTTGGTTCTAGTTCCCACATTGTCGCTGCTGTACCAACTCAGAATTTCCTGCACCCGATCAGCCATGTCTCTCCTCCTGTGAATTCGTGAAACGTTAGCGCCTGCTTAGGTGTTCAGGCTGAAGGGGTTCAGGCTCAAGTGTTCGGATCTCCGGCCTTCAGCCTGAACCCCTTCAGCCTATCCACCTGAGTCGTTACATTCGTTTGCCTTGTATGAACTCCTCTGCGTCGCGCACGTCCTCCACACTGCCGATGATCAAGGGTACCCGCTGATGCAGCTGCTTGGCCTCCACGTCGAGGATGCGCATGGTGCCGGTGCTGGCACGACCACCGGCCTGTTCGACCACCATTGCCAAGGGGTTCGCTTCATATAATAACCGAAGTTTACCCTCCGGTTTATCCAGCTCGCCAGGATAGAGATAAACGCCGCCTCCGAGGAGAATCCGGTGCACATCCGCCACCAAACAGCCGGAATAACGAACGCTATAGGGGCGCCCGGTCGCTGTATCCTTGACTTTTAGGCTGTCGATATACTTTTGCGTCCCTCCGGACCACTTATGATAGTTGCCTTCATTCACACCATACACCTTGCCGCGAGACGGAATACGGATTTGCTCGTGAGAAAGGAGATACTCCCCAATACCTGGATCCAACGTAAACCCGTGAACCCCTTGCCCAATTGTATAGACCAGCATCGTACTCGACCCGTAGAGAAGATAGCCCGCTGCGACCTGCTCTGCTCCCTTATGGACCAGGTCATGCTCGGTAGGCATCCGGTCCTTATCTCCTAACCTCACAATGGAAAAAACCGCCCCGAGCGGCATATTGCATTCCGTATTCGATGAACCATCAAGGGGATCGAAGAGCAACATATATTGGGCCTGTGGCCAATGATCGGGAAGCAGGACCGGTTTCTCCATCTCTTCCGAAGCCAGTGCGCAGACAAGTCCACTATGCTGAAAGACCTTGAGGAACGTCTCGTTCGCAATCTCATCCAGTTTCTTGACTGTTTCTCCCTGCACATTGACTTCGCCGGTCGTTCCCAGGATATCGATCAGCCCAGCGCGTCTAAGGTCCTGCGCGAGAAATTTCCCAACCAGACCAACCTGGACTACAAGCCTGGCAATCTCCTGGGTGGCACCCTGGTGATTCACCTGCTTCTGAGTGATAAAGCTGCTTAAAGTAAGAGGAAACTGTCCCATGATCATGAGGGCAAGTATAACTGTTTTGAGCGAGGCGGGCAATGAATGGCTGAGGTTGTTACTGGGCCGCTGCCGCAGCCGGCAATCCGCTGACGAGATCGGCCACAATAGATCCGATTATGACCTTGGCCTTCATGCGGACCGGAATGCGCCGCTCGTCGTTGGTAAACCAGACCCGGATGTTGCCCTGGTTGAGAAAGAGACCTTGGAACGGCATGACGACCAACACACGAGCCGCTTCAACCTCCCCCCACGGACCGCTGACCGTCTCGATCTCTTCGACGCGCGCCTCTATAGCGCGGTTTTTTTTATCGTGATGCACATTCATCGTCAGAGATGAGCCGGGCTGGAATGACAACGTACTGCGAGCAAAATAGAGACAGGAGATGACGTCTTGTGTGCCAGACGGGATCTCCAAAGTCTCGGTCGTCCCACCTTTGACAACTATGACCTTCCCCTCTTTCTGATTGAATATGTACTCGAAGTCTTCTTTTTTCTTCCCCTCTCGCCGCTTGAAGGTCAAGTGCTCCGGGAGCAGCGTGGCGGGATCCACAATCGACTCAACCCGGTTATCCACGGGAAAAAACTTGGTGATGGCAGGCCTCGACTGAGCCGTGGTGATCAATTTTGCCAGCGGCCGGTTTCCATCCATGCCGGCACCGTGAACAGCCATCACAGCTGTGCCGGCTGTGATATACAACCAGGAAATTTCGTAGGTGAGCTGTTCCCCGACTTGGAAAGATCGCGCGGAGGGAGGATTATCGTTAGGCCCAGCCCATGAGACCGAGCCATTCATTGCACCCAGGATCAGGCAAGCCAGCGCGAAGCATGCGCGAGACACGCGGGGCGGGCGGGACAAGCGGGACGGTCTGAAGGCTGAAGACTGAGGGCTGTATTGTTCGGAACTTCGAACCCGGAACTTCGAACTTCGAGTCGCGCTTTTCCCGCCAGTCTCGCTCGTCTCGCGTCTCACGCGCCAACGGCCTGTTGGGCGGCTCGGAGTTCACCTTCGATCACGGCACGGATGGCCGCCAGACGCGCCTGCGAGGTGGCTTCAAACCGTAGGACCAGTGCAGGCTGTGTATTCGAAGCGCGAATCAGACCCCAGCCCTCGTCGAAGATGGCCCGCACCCCGTCAATGGTCACGACCTCGCGGATGACCAGCTTGGTCGGACCAAGCTCCTCGCGTCTCTCCTTACAGTCTGCCAACCGTTTCTGCACCTGCATGGCCAACTGAAATTTGACGGCATCCGACACATCGACGCGAATCTCCGGAGTGACGGACGTCTTCGGCAGATCCGCCACCAAGGCCGAGAGCGGTTGCGTCGTCTTGGCCAGGATCTCTACCAGTCGGCAGGAGGCATAGATCGCATCGTCATAGCCAAAATAACGATCGGCGAAGAACATGTGTCCCGACATCTCGCCGGCCAGGACGGCGTGCTCGCTTTTCATCTTCGCTTTGATCAGAGAGTGACCGGTTTTCCACATAACCGGGCGGCCCCCCCGCTTCGCAATATCGTCATAAAGGCTCTGCGACGATTTGACCTCGGAGATGATCGTGCTCCCCGGCTTGGCCGCCAGAATATCGCGGGCATAGACCACCATTAAGCGATCCCCCCACAATACATTCCCCTGCTCATCGATCGTACCGATCCGATCGGCATCGCCGTCGTAGCCGATCCCGACATCTGCCTTGTGCTTTGTGACCGCCTGAATCAGATCCTCAAGGTTTTCCAAGACCGTGGGATCCGGGTGATGGTTCGGGAACCGCCCATCGAGGTCGCAATAAAGCCCCGTCACGCGACAGCCCAGAAGCTCCAAGGCCTGTTGGGCCACCAAGGCCGCCACCCCGTTCCCACAATCGATCACCACGTGCAGGCGCTTCGCATTGACGTGGGCAAAGCTCTTCTTGAGATAGGCCAGATAGTCGGGAATGATGGGATGCGCCGACAACTGCCCGGCTCCGGATACGAACGAGCCGGCTTCCATCACCGCTCGTAGCGCCTGGATCTCCTCGCCATGAATCGCCTCTTTCCCGATGCAGATCTTCAAACCGTTGTATTCTGCCGCATTGTGGCTCCCGGTGATCATGATACCGCCGTCAATCGGCAGCTGAAACAGCGAGAAATACACGAGCGGCGAGGGGCAAATCCCGATATCCACCACATTCAGTCCACCGGCGAGGAGCCCCCGCACCAGGGCCGTGAAGAGCCCCGGTGAACTCAGTCGGCCATCTCGCCCGACCGAAATCGTCTTCACCCCACGATCTTTCACATAGGTGCAGTAGGCGCGGGCTACCTGCTCTACGATCGCTTCGGTAAGTTCCTGGCCTACGATACCGCGTAAATCATATTCGCGAAAGAGTCCCATGGGCCTCGTTACTCGTTAATTGTTATTAGTTAGTTCCTACTCAAGTGGATAGGCTGAAGGGGTTCAGGCTGAAGTGTTCGGAGCTCCGGCCTTCAGCCTGTGCCCGGAGCCTTCGGTCTATCTACCTGAACGATTCACGGTTAACGCTTCACGCCTCTCCCGTAGTCATCCTGAAACCGGACGATATCGTCTTCCCCCAGATAGGGTCCGTTTTGGACTTCAATAATATGCAGGGTTTCTTGACCGGGGTTTTCCAACCGATGCCGGGTTTCGATAGGAATTTCCGTACTATGGCCCACCTTGAGATCGAAGACCTCCTCGCCCCTGGTCACCCGCGCTGTCCCCGTAATGACTACCCAATGTTCGCTTCGTCGATGGTGGAGCTGTAACGAAAGCCGCCCTCCTGGGTTCACCGTCACGCGCTTCACCTTGTAGCCTGGACCTTCTTCAAGAATTGTATAGGAGCCCCAGGGCCGTTGGACGGTCAGGTGCTCCAGATGTTCCGGCGCGTTCTGCTTCTTGAGCATTTCGACCAACTGTTTCACATCCTGCGCGCGGGATTTCGGACAGACTAACGTCGCGTCCGGCGTATCGACCACCACCATGTCCGTGAGCCCGATCGTCGCCACAAGACGGCGGTCTCCATACAGAATCGACCGGCGACTCCCAATGTCGACCACGCGCCCGATGACGACGTTACCGGCCTTATCCTTCGGCGCCACTTCATCCAGGCTCCCCCAACTCCCGACGTCAGACCACTGAAAGGCCACAGGCACGATTGCCGCTTTCTTCGATTGCTCCATAACACCCGTGTCGATCGAGACCGGCTTGAGGGCTCGATAGGCGTCGTCAAGAACCTGCTTGGCCGCCCCCGCCGTAATCAAGCGGCCCATCGCTTCGATTCCACGAAACAGAGCCGGCTGATGGGATCTGATTTCAGCCAGGATCGTCGCCGCGCGCCACACGAACATGCCGCTGTTCCAGTAGTAGTCCCCCGCCTTGAGATACTGCGCCGCTTTCATGGCATTGGGCTTCTCCACGAATCGACTGACCGGATGGCCCGTGAGCCTTCCCTCTTTCTTCAGCACCACCTTCCGGTTGGGCTTGATGTATCCATAGCCGGTTTCCGGACGAATCGGCTGAATGCCAAAGGTCACCAAATAGTCCTGTTCGGCCAGCGCCGCCGCCAACGACACAGCCGCATCGAACGCGCGCTGCCCGGTGACGATGTGATCGGCCGGCACCACCAGCATAATCGCGTCAGGATCCCGACGCACCAGTTCGAGCGCGGCCAAGGCAATGGCCGGCGCGGTATTGCGCCCCTCCGGCTCCAGCACAAAGTTCTCGGCCAGCGCCGCTTTCCATTCACTCAGCTGGACCCGAATGGACTCAGCTTGGGCGGGATTCGTGGAAATCAGCACCCGGTTCGGCGCCGAGGCGCAGACCACTCGACGCATAGTCTGTTGGATCAACGTGTCCTCGCCCATGATCCGCAGCAGCTGCTTCGGAAACAACTGCCGGCTAAGCGGCCAAAACCTGGTACCGCTGCCCCCAGCCATGATCACGGGATAGAGATGGGAGTTCAGTTTGAGGTTCGAGGTTCCAAGTTTGGAAGAAGCCATACACCGGATCTCCTACTCTATGAGCGTTTTCCTGATCCTGAAACTTGTAATTTTGAATTATCAATTCTGAATTTTGAATTTGCGCCCTGCGCTTCTAGAATCATCTCAATGATTTCCCGAACCGCTCCCTCTCCGCCCTTCTTCTGACAGATATAGTCGACTGCAGCGGCAACTTGGGGCATGCCATCGGCCGGTGTCGCTGAAAATCCCACTGCCTTCAGGGCCTCAAGATCGTTGATGTCGTCCCCGATATAGGCGACCTGGCTGAGAGTGAGTCCATGTCGGGTTGCCATTTCACGGATGAGCGACAACTTATCCATCACCCCTTGATGCAACTCCGGAATCGCAAGTTTCTCGGCGCGCCGTGCCACCAGCTTGGTCCGTTCCTGCGTGACAATGGCGGTGACGATCCCCGCCCTCTGCAATAACTTGATCCCCATGCCGTCGCGCGTGTTGAACTTCTTCCATTCATCGCCGGACTCGGCATAGTACATGCCTGCATCCGTCAAGACGCCATCGACGTCGGTAGCAAACAAACGAATCTGGCTGAGCAGCTTACGCGAGATGTTCCTGGAACGCGATGATTTCTGAGATGATGATCGTGGAGCCATATTATTTTGCTTTCAGGGTAAATTGTCGCCACATGACCGATCCTGTCTAGCAGGATGCGCACAATAATTGGGCTGGGGAAAGATCGCAGGCCTATGCTACATGCGTTAGCTTTCGAGGCTCATCGGCGTCCGCATCACCTGCTGACGAGAGCAATCGCTCCAACACCGCCACGATTCGTACCGCTGCCTTCCCATCCCATTTGTCGGGAATCGCGCCCTTCTTCCAGCGTCCCTCCATGAGCCGCTTGAGCGCCGGGCCGAGATTGGCCGGATTGGTGCCAATCAACTCATTGGTGCCCACAGAGACTGTTTCCGGCCGTTCCGTGTTGTCACGCAGCGTGAGGCAGGGCACGCCCATCACGGTCGTTTCCTCGGTAATGCCCCCGGAGTCCGTAATCACACCCTTCGCATGTTTCACCAGATAGTTGAACTCCAGATAGCCCTGTGGATCGACATAGAGCATACCAGGAATCTGCCCTTGCAGTTCACGCAAATTTTTCGCCGTGCGCGGATGGACGGGAAACACCACCGGCAGGCCATCGGTCCCGGCGGCAATGGCCTGGAGCAACTGCAACAACTGCTGCTCGTCATCCACATTTGCCGGACGATGCATGGTCACGACGAAATACTTCCGAGGCTGTAATCTCAGCTCCGTCCAAAACGTCGGTGGCCTCAGATGGGGCATCTGTTTCAGTAATGTATCGATCATGGGATTGCCGACGAAGAACAGGCGATCTTCTGTCACGCCGACACGGCGCAGGTTTTCGTTGGCTGTTTCGCTGGAGGTGAAAAACCAATTGGTGATCGAATCTGTCACGACACGATTGATCTCCTCCGGCATGGTCCAATCGCCGGACCTGATTCCGCCTTCGACATGGGCTACCGGCACCCCCATCTTGCGGGCGGCAATGGAGCAGGCCATCGTCGAGGTTACGTCCCCCACGACCAGACAGAGGTCGCTCTTGTGTTCCAGCAACGCCTGTTCATAGCGCACCATGATCGCGGCAGTCTGTTCCGCCTGGGTGCCAGAGCCAACCTCCAGATTGACATCCGGCTCCGGAATGCCAAGTTGCTCGAAAAATCCTCCGGACATGGCCTCATCATAATGTTGGCCTGTATGAATTAAGCGATATTGGAGTGAACTCCCGCGCGCCTGGGCATGCTGTAATGCCTCTATGATCGGCGCAACCTTCATAAAGTTGGGGCGTGCCCCTGCAATAAGATCAATATACTTCACTGTCACTCCTTGGCCAATATAAGCAGCTTTAGCAGGCTGCGGAAAAACCCGGTTTATACATAAAATACCGCTGAAGTCTCACTGCATGACGCAGCTGCCAGAATAGCTCAGGATGCTCAAAATGGCCGTCCAGCAAGGCCGCAGCGAGCGAAGAGGCGAGGCGTACTCTTCGGTACGTTGAGCCTCTGAGCGAAGCGAGAACGCCGCTGGCGGGCTTTTTCAGCATCCTGCGAGGTCAATAGGCATGCTTGTGAATAAATCCTTGCCATATCGTCAGCCACATAATCTTCAGATCGAGCCAGATGGACCAATGCTCGATGTAATACAGGTCGAACTCAATTCGCTTTTCAAGCGAGGTGTCGCCACGCCAGCCACTGACTTGCGCCCACCCCGTAATCCCGGCTTTCATCTTATGCTTGAGCATATACAGGGGAATCTGTTTTCGAACTTCCTCGACGACCCAAGACCGCTCCGGCCGCGGTCCCACGACACTCATATCGCCTTTTAGCACATTCCAAAATTGAGGGAGCTCATCAAGGCTCATTCGACGCAAAAACTTCCCGATTGGGGTCACGCGGGGATCATTTATTGGAGTCAACAACACCGTGTCGCCCGGTTGATCAACCTGCATCGTGCGAAACTTGAGCATCATGAACGGTTTCCCATCCAGCCCCATCCGCTCCTGTTTAAAGAGAACCGGCCCAGGAGAAGTCAGTTTAATCAGCAACGCAATCAATGCCTGCACGGGCCACGTAAGGAGCAGGGCAATCAAGCTACCGAGCAAGTCGCTGCTACGCTTGAGGATAATGTTCCATCCATACAGGGGAGAGCCCTGCAGCGTGATGACCGGCAATCCTTCAAACATCTCCGCTTCGGCACGGAGGGTAATAAATTCATAGACTGAAGGAATGACCTTCACTTCGACGGTTGTGGTCGCCAGATATCCGAGTATCTTTTCCGCTTGCGGCTCGGCCTCCGGAGGTAGACAAAGAAAGACAATGTCCAAAGCCGGCGCATATTTCGCCAGATCTTCGTAGAGACCGATAACCGAAGCCCCTTTAAATGTTTGCCCTAGCTTGTGAGGATGACGAGACAGATAGCCCTGAACCTTAACTCCGAATTCCGGATGAAGCGACAGTGAGTGGGCAATCCTCTGTCCGAGCTTTCCCGCTCCAATGATCAGACAATGCCGTTGGTTGTAACCCTGCCTTCGGAAGAACCTCAGGCCCTCGCGAAAGATCATTCGCGAGAAACCTAACGCGACAAGGTTCAGGATCCAGAAGTACAGAAAGACAAGGCGTGAATATTCGAACTGACGCACGAAGAACGTCAACCCGATGAGAATCAACACCGATAAGGAGTTGGCTACAGCGATGTCGAATACCTCGGCCAGGTGCGAGCCCATCCGTCGAGGCCGATACAAATTGAATGCCCTAAAAGATATCCCCCAAACGATCAGGATAGGCACGAGTAAATAAACATAAATTTCCAGGGGTGGGATACCCTTTTCAACCGGCCCCCATCCACCCATGAAGCGAATATAGTAGGCTGCCATCCAGCAGGCAGAGATCAGGGCCAGATCAAACAGAAAGAGGAGGCTTTGAAGAAATTGTGAGTGGCGTTTCAACATGGCCGATTACCAGAGTTATTCAATGACAGCATCATCGCGGCAAGTCAGGCAGAGTGCATGCTCACTCGCTTCAACACCGCTCGTGGCAACTGCTTATGATAATGGCCAAGCCTATACCCAATCAATTTGACCGCAGCTCTCATCAGGCTGATTGGCAGCAGGTGCAGAAGCCCGCGAGACCCAAGATAGGATAACTCAGACCGTACAAATCTGACCCCCTCCCCTTCAGGTCGTCCGAACTCATCGAGCAACCAGCGTTCCTTCTCAAAAAATACTCCCAAGTCGAAGTAGCGTTTGAACTCTTGCGCCACCGTGTAATTATGCGAATGCTGCACGACCGCCTCAGCTACGTATCTCAGCTGGTAGCCTTTCATGAGCATTCTGGCGCATACATGCATATCTTCAGCAAGGAGGAGATGCTCAGCGAACCACCCTACCTCCTCAAGCGCGTCTCGCCTATATGCCGCGAAAGAGTTTGAGCAGAATGCCGCTCGGATACCGAGCGCTGTACGGTCTGCATACGTGCGGATATAGGGTTGTGGCGGGTAATTAAACAGTCGGAGGTGTTCGGCAAAAGGGGTGGCGTCCTGATATGCGATCTGTCTTCCAAATGCCGCTCCACATGTCTGCTCCGCAAGAAGTGGCTGGATGAGAGTCTCAATGGCTCTGTCATCACAAGGCAAAGCATCTTGAGTCAGGTAAACAAGGATATCCCCTAGAGATCGAGTCTTCCCAGCCAGGGTCCTGGTTCCTCCATGGTCAAACTCCTCCTTCGGAATAGTGACAGTTTGAATCGCATGCTGCTTAGCAATGTCCAAGGTCTCATCGGAGGAAGACGAGTCGATAATGAGAATGTCGAGGTCCTTCACGGTCTGCGCACGTAAGGCTCTCAACTGAGCATCGAGATACCGCGAGGCGTTATACGTTGGAATGACAACACTGACCACACGACCCTCACTTCCCCCACAAAGAGAACTGGCCGTCGATCGGTGTGAGGATTTTCAATGACTCCGCATTATCGATGCACCTTGATGTCCGTCCCTGGCTGAGACCTCCATCTCTAGTGCGTCACTGCCCCGCGCGGCGACACAAGCAATCTCCAATACAATAAAAGTTGCCTGAACAATCCCTGCCGCCGTAACCTCAGCTGAAAGACAGTCCACAATCGCCGAAGCCGCCCTTCTTCTGCACAGGCAGCAAACCTTTTGAGCAACCACAACGCTTCCACCGAGCAGGGAACGTCTCGCGAGACGACTCGCTCACTCAGCAAAGCCGCATGCCGGATCGAGCCGAACACGTAGTACCCGCTTCGGCCCAAGCGACGGCTAGAAGCGTCAGACAGTGGATTCATCATAGTGAGAAACCCCTCCGCCCCGATCTGGTTCGAACCGTGTTGGCGATACCGGACCAACGCATGAGGTAGATACTCGATGCGGCCACAGGCGGCTGCGCAGAGTGCAAGCCACCAATCATGCATGATAACGTCTGCGGGCATAGGGGCAGCCAACTCTAGTAAAGGACGATTAATTGCTGTGGCACAACCAGTCACAAAATTCTGAGTCAGCAACACACGAAGCGGATCACGAGACTCATGAGCCAACCCCTGATAGCCCATGAAGGACGGGTGGATTCGTTCGAGTTGCTCACTAACCACCTCCAAATCTGAGTAGACGAGAATTGGAGTCTTCTGCCCGTACCGTGACTCCATCTCCTTCAGGCACGTCAGCTGATCTGCAATCTTGTTAGATACCCACACATCGTCCTGATCAGAAAAGAAAATATAGTCCGCCCCTTCTGAATGCGCGATCTGCATCAGCTCCCCGAAGTTCCTGGGGGCTCCCAAACATCCACGGGTATCATGAACACAACGAATTCGTTTGTCCTTGGCGGCTAACGTTTCGAGAATGTCTCTGGTATTATCTTCAGACCCATCGTCCCTGACCAACAATGTCCAATTTGATATAGTTTGTCCCTGAATGCTCTGGATCTGGTCGGATAGAAACTCTGCCCCATTGTAAGCAGCCAACAGGACCATAACCTTCCTTGACTCAAACAAGATATTTCACCTGCAACTAAGTCTCAAAGTAATATTGGTCTCCGCTTTCGTGGTTGCTCCCCCTCTCAAGAAAATTCGGTCAGACACAGACCAATGCCAAATCAGCCGAGACATGACCAGCCTTGATTTTTGTACCACCTACCCTGTGAGGGATCAACCCACAAGTTGAATCTTTTCGGAAACGGGTGGCTGCCCCCCGAGACTACCGTGTGGACGTTTCGTATTGTCGTGACTCCTCCAGCATTCCGTCATAATCTGCGCTTCCTTGAGAGTAGAGAACAGTTCGCCCTTCAGCAATGGCTCACGCATTTTCTCATTGAACGATTCGATCTAGCCGGTCTCCCAAGGTGACCGCAATTCGAAGGAGAGTGGCCTCACTTTGAGCGCATTCCGCCATGGTCTGAGCACTCTGGCGATAAACTCGTGGCCGTGATCCGAACGGAAATGAGTCAGGATCCAGCGATCAGGAACAGATCGGCCAGGGTCAATAGGACGTACTGCGGGCGCATCCAGCGGGCCACACACGAGATCACGCTTTTACGCGAATGTTCTTCAGGGATATTCAGAATCCAAAATGGCCGATCGTTCTGCGTCCTGTCAGCCATGAAGTCATATGATCAAACAAGATGGCGATACGCGAACCGTGTCCGGACGCACGGTGACGGCGTGACCCCGGCCTCGCGCGTGTGGGCCTGGCTCAGCAGTGTCCCGAGGCGACTAAGCCACAAAAGCAGAATTATCCATTGAATCTCCGTCCTTCAACTTTTGCGCCACTACCAAAATGTGCATTGGCTGTATTGTTTCGACCGCTCGTAGTTGCAGACCCATATGATTGACAAGACTGACAGCGAGACTCGTATCAAAAACATGATGGTGGAAGCACCGGTTCTCAGAATTACGCAGGGAACGGGCTTTAAAAGCCACCGAGTCTCCAGCTTCCGGATCAAGATCCAGATCATGCAAAGCCAGAATTTCCGGCATGTGCGTAAGGTCATTCTCGGTCATTCCTGCATCAAAATCTGCAACCAAGTGCTCCATGGTTGTCACGGGTCGTCGATGATCGAAGGTTCCATCCTTGTGTGGCAATAGCATTACAAGCATTCCTTGGTCTTTCAGTATACGAATCCACTCTCTCAAAGCCAAAATTGGATTCGCCGAATGTTCAAGCATGTGCGAAGAAAGCACAAAATCATAAATGCCAGGAGGGACGGATCCCAGGGCGGTTGCCTCAGCGATGAACTGCCGCCCGGGTGGCTTCTTGAGATCAAAGTGATATACCTGCCCTCGCTCAATATTAACCTCCCAAACGGTCTCACTGGAATAATTGCAGTTATCAAGCTGACCAACTATTGGGTACACAGGGAATATGTTCCTTCTAGCGAAGACCTTGCTCGGTCCTCCGATCTCTAGACCTTTCTTGCCACGAAAGAAACTCTTAAAAGCCTGATAAGATTTACTCCGAATTGCCAATAACCCCCATATCCTCGAATCGATAGCATGTATTAATCCTGAAAGGCCTCGCGTCCGCAGAATGCGTGTTACTTTTTTGATCTTAGACATTAACTTGGAAACATAGTCTGTATTTACGTTCTTTTAAATGCAATCCGGATTTGGTAATCACGGTGCCCTATAACCCAAGAAGCTCAGAGATTCCCTAACGCTCCATCTTGCCACTATTACCCAACATGCCGTCACGCAGACCACGCAAGGCATATGCCAACGAAATAGTCGGGGCTTCATCAATAAATGGCATTGACAGCAAGCGTACCACCAATCCCATCAAAATTCTGAATTTATGTGCGAGTGGGACATAGGAGCGAGCAGAGACATACAATGAATTTCTAAAATAGTAATATCGCCTCATCGGATTATATTGTAATAGGCGCAAGCCAATGACTTTAGTAGTTTCTGCGTCCGAACAATGATGTCGCATTCTGACCGAAAAACAGCCGAAGTGGGAGTAGCCAGCAGCAGTTGCTCTAAAACACCATTCAGAATCCACGAGATCAATAAATAATTCGTCTCTGAACTTTAAGCCTTCTCGCCACATAGAAACTGGAACAAGCATTCCCGAAGTAATAAGAACATCGACTAGTACCTCGCTGCACCCCGCTTGATGGTAAATTTTCTTGACCTTCAATCCATGTGTTTGAAAAAAAGGAAATTGAACAACTTTTCCGCGGTCATCGAAAAAAGATGGGCCAATCGCACCAACTTTATGGATCCCTTGCTGCGCTAGTGTTTTCCATGCTTGCAAAAGGATTGAAACATGATTTTCATCAGGTTGGCTATCTTGATCAAAGGTAACCACAAACTCAACTTCATCCTGCGCGGCAAGCTCAAAGCCATAATTCAAAGCCGCTGCAATCCCAACATTACTTTCAAAAGCGTGAATGCAAAGATTAGAATAAGTCCTGAGTTCTCTTTCTAATCCCGCCTCTATCCCCCCATTGTCCAAGATCCACACATCAGAAACTTGCGTACAAAGACGCTTTACCAAGTCCAACAGCAGCTCTCTGTTTGGATAAAAACAAACAACCAATGCCCTAGCATTACTTACCAAGTTATTGTTCACGGTGTAGGCCCGACCGCGTTGGGTGCTTACGCTCGCCAAAGCGAACGCCATCTGAGTGGACAGAATTTCACGCTGTAAAACGGTTTGCTCTTTTCTGAGGGGTAGCAGCAGTTACTATCCTCTTGAATTCGGCGACCCACAATTCGATGGCATCAGGGGAATTCCGTGCGAACCGGTCACAAAACTTCTCGATCGCATCCTGCCGTTCAGAATCATTCCACCAGGTTTCAACGTCATCGTAGATTTGATTGACGGCGACCCCGGCGCTTTCCGGCGTATCGAAAAGAATACCGCTCTTTCGCAGCAAATCGTAATAGGGCTGAGCCTCCGGCCTCAATTCGTTTGCCTGGGGATTCCAAAACAGGATTGTTGGCTTATTTGCCGCGAGCGCCTCGGCAAACGTCGTTGAGAGGTGATCGCATACATAGAGACGACAATTGGCCAGGCTTTCCTGGAAAGGAACGTCCCACGTTTCAATCGTCAAGCCCGGAATGCATTCAGTGATTCGTTGAACCATCTCCTGATCGCCATCGCGATGAGGACGCAAACGGACTGCCCGCGTTATTTTCCGAAGCAGCGTTTTAGCAAACCGGGGTTGCCATAATGTATACTCCGTACTGTGTTTTGGTAATGTTGGAAATTGTATCAGATACCGCGGAAATTCAGTGATCACCCACAAAATGCCTCTCTTCAGATTGCTGGCGCCAATTTTTTTCCTTCCCACCAGCTTGGTTGCGGGAAAAGGAATAACTTCTGCCGCACAATCAGTTCGCTCCCACCCCCACGAATAGTAACGATCGACTATTGCCGTCTCGTGGTTTTCGCTGGGCATAATAGCAATGCCACCATAGTTTCCGCCATGAGTNNAAGGTCTCATCGAAATACCAGGAATTTGCACTGAATATTGCCCTGCTTTTTCGGGGATATTGTTTCTCGGCTTCACTACCGACGGATTTATACCCTTCAATAAAACATTTGGGCATGTCCAAAAATAACATCGCCGCCAAACATTGTTCAAACTCGCCATCTCCTATGCGGATATCTTGCAGGTTCTTGCGGATATCTCTGTCAACTTCAAGCAAGGCTGACTTGGGTAATTGGCCCCATATTGGAAAGACCTTGCCGGCGGTTCTTGCTAGGAGCTGCAATTCTAAATACTTGGGAAAAAGAGAAGCTCTGAGAAAAATCGATTGGAATGCTTTTGCACCGACAACCGCACATATCTTTGCAAGATGGACTGGTACCCTGCGTCTCCATGAGTTGCCGATAGGCTTGCCGTACGCGGGACTTCTGGCTATTTGTGCTCCCTTGCAGGGGAAAGTCTTTCCAATTGCGGCAAGAATCTTTGTGTAAATCTGGAGATTGAAAGAATCCTCATAGGTAAGGTAATAGAAATCCAGCGTATCAGAGGGGACGACAAATGAGTTCTCCGACAAACATGTGGTGGTACAGTCAGGGTATTCCCTCAGCGCGCGCTTGAGATGGCTGTACCGGTCATAACAAACAGGCAAATAGAACAGCAGCCATGGACCGAGAACAATTCTCCAATAACGCTGGCCGTGGTGTGTTCCATGGATTGTATTAAGGACATCCCCGAGCAGAGGCAATATCTGCTCGTAAATCCCATTGACATAGTGGTAGGCGGCACGACCCGCTTCGCTACTGTCAAACGGGCTTTGCAGGAGTCGGCCGTTGAGCGGCTCCCAAAATGAGCGGCGACCGTAGAGGAAACACCATTCCCCCAGGAATACAATAGGCTTCGTCGTGTCCCAGAATTCTTCCAGCGCCGTCGTAGCAAGAAACACCTTTCCCTTGCCATCCGCTTGAGTATTGCTCATTTAGAACGAGGCAGGCTAGATGTTTGCAATCACACCGCGCTCAACGCAACAGAAAAACGCATTAACCTGCCCCCCGTTCGCGATGTGTCATCCAATTCACACAGGGAAAAATAAATCCGGCTAAGATAACGATCTTGCGAGCGCTGATGTTGCAGCATAGGTAAAGCTGCGCAGTCAGCGGGATTCCAGGTCAGAACAAGCCTACGTTCTCCGGCATCCTCGATCACAAGACGCCCATCGGTTGCGCCAAGAGCGGACGTGCTTGAGACCAATGTCGAAGCGGCGCGGCCATGATTGACGACACTGTCGAGTTGGAACAATTCGGCTTCCTGCCCTCCATTTACGCAGCTCACTGCAAGGGGTAGCGAAAACGACTCCGGAAGGAGTGTGACGATTCCAACGCGAACGACCCCTTGCGGGCGTTCAAACGGCTGAAAGTCGTATGTTAGCTTGACCCGCTCGGTTTTAACATCAACCGTGATTGTTTTCTCCAAAATGCCCTGTACCAGTGGAAGCACTGCGCTGATTAGCAGCTCAGTGCTTCGCTGATGGATCTTTGGCAAGACCCATTCAAGATCGGTCACGCGGATGCGCTCGCCAGGCATCTCAATAATCACTCCTCCCGAGTAGAAGTCTGCACCTAGTTCAATGGAACTGAAGTAGCCTTGCGGCAAAGTGCCGATAACAGGCTCGAAGCTATGGGACTTGAATGCCAAAGACTTTATTGTCAGACCTCGACGGGAGTTCAAAACAAGGTGCACCTGGGGTGTCTCAACGGTCCATAAAATCCCCTCCTCGTTTTGGTTGATTCGCACGCCTTCAGGCAAACTGATTTCACTCAAGGGCTGATCAACTCCCGCAGTCTCTGTGCCGTTACTCGGGGATTGTTCCAGATCCAACCGACACCTTAGCGTAGCAACACGTGTGAGGGCATCATTCCACCGCTCGTCAGTGATATGGGTCCTGAGATCACTTGCCCATAACTCGCAGAGTTCCCGCCAGTTGTCGTCATGCTCATCACCGTTTCGAGCTAAGGCCTGATGAATCTGGTGGCAAGACGTGTTCAGCCACAAATCATCCCTGCCAGTCACTGCCCATCGAGCAATGTTGTACTTCGCCTGCTTCTTGACGGGAATCGGCTGACTCACTGAAGTCAATCGCTTGATATTCTGGCTTGGCATAGCCGCTTGGAGTTCCAATACCTCGCCAGGACTCAGCCAACCCATCGTGAGGTCTTCCTTCAGTCGGTTACATACACGTCTAAGTCGTTTCCACTCCCCCTCGGGGTGGAGTCGTGACTCGGACGTAAATCGTCCAGGCCGGTAGTCGAATATCTCCGCATCATTACAGTAGATCGGCAGCGTCGCACCATCCTGATCTGCACGCTGCTTCACGTATGCCATGTATTCGGAGACCGGGATATCTCCATGGACGACCCGTTGTAACCGCTGGAAGAGTATTGAGTCAGACCACAGTACGGGTAATGAAGTGTCTCCACATCCCATTGCATGTGTTGGAGTTGCCGACATCGGCGCATGATCCAGGCCCAGCGCAAGGCGCACATTGTCCCTGTCCATGACTATGCCTTCGTAACCGGCCTTGGCATACACATCCACCATTCCCGTCGAGAAGGCCATTTCATTCACTGCCGCGATCCTGGGCGTCACCCCCAACATCTGTTGATAAGCCTCCCGCCCCAATTTTTGATTCCAGCGATTCACGTCGTACGGCACCAGCGGCCCAATGACCTGGGACCAACCGCTGCCGATCAGTTCGCACTGCCGACCTTCAAGCATCTGGCGGAAGCGCCACACCCAGGACTCGTCCAGCGAAGCGATCTGCTGCAGCGTCCAGCCGGTCAGTTCAATACCGACTGGAATTCCCGTATCCTCTGCCAAATGCAGCAGTGGCCAATAGCACTTGCGGATCACCTCAGGGCGTGCCTCAGCCGGGATCGACGAGAACGCAATATTGAGGTGAAAGATGAGGTAGCCTTGAGCCATCAATATGCAAATAACATCGCGATAGCATGTGCCAATTTCTGCCCGCCCTTAGCCGACATTCTCTGTCTCGCGCGCTGTGATAAGGAGGCAGCCAACTGATGATCTTCCATCAATTCCTTCAGTTTGCCCACCGCATCTATTTCATCCTTCGCCACCAGCGCAACACCCTCTTTCGCAATCACGGCCAGTTCTGCATCGTCTTTGCCGCCGTATGGCGAGAACACCACTGTCGGCACGCCGTAATAAAGCAATTCAAAGAAGCTCACGCCGTAAACCGTCACGGCATAGTTTGCTTCGACCATCAAGTCATCCAGGCCGGATAGAGATTGGTGATTTACCATCGAGAACCGCGGGAAGGCGGGCCAAACCGGTTGTTGTGCATAAGGGCCGGTAATCCAGTGCAATTCCGTGTCATCGGCAAACGCCTCATTCAGTAGCGTAGGCAATGTCTTACCCAAGCCTGTTGCATCGCTGCCCCCAGTCAAGGCGAGAACTTGCCCGCCAAGTTTCCACTCAATCGGGGCTCGTTTCACATTCAGCAGAAAACTGTCCCATCCAAACAGAATCGGCGCCGCTCCGATCGAGCCCGCCGGCGGTGAAAAATGAAACGATGGGATAAAGACCAAATCCAATTTACTGCGATGATTCACGAGGCCATCTATGCTGATGGCTTTACAACTACCCTGCCGCAATTCCTCCAAAAGCCCGCCGATATCGGACGGCACCAGGCGAGGATGCAAATCAAGAATCACAACTTGGGCATCGGCATGCCGGACCTGCTGCCTGATTGCGTGGAGCAGATCTTCCTCACCCCCCAGAAAATGATGCTCAAATTCATCCAGATCGGCGCGCTGAACCGGATCTCCCTGAATCAGAAGATGTACCTTAGCGCCAAGTTGTTGATGTATAGCACGGGCCACTACAAGGGAGCGCGTCAAATGCCCAAGACCCAACCCCGCGCCCGCATGGCAGACAATCAGGGCATTCATGCAAGACCACTATGCCCCGATTCGATCATTTCCACTGCTCGCGAATCTCCTTCAGCGGCCGCAACCCATCGGATGGGTCCGCGCGCCACATACGGTCAGGCAACTCCGCAGCCACAGGCTCCTTCACCCCGGAACCATCTGCAGCAAACCCTTTTCGAATCTGCTCGATTACCGGCTTGATCTGATCAGGCAGCCAGCAATGCCCCGCCTTGAATTCTTCCCCCTTTCCATCCAAATCGAGATGAAATTCAATGACCTTGGCGCCCCACCGATGAATCGCCCGGTAGATCACAGCGGGCTCCACAGTGTGATCAGACCAACCTATCTCGCAGCCCGTCACCTGGCGAAGCGTCTCGATTGCGGCAAGGTTAGCTTCAGCATAAGGCGCCGGATAGGCCGAAACGGTATGAAGAAGCGTCGGGGCCTCGCAGCCGTTCTGATGAAGCACTTCCACCGCGTGCTTGATCTCATCAATCGTCGCCATGCCGGTAGAAAGCATCACCGGCTTGCCGGTTCGGGCGCATGCGGCCAGCAGTTCGTCCCAGAGCAATTCGTAGGAGGCAATTTTGTAAAAGGCGACGTAAGGCTCAAGCTGCGCGACGGCATCAAGGTAGAACGGTGTGCAAGAGAACTCGATACCCAACTCGCGGCACCGTTGTGCAAGTTTGGGTACAAATTCCAACGGCAGCTCCCAATTTTTTCTCCGTTTTACTTCCTCTGGCAGCAACGCGTTAGCTACGAACAGCTGATCCACACGGAATAGCTGGAATTTGACCGCAGAGCACCCCACCTCTGAGGCACACTGGATAAAATCAAAAGACCGCTCAAGATCTCTGGAGTGATTGCTTGAAACTTCTGCAATGAAATCGACCATGGTCAAGACTACCCCAATACGTTGCCGCCTCCAGCGAGCCAACCGCCATCGACATAGATAGACTGACCGGTAATATAGCTCGATGCATCAGAGGCCAAGAAAACCGAAACACCAGCCAAATCGGCTGGCACACCAGCACGCCTCATCGGTATAACGTCAAGGAATTTGGCACGTTTCGATGCATCGGCAAACAAATCTTCGGTCATTTTGGTTCTGAATCTGCCAGGCCCTATACAGTTCACGGTAATACTATGCTGAGCCCACTCCACTGCCATGGTCTTGCATAGCTGTCGAATTCCCCCACGACTGGCAGCATAAGCGGCAATATTAGGTATGCCGATTTCTGCCGTAAGCGAGGTGATCATGATAATCCGCCCGGAATTTCTGGAAATCATATGCCTGGCAGCAGCCTGGGCACAATAGAAAGTACCGTTCAAATTGACCTGCAGGACCTCATTCCATGCGTCGTGATTGAAAGTCAGAGCAGGGAACCGGCGTTGAATTCCGGCTGCAGTCACCAAAATATCGATTTGCCCGAGTTTCTGGATCACGCCATCGATCATCGCATTGACTTGCCTAGCGTCAGCGACATTGACGACACAAGTGGTGACCCGGTCTGAAGATCCACCCAATTTCTGGATAGCACGGTCAAGTCTATCCTGATCGCGCCCTGCCAGAACAATGCTGGCACCTGCGTCAAGATACGCTTTTGATACTGCAAACCCCAAGTCACCGGCCGCGCCGGTAATGATGGCCACTTTCTTCTCAAGGGAAAACATAGACTTTTCCATTCACTGTGATCCCTCTGCGCAAAGCGGAAAATTATCATGGGAAGGTGCCGTTGAAGCGCACCTCCATAAATGTTGCTCGATCACAGATCCGTGTGCCGTCCCCACCAGGCATTCGCCGTCCATCCACCATCTACGACGATCTGCTGTGCGTTGAGATGCTTGGCTTCGCCCGAGACCAGAAATGCAACCGTGGAGCTAACATCTGTTAGGGTACCGATCCTGAGATTAGGTGTGCGGGAAAGCATACCGGCTTCATTATTTTCGTCCTGCGACAGGAACCACTTTGTTCGAGGGGTGAGAATCGGACCAGGTGCAACCGTATTTACGGTGATTCCGTAGTGTCCCCACTCAACCGCCAATGCACGTGAAAAGCCCTCAACCCCAGACTTTGCTGCGTTGTAGACAGTCCTGAACGGGTAGGTGGCGACGTCATGGAAACTAGTCAAGTTAACGATTCGCCCATATCGTTGATCGATCATGGATCGACCAAATGTCTTACAAGACAAAAACACCCCGTCAAGATCGATAGAAAGCAAGGATCGCCACTGCTCTAAGCTGACATCCTCTAATTTCCCAGATGTGGCAGGTGCCGCAGCGCAGGTCACTAGAATGTCGACTTTTGAGTGGATACTAATAATTTTATTGTAAACACTGATCAATGAGGCTTCGTCACTGACATCACACACATAGTGACTACTCCGTGTGCGTTCAGAGTCAAGCTGTGTAAGAGCCTGCTCCATTTTTCCTGGAGAGCGTCCCAGCAAAACAATATGCGCACCGAGGGAGTGGAGCGTTTCGGCGATGGCTAGCCCGAGAGCACCAGCACCACCAGTGATCACCGCAATACGGTTGAGGAGAGTAAACATTAGATTTTTTCCCACGATGGCTTCTTACACAAATAAGCCCATACATAGTGAACCTTGACGCCTGGTTCGCCAACAACCGGGTGATAGCCCATGGGAATGGTACTGAATGAATGATCAACAACAAACCATGCTGCTTTTGCCACGCTGCCATCGTGCCACACCCCTTCGCCGACTTGTATCGCCCTTTGATTCCCGCCAGCAATCAGGTAGAAAAAAACTTCTTCAAAGCCAAGTTCCGGATTTAATTCAAAGGCATGAGGAAGACTCGACCAAGTTCCAATGCCACGATGCTTTGTAATTCCTAGGCGTAACTTCGGTGCCGGACCCCCAGGCTTAAGATAATGGTAGACATCCCTTTGGGCATTGCCTTCCCCGACCACTACGTGGTGCGCATCTCGGTTTTGAATGATCGTTTCCTGGCCACCACGACGACAGACAACACTAAGGATATCCGCACCATCCAGATAAACCTCTGCAGTTTCATCGTCTGCTTTAAAAATAAGCCTTGATTCGCTACCACTAACGTGAAGAACGTCAAGCTTTGTCTCATTACACCATGGATATGACATAGTTGCTCTCCTTGACGTTATTAAATGCCAATTGCAGTGATTTCTCACGTTCGAAATCAATACCTAATGCAAATTTCCGTCCAATACAATCTTTAGCCCCTGGCGAAATATCAGCCAATACTGACGCATACAAATTGGGGCTCTTAAACTCGAAGTGGGCGTGCCATAGATCCAAGTCAAGTTCTTCACCAAGTGCCAAGCGAATTATTCCGCCCTGAAAATCTGCGTCTCTTGCTGGAGTTGTACCTGAACTATCCCACCCACCAGACAATCGGGGAGTCAATTCGATAATAATGGGACCGCAATCGGTCAGCATGATGTCAGCCTTGAGGACGTGCCCTCCAACCTCACTATTCATTCCAATGGCTAACCCAGCGGCATAGACCATCTCATGGATTTTATTCTTAACCGAAATAGAATGGCGTGCAGGATTGATGTGACCGACCTCAACCCCCCAATTAACAGAGTCACTTTGTTGCCCCAGCAGACTCGGAAAATATTTCAGATCGGACCGAAATAATCTATCAACCCAATTCAGCCAATACATCTTCCCATTGGACCATATGGTTTCGATAGACAGTTCCGCGATACAGTCTTCACGGGGATTCAGTGCCTCTTCTATGATTACGGCCCCACTCGTCCCTGCCCGGATTGCTATTTCAAATACCTCATCAGTCAACTCCCCGGGTGAATTGATTTTGGCGAAACCTCGACTACCAGAGCTATCCGTAGCTTTGATCACACCGTGGCCACCTAGGATCTTAAGAAATGATCTTGCCTCTTCGATATTTTGCACAAAGGCATATTTAGGCTGAGGAATCCCTGCATTAGTCAGAACTGCTCTTGTGAGATTCTTATGTCTACAAATATGCGAAACCTCGGGGGATATCCCCGGAAGTCCGAGTTGTCGATTGATATGGGCAACCGTCTCATGGCAGTCCGCCGCAAGCGTGATCCCTGCGGAGATGATGTACTTTTCTCGAAGCTTCTCTGCTGCCGCCTTGTTTCCCTCTAAGTCAAAAGTATCGCACTCAACAAATTCGCTGGCATACCTTCCGCAAGCGCAACCCCGATTGACGTCTGTAAGGATTAACTTGTAACCTGCATCGAGAATCTTCTTAGCGGCAGGTTCTTGCATCGGCCCACCTGCGAATAGCCATATTGCTTTTTCTTTTTTCATTTGATTGCTTTTGCGTAGAGAACAATTTCTCTACCTACGCCCTGATGAGCAAATGCTGAATACAGGCCCGCAAGTAAGTTGCCCTGCCCGCCCTTGTGCATAGCCTTCTCGAGATTTATCCGTTTCTTATGGCATGCTCGCCCCAGGTCATCGTTCCCAATGTAGTTATCACCCATGAGCAAGAACATATCGATCGGAAAAGTGCTTTCTTTATGCACCACTTCGAAGCCACTTCTCTCTACTAATCTGGAAAGCGACTCGAAATCGAAATAGTTAATATGATGGGGGGGAGCAACCCACCAGGGCTTGAATCCCAGATGATCGCGCAGCACAATTTGGAAGGGATTGAAGTCGTTTGGGACTATGATGCAAACCATACCGGTAGCGTTCAGTTGACGATTTACCAAGGACAAGAGTGCAGCGGGGTCCGGGATATGCTCCAGTACCTCGCCCATGTTGATGACATCGAATATTCCGAATTTCGGCGCGGTTGTTTCAGTGAAAAATACACTCTCAACATCCAGCCCCAACCCGCAGCTGTGCTCCACTGCTTGGACTGATGGCTCAATCCCCTTGACCTGCCAACCCCGCTTCTGGCCATTGAGCAGAAAAAAGCCCGGCCCTGAGCCAATATCCAGCAGGCGCCGTCGCTCGGCAGGCAGATGCTGTTCCAGAATTTCATATCGCTGGGCGTAGACCATATTCCACCAGTCGAGATCCTCTCGATAGCGTTCTATGTAGAGCGGCTTTTCCTGAGTGTAGTAGTCGTGCCGATAAACCCTCTCCAGTTCCTCTTCGGTTGGTATGGGGATGATGTGCTTGAACCCGCAAAGCATGCAGTTAATCACGTCAAAACCATTGGCAGACGCCACAACTGGGCCTTCATGGTCATGCCACTCTTTTAGTATTAGTTGGCTGCTGGCCATGCTCTTACTCTTTAGTTAATCGCTGAAAGCCGCTGTGCGCGAGCGGGGTATCGATACTCAGGGCGGGGTCAGCGGCAATGAGTGCAAAAACTTCATCAACTGCATTTTGATATTGACTCAAGTCCGCTGACTGATGCGCCAATGACGGCTTGAACTGTCGAAAACCCAGAAAACCGCGTCTGAGCAGTTCGATCGTGAAGCGCGTGTTCAACGCAATCGCATTGGGGCTCTTTAAGGTGAACGCCGCAAGCGACGGCAATCCCGTCACATTAATTTCAAGACCATGCGCCTCGCCAGCGCCTCGCCAGATCTGTTTAACCTTATTGCCCGTGTCGATCAAGTGCTTTTCCACCCCCAATCGCTGGTATTTCCTCAGGGTCGCCAACGCGGCGGCGGGACCGATGCGGTCTGTCCAGTTGGTGCTGGAAATAAAGGTGGTCTGGGCGGATTGCATCACTTTCTCGGCACCCATTACAACCGACATCGCATAACCGTTGGCCATGGATTTAGCGAATACCGCCATGTCGGGATAAATCCCATAGTTGCGGTGGATGCCACCGACGCACATGCGGAACCCGCTGGTGATTTCATCGAATATGAGTACACTGCCAATCTCCGTCGCCAATTCGCGCAGAGCTTTGAGATATCCGGCCGGAGCGTCCTCACCTCTGGCAGGCTCGATGATAATTGCGGCAATCGTCTTTTCTTTGCCACGAACCTTATCGCGAAGGGAGTCAATATTATTAGCATCGAAGGGGATTGCGGTCCCGAGCAACCCTCTGGGAACACCGTTTGGCAGAAGGCCGGGCATGAGTTGGCCATCCAGGCTTGCACTGTCAGCAAGATTGGCGGCCAGGTACCAGTCGTTCCAGCCGTGGTACCCGCTGAACATGACGACATCGCGCCTGGTGTGAGCACGGGCGATACGTACGGCCAGACCCATGGCCTCCCCGCCGCTTCTGGCGTAACGCACCATGCCGAACCAGGGGTGGAGTTCGATGAGAGCCTCGGCCAGTCCGACTTCTTCCGGACAGTTGAGCGAACTAGTGACCCCACTGCGCAGTGCGTTCACTACCGCATCATCCACCTCGTCATCGGCGTAGCCGAGAATGCAAGCACCGACCGCCATGATAGACATGTCGATGAACTCGCGTCCATCCAGGTCCCAGACCCGACAGCCTTTGGCCTTGGAGTAATATGCGGGCCAGACATCCGGCGCAAACATTTCCGGGCGCTTGGAGAGAAGTTGCGTGCCACCAGGAATGAGGGATTTCGCGCGACCGTAAAGTGCCACGCCTTTGCTCCGTTTCAGTTCTTCAAGGCTGTACATCGGATCTCCTGTCTTCTGCAAGGGATTTCAGATAGCCCTCGTTTCGAATAATGTTGCTATTGATTGCCATAATTTCTGGCTCTTTGTCGAGAAGCGCAAGAATTTCCGCGGCCAGGAACGGGGCCCCCTTCTGGAACAGCCTGGCGAAGACGGCCTGGAGAAATTCGTAATCGCGGGGCTCATCCAGTGTCCAGCGATGGTGCGACAGGCTCTTGAATTTGTTGTAGCCCCCTATCTTGAATAGTTCCGGATGCTTTTCGACATAGGGTCCGACATGCTCGCGCTCGGATTTCAGCCTGGCCTCGCACCATGCACGCTCCAACGCAGTAAACGAGAAGACCGTGCAATCCAAACCGTCCGGAAACTCGCCCGACAGTCCATAGTAGTCATACCCGCCCCCCAAAAAACCCAGGACCACTTCATCCACAATCGTCGGGTCGATGGCAGGGCAATCCGCAGTGATGCGCACCACGGCATCTGCCTTGTGGATCTTTGCTGCCTGGTAGTAACGATCGAGTACATCGTCCAGACTGCCGCGGTAATGGCTGACCTGCTCCTTCTCGCACCACGCCTGAATGGTGTCGTCAGTGTGGTCGGTTGAAGTGGCAACGACTACTTTCGTGATTCTCTTGCAGGCTTGAATACGTCTGACGACGTGTTCCAACACCGGCTTGCCTGCCAGCGGCATCAATACCTTTCCCGGCAGGCGCGAGGAGCTCATCCGGGCCTGGATAATGGCCACGATGTTCTTTGTCTGCGTCGTGGGTTTTCCCCAGCGCGCAGGATCGATGAGATCAATATCGTTGCTGTGAAGTGCTTCCGGCAGTTCTGGGGGCGGGCCTTCGGCCGCCTGCAGAATCTCCTTGAGTTGCACGAGGCTGTCGACGCCCACAATTACTCGTGCAATGCCCGTTTGTGCCAAACCATCACGCAGGCAGGCTTGCAGCGGAGTCAAGCCAGTCTGTGCAAGCCATTGTTCCCATCTCTGCCAGATCGGCTGCCAACGATTGAATTCGTCAGGCCGTCTCGTGTTCGGCATGAGCAACAGCCCCTGAAGGAACACTGAACGGGCGTGCAATTCGATATTCATTCTGGCCAAACGATCCAGCCAGCCAGACGTAATCAAACGGCGATCGAGAATATTGAACGGCGCTTGTACGAGATCCGGTTGGAAGCGTCGGACGAGCGGGTCAAGTTCGGCAGGGTCGTAGATTGAAACACCGACCTTCTCAGCCAGGCCCTGCTGTTTGAGTGCGAGCAGCGCGTGATGGATTTCTTCTCCACGCTCTCCGAGGAGTTGCTCTGGCCGATGGAGCAGCAAGCCCCGCAGACTCGTAATGCGCAACCGCTCAAGCGCTGCTTGAACTTGATTGCGCACCCATGCTTCAACATCTTGGCAATGATCCGGTAGCGCGGGCAACTTGGAAATCACTTGCCAGCCTGTCACTCCGATTTCGCCCAATCGCTGTTCGCTGTTGCCATAGTTAATGGCAGTATCCAAAGTGTCGATGCCATGAGTTTTGGCATAGTTTAGGATCGACCTTGCTTCATCTTGGCTGACTTGGCCGCTTTGATTGGCGATGCCGTAGTCGAGGCCAAACTGAACTGTGCCGAGGGCCAGCTTCATTGCCCAACCGCCGCGCGTAACGCACTGACAACCTGATCTTGCTGCTTGTCCGTCAGCCCCGAATACATCGGCAAGCTCATGGCTTCGGCGTAATACCGCTCGGCCTCCGGACAATGTTCAGCCTTGAAGCCGATCCGTTCGTAATAGGGCTGGCGGTAGACTGGGATGTAATGCAAGTTCACTCCCACGCCAGCTGCTCGCAGCGCCTCGAAGACCTCGCAATGTGAGTTCCGGATCTCCGCAAGCTTGAATCGAATCACGTACAGGTGCAGCCCGGAATAGCTGTCAGGATGTTGCCACGGCGTGACCAGCGGCAAGCCAGCCAGTAGCCCATCGTAGCGCTGGGCAATGGTATGGCGCCGGGCTACGAACTCATCCAGCCGCTGCATTTGGCTTGAGCCTAATGCCGCCTGCAAGTCCGTCATGCGGTAATTGAAACCAAGGTCGATCTGCTGGTAGTACCAGGGGCCATCAGGGGCGTGAGTCATATCGGCGGCATCGCGGGTAACACCATGGCTACGCAGTAATCGCAGCCGCTTGGCCTGTTGCGCATCGTTGGTCAGCACCATGCCGCCTTCGGCGGTAGTGATGATTTTAACCGGGTGGAAACTGAACACCGTGATATCACTGTATCGGCTGTTACCAATTGGCTTGCCCTTGTAACGGCCGCCTATTGCGTGCGATGCATCTTCGATGATCTTGAAACCGTAGCGCTGACCGAGCGCATGAATGCTTCTCATGTCACAGGGCTGTCCAGCCAGGTGCACCGGGATCACCACTTTGGGCAGTCGGGCTGTCTTCTCCGCCTGCTCCAGCTTCTCCGCCAAGCACTCCAGACTCAAGTTGTAGGTGCGCGGGTCGATATCCACAAAATCCACTTGCGCGCCGCAATACAACGCGCAGTTGGCGCTGGCCACAAAGGTGATGGGGCTGGTCCACACCCAGTCTCCCGGCCCCACGCCCAGCGCCAGGCAGGCAATGTGCAAGGCGCTGGTGGCGCTGTTGACGGCCACCGCATGTTGCGCGCCGCAGTAGTCGGCGACGGCATTTTCAAACGCCGGGACGGCAGGGCCTTGGGTGAGGAAGTCCGAGCGCAGGACATCCACCACCGCCTGGATGTCGGCTTCGGTGATGTCTTGGCGACCGTAGGGGATCATTCCACACTCGCGAGGTGATTGAATTGCACGATCTCCGGCACACTCAGGAAATGGTCGTTGCGACCGGAGTGGTATTCGAAGCCCTGCTCCACCGGTGTGCCTTCTTCGCCCAGTTTGTTCGGCGTGAAATTGTTTCCACGATCGGTAAAGGTAATGGCCGGCCGGATCACGAAATGGTCGTGGAATTCCAGCGTCAGATGCGAATCATCGGTCGGGCACATCACCTCGTGGACTTTTTCGCCGGGGCGGATACCGATGATCTTTAGCGGCAAGCTTGGCGCCATAGCCCTGGCCAAATCGACGATGCGCACCGAGGGTATCTTCGGCACGAAGATCTCGCCACCGTGCATACGCTCAAGGTTCTTGAGCACGAAGTCCACGCCCTGCTGCAGGGTGATCCAGAAGCGAGTCATGCGCTCGTCGGTGATGGGCAGATGGTCCGCGTCCTCGCGGATGAGCTTCTCGAAGAACGGCATCACCGAGCCGCGCGAGCCCGCCACATTGCCGTAACGCACCACGGCGAAGCGGGTGCGATGGCCGCCGGCCATATTATTGGCGGCAACGAAAAGCTTGTCCGAGGCAAGCTTGGTCGCGCCGTACAGGTTGATCGGGTTGGCGGCCTTATCGGTCGAGAGCGCGATGACCTTCTCCACCTCATTAGCCAGCGCCGCCTGGACGACATTCTCAGCCCCGTAGATATTGGTCTTGATGCACTCCATGGGGTTGTACTCAGCCGCCGGCACCTGCTTGAGCGCCGCCGCATGAATCACGAAATCCACCCCGTGCATGGCCTGTACCAGCCGATCCCTGTCACGTACATCCCCGATAAAATAGCGCATGCAGTCGGCGTTGAACTCCTGAGCCATCTCGAACTGCTTGAGCTCGTCGCGGGAGAAGACGATCAGCTTCTTCGGCTGATATCGAGCCAAAATGGTGCGGATATATCGCTTACCGAAAGAGCCCGTGCCGCCAGTAATGAGGATGGATTTATCGTTGAGCATGGATTTTCCTTGACTGTGTGGTGCGTCTGTTTTCTGGCGCGGGAAGGATTCAGGCAAATTTGTCCTGGATTCCCGCTTGCGCGGGAATGACGCCAGGCTCGGATTGATTGGACGCCAACGTGTTCGGTGTCCCCTCTTCCCCCACCCTCCCATCGTGCAGCCGATACAGCCGGTTGCAGTGTTCGACGGTGGAGAGGCGATGGGCGACGATGAGAATGGTCTTGGTGCCCTGCAGGGCGCGCACCGCCAGCATCACGTCGTGCTCGGTGGCGGTGTCGAGCGAACTGGTGGCTTCGTCCAGCACCAGCACGGTAGGGTCGTGGTATAGCGCCCGGGCAATGCCAACGCGCTGGCGTTGGCCGCCCGAGAGCCGAACGCCACGCTCACCCACCAAGGTCTCCAGTCTATTTGGCAGGCTGGCCACGAACTCTTCAAGTTGTGCGGCCTGAATGGCGCGCTGCACGGCGGCATCGTCGATCTGCTCGTTAGACAGGCCAAAGGCCACATTGCGCCGCAGGGTGTCGTCGGTGAGGAAGATCGACTGCGGCACATAACCGATCTGATCCTGCCAGTTTCGCAAATTTTCCTGAATGTCCTTGCCATCCGTTCGCACCTCGCCTCTATCGGGAGTGAGCAGACCTAGCAGGATATCCACCAGCGTACTCTTGCCCGCACCACTGGCGCCAATAAAGCCGACCGATTCACCACGCTGGATAGCCAGCGTGACGTCTTTCAGTGCGGGTCCTGCGGCTCCTGGGTAGGCATAGGTGATGTGACTCAGTTCCAGCGCTGTACGGAAAGGCGTGACGGTGCTATGAGTGGCGGCTACTTCCTGGGCGGCGAGATTGAGTTCCGTATGCAGGATATCAATCGCCGGCAGGCCATAGCGCAGCGACTGCACCGCGCCAATCACCCGATTGACTGAGGGCAGGAGACGAAAGGCGGCTGCTGCGAACAGGCCCAAAGTGGGCAGTACGGCTTCGAGCGCACGGTCCTGCGCCAGCATGCTGATCACCAGAATGGCGAGGCCGCTGACCGCAAGCAGCTCCAGCCACAAGCGCGGAAGCTGCTGCAGGGTTTGTTGCATTTGCCCCACTCGTGCGCTCTGCACATTGTGCAGGCGGTATTGCTCCAGAAACTCGGTTTCGCGCCCAAGCAGTTTCACATCCTTGGCGCCGCCCAGACCCTGTTGCAGATGCTGAATACGCAAGCCATCATGATACTGACGCGCCTGACCCCAGCGCGTGATGCGTCCGCGGGTGAGGCGATGGAACCCCAGGGCGGCGGTGCCTAACACACCCACCACAATTAGCGCACCCAGTGGCTCGGCGACAAGGAGCAGGCTGCACAGGCCGAACACTACCAGCGATTCAGCGAGCAACAGCATGCCTGGCAGGATCCCATCATTAGTGAGCAAGGTCACCTCGTGGATGACATTTCGAATTAACTGTGCCGAATTACGTTGAAGGTGAAATGTATAAGCCTGACGCAGATAAACCGTGAACAGGCGTTGGGAGATATCCGCCTGCACCCCGAAAGCAAAGTGCATCTGCCGCCAGGCCAGAAAAGCCAGAAACAGTGCCTTGATGAGATACACTCCGACTAGCACCAGCATGCCACCGATGACAAGGGTTTGTTGGCTAGAATTAGGCAAAGCTTGAAGGACCGATTGGAGCGCCGGGTAGTTGCGTGCGGAATCACTCTGCGTGAGTAGAGCAAGCGCGGGGATTACCATCCCTACACCTACTGTCTCAAACACCATGCCGATGGACATCAGTCCAAGCAAGACCACCGCGCTACGTCGCTCGGCGGAGGTGAGCAAGTCCCAGAATTTGCGTACTGTTGAAAGTTTTGATGTGGCTTGCATATTGTCTCTACTGGATCAGTGCCCGGCCTCAGATTCTACCGCTACGCTTTCTTCCAAAATTTAGGATTGGGGCCGATGCTATCGTGCACATCGACGCTGCACCTTTGCAATTCATCGGCGTCGGGCACCTTGGATATGTCCAGTGCTTCCCGGAGGAAGCAATCCTGACGGAAAGGTTCGATGGCATCGAAGTCGTTTTTGCCCAAGCACAGAAAACCAACCACGCTCTTGACGATGTCGGATGTCTTCATGCCACCCAACACCGGCTGCCTAGACCAAATGCCCGGCCCGGCCGGCTCTGATATAGGCGACAAACTTGCGCGAATCCTGCCATTACGAGAGTCAGGATCCCGAGAGCACGCATCCAAAACGTCCGATAGATCACAACCCACCCCATGAGGATTGGAATGACACGCATCAGTTTGCCCTGCGGTTGCTGGATTTGGTAATGCAAGCCGCGCAGGACGTTTTTGAATGAGCGCGAGTGTTTGTCTTGCACGAAAGTCACGTGTCTGCTGATGGCCGTTTCACATTTTGCTTGGTTGAAGCTTTCGAAGAAAAAACCTCGATCATCCCCGAATATCTTGGATTCACGTAACTACTCAGGTAGAGAGGCTGAAGGGGTTCAGGCTGACCCCCTGGCACATTACCATCAGAATACTTTTTCCTTGAGCACGCGCAGCAGATACTGCCCATAGCCGTTTTTTGTCAGAGGCTGCGCGAGCTTTTTAAGTTGGGCGCCATCGATCCATTGCTGCCGGTAGGCAATCTCCTCCGGGCAGGATACTTTAAGCCCTTGGCGGTTTTCCAGTGTAGCAATGAACTGGCTGGCATCGAGTCGGAGCGTTTCGGCAAGGCCGTCCATTCGTCAGCTGACTTGAGCAGCCCCAAGCGTTCGGCAGCTAGTTTGGCGATGGTGCCGCTGCAACCAATGACTTCATCGTCTGGGCGGGCTGCGACTACAACGATTGATCTCATGATTAACAAAGGCACGGGTCAAACAAACGGGTTGATGATGCGCAATCGTCCTTCAATCTCTTGGCCGTTCTGCATATCTTCGGAGTAAAGGGTATCGCATCCCGCTTCCAGCGCGGTGGCGACAATAAGGCTGTCATACCAGGGGAAGCTGTACCGCTCCCGGATATCAAGGGCGGTATGGATGGTGACCAACGATTAATTTCCACTCGGCAAATCACCTCAAGCGAGGTGATTAGCTTGCGGATTTCCGACACCGAAAGTGCCAGTCGCTTGGATGCTACGTTGGCGGTTTCTGAAAGCACTTGCGTGGAGATGGATGGTGAACCAACAAACAATGGGACGGCAAGGTGTGCTTTGGTGGAGGTTTGGCCGAGCGCGTAAATGACGATATTGGTGTCAATGAATATCTTACCTGGCATTGGCATCGTCCCGGTCAAATTTATATCCGCTGATGTCTACATTGAAGCTTCGGAAGAACGTTTCGATTTCCTCGGCAGTTTTTGGTGCTGACGCAAGCGCAGCGGACAGATGCCTCACTTTGAGGAAGGCAATGAAATCCAGTATCTCAACCTGCTTTTCAGGAGGCAGCGTTTCAGCCTCACGTGCAATGATGTCGGAATATCCCATGTGTGCGTCTCCTGTATCCCTCCTGATTTTAACTGCAACTATAGCCCAATAATATAAGATTGTTCATAAGCCTGCGAATTAAAAATTAACACAAGCGCTTAAATCCGCTATGACCAGTCAGTGGGGAGTGGGAAGTTGGGAGTGGGTTTAGAGAACATCGGCAAACCCCTTTCTGGTTTTTTGCAACCAGGCGTAGCCTGCCTAGGCAATGGCGACAGCAACCAGGGTGTACCCACCCCAACCCGTCCAGTTCGGCAGGCGCCCCCAGATCAACACTTCTCGCGCTTGCTCGACGATGAAGGTGAGAGGGTTAGCCATGAGCCAGGGACAGAATTCTTCCAGTAGGACAGTCACAGGGTAAAAGACGGGGGAAAGAAACAGCATAACCGTAGTAAAGATGCCGATGGCCGCTTCCCATTTTGCTTGGTGGAAGCTTTCGAAGAAGAAACCTCGGTCGTCTCCGAATACCTTGGGTTCACGTAACTACTCAGGTAGAGAGGCTGAAGGGGCTCGGCCTGAAGGCCGAAGGTCGAAGATCCGAACACTTCAGCCTGAACCCCTTCAGCCTGCCCCCCTTGGCTCATTACCATCAGAATACTTGTTCCTTCAGCACACGCAGCAGGTATTGCCCATAGCCGTTTTTTGTCAGAGGCTGCGCGAGCCTTTCAAGTTGAGCGGCATCGATCCATTGCTGCCGGTAGGCAATCTCCTCCGGGCAGGCCACTTTGAGCCCTTGGCGGTTTTCCAGTGTAGCGATGAACTGGCTGGCATCGAGCAGCGATTCGTGGGTGCCGGTGTCCAGCCAGGCATAGCCACGACCCATGATTTCCACGTTGAGCTTGCCTTGTTCCAGATACAAACGGTTCAAGTCAGTGATTTCCAGTTCGCCGCGCGGTGAGGGCTTGAGGGTTTTGGCCAGATCAACCACTTGCTGATCATAGAAGTATAAACCGGTCACGGCGTAGTTGGATTTCGGCTGCTTGGGCTTTTCGTCCAGCGACAATACTTTACCTCGGGCATCGAACTCGACCACTCCATACCGTTCCGGATCGTGAACGTGATAGACGAAGACCGTGGCCCCTTCGGTGCGTGCCATTGCGTTGCCCAGTAACTGATGGAAATCATGACCGTAGAAGATGTTATCGCCCAGCACCAAGGCAGACAGGTCGTTGCCGATGAAGGATTCGCCGATGATGAAGGCTTGCGCCAGACCATCGGGCGATGGCTGCACGGCATATTCTAAATTTAGGCCCCATCGCTCACCAGTGCCAAGCAGTTGCTGAAACCGCGGAGTGTCCTGTGGTGTAGAAATAATAAGGATCTCGCGAATGCCCGCGAGCATAAGGGTGCTGAGCGGGTAGTAGATCATCGGCTTATCGAACACCGGCAGTAGCTGCTTGCTGATCGCCAGCGTTGCGGGATGCAGGCGTGTTCCGGAGCCGCCGGCGAGGATGATGCCTTTTCTAGGAAGGGGGGAATAGTCAGTAGTAAGTGGTGAGTGATCAGTTGTCAGTGGTGAGTTGTGAGTTGTGAGTTGGGTCATGTGGTGCTCAGCTTTTTGTGCAAACCAGTTAATAACTTTCCGGTGCTGTTAGCCAATTCAAAAGCGGGGTGGTCTGGTGCGGCGAAGCCTAGCATAACCGCCAGTTGCAACTGGGTTTCAAGTTCAGCCAACGAGCCCCGCGATATTCCAATGAAATTCAAGAACTCCTTTGTGCCGTTACGGCCGGCGCCTTCGGCCATATTGCTGGGAATTGACACGGCTGCGCGTCTCATTTGCTGCGAGAGTCCATAACGTTCCTCCGCTGGAAAAGTAGCAGTCATCTGATACA